>ERZ1292629.1732-Hain-H43-01um-R1-1732-length-20396-cov-5_pt1 | contig 20396 bp, 11 predicted proteins | sample MGYA00564399_ERZ1292629 | MGnify/ENA primary metagenome ERZ1292629 (study PRJEB36523, sample SAMEA6512636) | groundwater metagenome | collected 2019-01-08 | study: AquaDiva: Metagenomics assemblies of 32 groundwater samples | reverse complement strand
TTTTCGAGACCGATACTGCGCGCGATTTCTTCAGTTTTATACTCATAGGCAATCGCTACAAATGGCGTGTTTTCTGTAGCGGCAAGAATATTTGAATGCATTCGCATGCCAAGCAAAAGGTCAATGCCTGCATATAATTCTTTTGCATGATCAACATTTTTAATGGTTCTCATTTCAAGTACGCGTACGCCTTGTTGTCGTAGCTTTGCAGCAACTAATTCTGTAATACTTGCATCGATATCTCCGTATTCAGGAGCATTGACTTGCACAATCGGAGCTACGGCACAGTTCGTCTCACGAGCAAATTGTACCACAGCTTTAATAATTGTGTTTTCAAACGTAATTTGTTGCGCTTTGGGCAACCAATTTCGAAGCGTGAACCCAAGCGTCAAAGTCTTTGGCTTTGTATTTGTTTGAGGATTTGTCTTTTCAAGTAACAGCGCGAGATCAACTGATCGAATCACATTTTTTAAGCCATATTTCATAAGAAGTTGATATGATATTTCTCCCCGTGTAGCAACAATATCGAACCTTGAAAGAACCCGAGCCGTCATGCGCTCAAGACTTTGGTACCCAAATGGGCCAAAACTCAACGGCATTGCAATAATTTTTGCATGACTTATTTTTGCGACACGATACATAAAAAGTTGCATCAATAAATTCAATGTCTGTGTAAATCCTTTTTTTGATCGCAATGAACCTGAACTTAAAAAGAAAATATAATCGGCATTTTCATAATCAGCGAAAAGTGCGCGAAGCGTACCTCGCGGTGCTTCTTGCCCACCAACGCGTACACCGAGACGCGCAACACCATAAAAACACACAAGCAAAAAAAGTCTGTATAGGCGTACAAAAATATTTTTATTTTTGAAAACCGCCCAGCTATACAAAGTCTCGTCAAACACTTCTGCCATATCGCTTGATAACAAACGTGTGTCTACGCCGTGAATCGTGATATGAGCCGCAGGAAAATTTTTCTTTATAATCGAGACTAGGACCGAAAGATTGGCATGATCCCCCACATTACGAGGACTTGTCGCATTTGGTATCAGTACTCGAACTACCCTTGACTGCTCTGCAGGCGCCACCTGTTTTGTAGACCCCGCAAGAATCCATCGAGCATTGAGACTGCGCTCGAGAAAAAATGCTCGGAGTTTACAATATCGGTTAATAATAAAAATATATCCGCAATAGATAGGATGACGCACAAACTGACGCAAAGTAAAAATAATATACGTGGCAGACGGAATATGTTCCTCTCTCTGCACCAACTCACGCGGGAAATATGCACTCATGCGTGCGGGCATTGCCAAAAACCGTGTATTTTGAACAATGTGGTCTCGAAGAGTTTGAGGTGAACGAAAATAAACTTGAGCAGATTCTACAAAACGATATTGTTGGCGTTGTGATTTGCAAATATAAAAAACGAATGCATCGTTTGCAATCATCGTCTCGGGAATGCATATGCTGTGGGCAAAATCGCGCCGTAGCGCAAGCAAGCGCCCATCGGCTGAAAATCGATTATTACCATGGCGAACCTTCTTACGAAATTCGGCGTAAACATTAAAAGTGCAGTTGATTGCTCTCTCTGTAAACGTTTTTCCTTCTACGGGCGTAGGATTCCCACCGCACAGCACCACTGACTCATTTTTAATAATTGGTTTAATGAGATCACGAATTACAAACGGATGCGCAAACACCACATCCGCATCCGACTGGACAAGAATGTCGGAATCAAGAGTCTGATAAATTTCATTCAGGCGCGAGGACTTCCCTACTCGCTCATGATATTCTCGTAATTCAATTTTTGGTGACGCAATGCTTCGTACTACATTTGCAGTAGTATCAGAGCTACCGTCGGAGATAACCAAGATACGCTCTAAAATAAAACCCTCCTCTTTTTGTGCGAGAACTGACGACAAAAAAGCGCCAATATTGCGTTCTTCGTTTAGAGCGCTCAGGGCAACCGTAACACGAGGGAGGTTGGTACAACTTGGATTCATGTTTGTTATTCCGCTTTTGACAACAATGATTTTGTTGTCTCCGATATCTCCCATTGACGACTATTCAATGCCTTAAACGGCGCCAGGCGCGCAGTAAGCGTTGAAAGGCAATAAAGCGCCATGTGTACTGGCCTACGCAGGCTAAACTTCATAAATGCTTTTACAAACAACCATGCAGGTATATGAAATGCTCTCTTCACTTTCTTGGTTCCAAAATGCGCTCTTAGTTGTTTATTGCCATCAACAAAACGCTGGCTTTGTCGTGCGTGATCAATAAGCGTCTGTGGCGCACGAAACAACACGCGCGCATTTTTTTGATAAAGAAATTTGTATCCTGCATCTTTACACAATAAATACGAATATGAATCTTCCGGCACAGAATCAGGCCATACAAGACGCGTATATAAATCGCGAGAAAATGCTCTGATACGCCCGTGACACAGATAGACCGTTTCGCTATGATTTATGTTTTCATACAGTGACTGCTTAAACCAATGGCTCGAGCCAATAACCGATTCAAAAAAAGTATTTGGTGGAGCACTAACGACATTGCCACCAACAAGGCCAACAGATGCATCGCGCATAATCGGTTTTACAATTTCCGCTATACACTTATCATCAGCAGGTAAAACATCTGCATTCATAATTACAAGAATGTCGCTCTTTGTTCGTACAATGATATCATTTTGTGTTCTATTCAACCCTTCGCGTTTTGCATGCTCGACAAGTTCAATGCGAGGATCGGATATCAATTTTACAAACTCTGTCGTGCGGTCAGTTGAACCATCAGAGATAACAAGAATTTTATCAATAACAAATCCTTCTATCCGTTGCGCAAGTAACCCTATCAAGAGAGCCGCAATATTTGTCTCTTCATTGTATGCAGGAATTCCTATTGTTACATGTATATTCATCGTTTTGTTGAAATATCAGTATCCCAAAACCTTTTTGTTTTATAAAATGTATTTGGCAAAAACGCCATATATATCCGTAACATCGTATACATTCCAAATAAAATCGGGTGGCGAATGCCTTCCTTGAAAGCGGCTTTGACCGATAGTGCCACCGGAGGCGGGTATTCTTTACGAATCTCCTCTCCGAAATAGCGCGCCAGCTCATCTGCAGAATATTGAAATTTTTTATTCTGCTTTACATATTCTGCAACAAAAAGCGGACTTTTATCATATACAACCGCATCATGGATGTACTCATACGTCCCTCCAAGTTTTTTGTTTTTAAAATATGCAAATGCATCTGAATTGATGACCTCTTCGGGAATATCGAGTTTTTTTGCCCATGCAACCTGAAACGCCTGGCAACGCCCATTCGCTGATAAATAGTTATCTCCTCTTCGCCAATGTGCCGCGATATATTTCCCTATGCGCGTACCTGAATGCTGGATTCTCTCAATCGTTGATCCTGCGGGCGTTGGCATAATATTTGCATTTGCCATAGTCAGTTTTTGATTTCGCTCAAACGCATTCACCAGTTTACTAATTGCATCCGGTTCAAAAATAATATCGTCCTGCGTCAATACCACAAGCTCCGTTTGGCACATAGCGATAATTTGTTTTAGACGCGCAACTTGCCCTCCGCGAACACTTGCAAAAACAACTTCAACGCCAAGTTTTTTTAACTCGGATTCAATTTCTGGCTTTAATTGATTTCCGTCAACCGCCACAATAAATCGAAAAATTCCAATACCAGTTGATGCTCGAAGTGAACGCGCGGCACGTACGAGTGACTCCCCGCCAACATATGTCGGGATACCAACGGTCAATATTTTATCAACAATCGATTGTTTTGTTATTTTCCCTCCAAAATCTTTAATGGTCATATACTTTGCCTCTCTTATTTTTTTAAATTCTTCGTTGAAGAAACCATTTTCCACAATCCCTGACTGTCGAATGATATAACTTGCTCGGCTCGAATACGCAAGAATACTTGCAGAACAATTGCACACACAGTATAAAAAGGGTCTTTAGCAATTGCAGAAATTATTCCGCGCATTTTTTTCGTCATCGGAATAAAATAATAAGAAGCACGATCACAATTATAGTCACTTTTTATATGCGATTTTTCAGTCAATGCTCTCGTTGCTTGTACAATAAAATCTTTTACATTACCAGGCGAGCGATAATACACAACGGCATCGATTGCATAATGGAATCTACCATTCATCTTTTTTACACCAAAATAGAGTTCTTGTTGATCCGCAATGGTACCAAACGGAAATCTAAATGAAGCGGTAAAACAACGCCGTAGTGCAGTTGCGCACCCAGAACCACTATAGATATTATCTCCATTGTTGTAATCTTTTGTGATTTCATGCCATAGAAGATCTGTTGCATTTGTTACTTTTTCAAAAAAGCTTTTACCGGACAATGGTTTATTATACCCTGCAACCGAGATTACATCGCTCTGTAAAAATGGTTCAACCATACGGCTGATAACATTATTATCACTTAGCAATATATCAGCATCAAATTGAATAAAAATATCGCTCTCGTTGCGTGCATACAATTCATTGAGCCGTGCGGCTTTGCCCTTTCTGGCAACATAATTGACAAGCCTCACGAGAGGATTATTTTGCGCTATACAATGCACGATCGCACCAGTCTCATCAGTGCTTCCATCACTAATAACAACTATCTTTTTTAAATTAAAATTTGTTTGGTTTTGACTTACTATCGAATCAATAAGGTACGCGATATTTGCTTCCTCGTTGTATGCGGGAATTCCAACTGTCACCGTAAAAGGTCTTTCTTTTATTTGCGCGTTCATATGGCTTGTACTTTTGATTTTATTGTTCGCTCTTTCGCCCACGACGCCGCAGACATAATGGAATTGTATGTCCCCGCATCAATCCAAAATCCCGGCACGTGCGCGTACCGGCATCGGCCTTTTTCGATATATTTGTTGTTTACATCTGTAATTTCAAGCTCTCCACGACGCGAAGGCTTAATGGTTTTGATAATATCAAACACGTCTGGTGGATATAGATACAACCCTGTTATGGCAAAAGAAGATTTTGGATTTTTAGGCTTTTCTTCAATACCAATAATCCTGCCATCTATAATCTCTGGCACGCCAAAACGGCACGGATCATGAACCTCTTTCATAAATACAACGGCATCGCTACCACTTTCCGCCCATGCAGTCACTGCCTCTTTTGGCAACGACGCATTGTCAAATATATTATCGCCCAAGATTGTTATTGATTTATCACCACCCACAAAATCGCGTGCGACATCAAGCGCTTGTGCAATGCCACCGGATTCTTTCTGTATTCCATATGATATCCGCGCGCCATGTGCTGAACCGTCTCCTAAAAGCTCAAAAAACTTATCCATATTTTCTTGACCAGAAACAATCAAGATATCACGAGCACCCAAAGATAAAAGCGTCTCTAGCGGATAAAAAATCATCTCCCGATCAAATACCGTAAGCAAATGTTTATTGGTAATGTCTGTCAGAGGGCTTAAACGCATGCCTTTGCCTCCGGCAAGTATGATTCCTTTCATATTTTATCATTTAATATCCTTGCCCATCACTCCGTGCCACAAATCTATGTGAGCGTTTACAACGCCCGTTTTTTCAGAAACAGCTCTGCTCCAATCTTTATTCTTTCTGTACCATTCGACAGTTTCTGCGAGTTTTGCAGGAAATTCAGAAGCGCCAAAGCGCGCATGCCAGCCAAAATCACGCTCAATTTTAGATGCATCAATGGCATACCGCCTGTCATGTCCCGGACGATCTGCTACAAATTCGATTTTTGATTTCCAATCAACCCCCGGCACAATTTGCTCAATAAGCATCTGTACAATCGTAAGATTATTTAACTCATTATCAGCACCAATGTTATATACTTCCCCGGGTTTACCATCAACTAGTACGCGGGCAAGAACCTCTACATGGTCGCCCACATAAATCCAATCGCGAACATTTTCTCCGTCGCCGTAAATTGGAGCAGATTTATTTTCAAGAAGACGATTTGTAAGATATGGAATAAGCTTTTCAGGATATTGCCACTCGCCATAATTATTCGAGCAATGAGTAACTACAACCGGCAAGCCCCATGTAAAATAATATGCATTACACAAAAGATCGCCCGAGGCCTTTGTCGCTGAATATGGCACATTTGGCTGGTATTGCGTTTGCTCAGTAAATTTTAATTCTTTTTTATCGAGAGGCAATTGACCATACACTTCATCAGTTGAAACTTGAAGATACTTTGTACACCCATATTTTTTAACCGCCTCCAGAATATTAAACACTCCCGTAACATTTGACCTAATAAATTCTTCTGCCCCTACATGAATCGAGCGATCAACATGTGTTTCAGCTGCAAAATTTATAACATACTCTGGTTTTTTCAAAGCAATGATTTCCTCAACATGGGCACGATCTGCAACATCGCCGCGAATAAAGCACACGCGAGAGTCTTTTGACTCTCCTGTGCTCGGATCAAAATAGTCAGAAAGACGAGTCAAATCCCCCGAATACGTCAAAGCATCATAAATTATTATCTCTGATTCCGGATATAGTGCCCGCCAATAACGCATAAAATGGCTCCCTATAAAGCCTGCCCCTCCAAAAATGATTATGTTTTTCATATATTTCCTAGTTTTTGAACGATTTATTATATAACATTTCCTGCCACATTGCAAGGGCTCTCGTTTCAGGTAGTTCAATGTTGCCGAATGTGATCATTTCGCCTTTATTGATAGGCTTCGTAACGCGCGCGTTCTCTAGTACTCCGATTGGGACACTATTTTTATAATCTTTAATAAACACAGCCTCGCCACGAACATCGAAACTTCCAATTCCGCGGCTAATACTATCTCCTATTTTAAAATCATGTTTTGCCAAAGTCATGACCTGCACCGATGGCGTTGTTCCATTGTTAAACCCCCAAGATCCGTGGCGCTCTAAAACTCTCATTATTGTTTTAGTAATTTCGAGATGGCATAAATGAAATGGCTTTAAAAGAATATAATATGGGCCGTCACCAAGTTTTAAGTATTTCAAAGAATCATGTTCGGCACTATCATGTTTTGCAACAATAAACACGCTTCCACCAGCAGACGGGCAAAGGATATAATCACTTATCGGCTTACCTAAACTTTCCGAAAGTTTTGCGAGCTCAAACGCCCCAGCTGAAACGGTTTCGCAAGATGGCCCCGCAAGCCCACGATGAACAATTGATGCTCCAAGACCGTTTGCAACCAATGCCTGCTCGATTTGTATTTTGGTTCCGTCAGTAAATGATGTAATTTGTTTAATACTATTACCACTTTTATTTGCCCAATGCGTCATTTCCTCATGCGTTGGATCATGATTTAAAAACCCTTTCGAATTACCATATACAATAGGCGTAAAACCCATAGAACGTGCTTCTTCATCAAGAGCGGCAAGTGAACCAGGCTGATCACCCTCCGCTTCCACACATACACCTTTTCGTGCAAGGTATGACCCAACAGTAATTTGTAACTCAGAATCCATTGTCACAACGGGAATATTTGCTTCTAATATTTTCTCAACAATCGGGGCAGCGTATATCGGCTCACCAGCACACGACACAACAATATCAGAATCGCGTATTACTTTCTCGATATCATCTGTCACGTGTTCCATAGAAATGGACAAATCACTGCGCGCATGTGCGCTTCGAGAAACAACCAAACTCAATTCAAGATGTGGGTGGCGTTTGATAGCACGCATAAGACCCCTGCCAATGAAGCCCGTGCCGATAATGCTGACGCGATATCGTTTTGATTGTTTTTTGAGCCCACTTATATTATTCATAATTAAGTTTCTTTTTTATTTTTTAATTATCATCTTAGATGAATATGATTGCTCCCACATACTACTAGCTCTATCTTTAAATAATGCGTCTAGTGATACTAAACAGTAAACTAAAACATAACTGGTAAACATAAATGGATTTTTTAAAAAAGCTCTTATACATCTTATTTTTAAAAAACTAAAAGGTAATTTAAAATTATCACTAATTTTTTCTTCAGAATAATACTCAGCAAGTTTCTTTTTGCTTGTTATAAATCTAGAGCTTTGTTTGACATGATCTATGAAAGTTTTTGGTGATTTATAATAAATATGAGCTTTTGGCTGATAAAAAAAGTTGAAACCAAGCTCTTTTGAACGCAAGTAGGAATAAGCATCTTCTGCTGTTACATCATATGGCCATTCCATTTTTTTAGCACAAGCACGAGAAAAAGCACGGCTAAACCCATGGCACATATAAATATTGTCTCCGTCTTTAAATTGTTCTAAAATATCAATTTTCATATAAACACTGAAATTGATTATAGTCTCAAAAAATGTTTCTGCCGGAGTAGGGATTCCATTATTGGAAACAATGCCTAGATTTTCATCTTTATAAAACGGAGCCACCATTTGTCCCAAATAATATTTATTTGAAGGTAAAATATCTGCATCTAAAAGTAGCAAAATATCGCCTTTAAATTCTTTTAATATACTGTTTTGACTTTTTGCCGCACCCTGTCTATACTCATGTTCGATAACCGATATCTTCTTGCTTGCAATAGATCTCGCTTCTTCCACTGTTTTATCAGTACTGCCATCAGATACTACTATTATTTCTAGAAGCTCAAAGTTTACTTCTTTTTGATCAAGTATACTTTCCAGCAAATTTTTTATATTTGCCTCCTCATTATAAGCCGGTATTCCAACAGAAACTTTAAACTTTTTTTCTATAAGCTTTGGAGCATAAAATATTTCTGGAGGTAAAGATAACGCCTTATCTCCGAACATTGCTTTGTATTGAGACTTATAAAGTTTGAGCATTTGCCCTTTTTCTGTGGAATTTTGCCAAATTTCCTTCTCACAATAATTATTATTCTGCATTAGTTGAGGTATATTTAATATATATGGCATATCTGCCCAAAAAATGGTATCTGGAAACATCTCCTCGCAAACATCATGAACAATTACATGATCGACATGATTTCCTATTGCGGCTGGTCCAAAAATTGCATAATTTCCTTTTGAAGTTATGTTAATCGTGTTCTCTAATAAATTTCTTATTTCTGAAATAATTGCTTCATCATCTAGAGAAGTTATACCCTTTGCAATATGAAAGCGGTGTGTTGGATATATACTATTGGCTTCTGGCAATATTTTTGAAACTAAATTTCTAAATATTCCAACTTTTTTAGTTCGCCAAAGAGCATCCACAAAACCCAAGTGAATAGCTTTTGCTCCGATGCTCTTACAAACTTTAATATCTTCTTCTCTACGCTTATCAAAAAGCTCCTTAGCGTCTTTATATCCACATTGCATTAAAAAGCCTCTTACTGATAAGGTTTTATGTTGTAAAGATTTTGTAAATACGCTAATAACATTAACATCTGTATATTTTGATAAATGCGAAATTAGTGAACCAGCTGAGAATACAGCATCATCTAAATGAGGTGAGATAAAATAACAAGGTATCTTATTTTTAATAATTAACTCTATTCGTTCATTTAACTCCTCTGAATTCGTGCTATTAAAAAAGCTATTAATATTAGTATCGCTCATTCTATTTAAATAAAACTCGCCCATCCTTTTTCCTACCTCTTTCCAAGAATGAGTATACACATAATCCATATTTTTACTGCGCATTGCTTCTAATAAATCATAATTTTCTGGCACTAACGTTTTATTTATTAACATTGCAAGCATTCGAATATCGTGAACTGGAACACGATAACCATTTTCTGAATCTTTAACTTGCGAGCGCATGCCAGTGCTATCGCCTACAATAGTAATTAATCTTTGGCTCCATGCTTCGTGCACCACATTCGCATTAGCTTCCCAAATTGCAGGGTGAACGAATGTGAGTGCGTGCTTATAAAGATAATATTTATCAAAACCTCTAACGACTCCCAAAAAATGAACTCTGTGTTCTAGATTTAATGACGCTACAAGTGCAAGTATTGATTCTCTATATTTAAAATCTTGAGTTGTGCCTATATGTATAAAATGAATGTTTTCGGGAAGAAGTGAAAGCGCATTTATTATTGATTCAATATTTTTAATAGGTTTAATCCGACTATTATCCATAATGTATGTTCCAGCTTCACTTACAATTTTTTTAATTGCTACTGATGTATTTGCTTCTATGTCGGCATAAGCTTCATTCTCTAACCCATTAGTGATGACCTGAATCAAATTTTCTTTAATACCCTGATTCTTCATTTCTTCCGCTTCCCATGGAGAGACCGCACGAACGCCATCTACTACTCGATTAATCAGAAATACACCAAATGTATTGGTATAAAAACGCTTTATATTCCTAGATATATATGGAAATACTGACCATTCAGGACAAAACCCACCATGAGGAGTAACAAATAAAAAAAACTTTTTCTTGCCTGTCAATTTCAAAAATAGGGCCCGTAGCAATATCCATACATGCGGAAATATATCAAAATTATGCAAGCATACCGCGTCGGTTTCATTCCAATTAATTTCGGGCTTAAATCCAAGTAAGTGATGCTTGTAACGACGAACTTTTAGCCCATCGATAACCTCTTCTTTGGATAGAGAGGCTGTTTCAGTATATGTATCTGTTGTTGTGTGGATAGTAATATCCCAACCTTGCTTTGCTAGCATCCTATAGGTTTGCCAGACATTTATTTCAATTCCAGCAGTTACAGGCAAAAAATATCGTAAGACAACATTAATTTTTTTGTGATTACTTGTGTTCATATTATTTTTTTGCAACCGCGGTTATGATTATCTCATAACGTGAATCATCATGTTCTAAATCCTCCGTTCTTAAATCTTCTACGGCCATGCCAACCCAAAAAGCTTGCCCAACCAATACATTTCCAAAAGAAGAAACTTCTAAATTGTTGGGATTAAAAAATTTACTAAATAAATATTTAATACCAGATCGAGTAAATTTCCAATAACTTCCTTCTGGATCATATACTGGACCCATAGCTTTTGAAGTGAATAAAAGATGTCCATCTGGCTTCAATATACGATAGCACTCGTAAAGTGCCGCGTCACAGTCATCAATCATACCGAGAGTTTGAGTTAGAATTATGCAATCAAAAGAATTATCAGGAACATGTGGAATATTTTTGAGATTTCCGTAAATTGTGGCATTTTTACAATCTTGATGAAGATCTAAAACATCACTTTTTGTAACTCTGTCTTCGCCAAATTTTACCGTATAATAATTGTCATGTATCTCAAGACATCTTCCGTAGATAAATTGTTTATTTTCACTTAGAAATTTATCGATATAATAACGATCGATTGGTGTTCCCCTATCAAAACCATATTTTGCGCTAAGTGGTTTAAGTGAAGTTCTATGATCAAGTAATACATAACCAGATGCCGGTTTTAAATAGCGCATAATAGGAGCACGTATTTTTCTAAGAAATGATGAAAATCTTTCTTTTTTAGTCATATTGAAAGAAATTGAATTTTTTCGTTTATTATTTCCACCTAAAACATTAGAAATTTCGCTCCAATTATATAAAACTCCGTCAAAACATCTATAATTTAATTCTAGCTTTTTTTTGCTTCCTGTATCGTGAAGAAATTGAACTGCAATCATAGCAAAAATCGCACGAAATAATTTAGAAGTTTCTTCTGATTTGCCACTAATGTCCACGATATTTTTTAATATAACTTCCCTAGATTCTTGATTGTCCCACCCCCAGTGCAAGGAATTTGCAAATATAAAATACGGATGCGTAAGTGCATTATCGCCAAAATCAATTACCGCAACATAATCATTGTTTACTAATACATTTTCAAAATGAAAGTCTCTATGAATTAGCTCTTCGCACCAATTTTTATATAAAAGGGGGAATGATTTAGTAATTATAAAAGACGCACGAATAAGTTTTGGTATTTGTTTTGGATAACGGAACATGGCATAGACAAGTACAAAAAAATAGATAAATAATGTTTCAAAATAATTACGTTTTGGAAGTTCTTTTCGCTCGCTTGGGGTAAGAAAACTTCCAAGATATCTCCAAAAATCTGTTGCAAGCTCATAAATCCTAGATTTCTCAGAAAGATTTGTGACATCTGAAAGATGGGTGCAATCCTGCAAATACTCAAAAACCGCAATAATACTATTTGGCGTAATTTCTTTCTCTATAATTTTAGGGATACGTACATTTTGATATTTACTTTCAATTGAATGACCGATGCGCGTAAGAACGCGATGAAATAATTCATACAATCGAACTTCTTTTAGAAGTTGATCATATTCATATGTTTTAACAGAACCCTTCCATGTTTTTATAAGTACTTTATCGCCTTTATTGTTTTTATATATTCCAATTCCGCACGGAAAAACTTTTAAGGTTTTTTCTAAAGTAAAATTTCCGTGCCTTGGTGGAAGGGATGTATCAACATTAATTTCTTTAAACAAGCTTATGATTCTAAGCTTTAGTATTAAGAAAACATATGAAAATAATTGAGTGTTTTGCGTCATATAGATAAATCATTATTCATTGATAACTGACAAGAAAATATTACTCCTACGCAACCAATCAAAATTTTGAGCCCAACTTACAGCATTATTATTCATTTCTTCACGTAGCTTATGATCCTCGATCATCATCTCTATGCGCGCGGCAAATTCACGCCAATCGCCATACGGTACTAAAAATCCCGTGTGCGGATTGTGAATCGAGTCACGCAAACCCGGAACGTCGGAAGCAATTATTGGCGTACCACAAGCATTTGCTTCGATTGTGGTGATGCCCCAGCCTTCCATCATTGAAGGGTTCACAAGCATCCAAGCACTTTGTAATAAATACAATTTTTCGTCTTCCGAAACTTTTCCTTTAAAATCGACCTGTCTGTCGATTTGTAATTCGCGCGCAAGTCGCTTGAGCTTACTTTCTTCTTCTCCAAAACCTGCTATCACAAGACGAGCTGTTGGAGTTTTTGACAATACAAGACGAAATGCCTTAATTAAAACATCAATAGATTTATATGCTTTGAGCCTGCCAAGGTACAGCACCGTCGGAGTTGAACTTTTTTCGCCAACACAAAGTTTTTCAAGATCAACGCCAGGGGTAACAACATCAATGCCAACGCGCTTTCCAAGCCCCAGCCCATCCATATCGCGTTTTGATGATTCAGAAACTGTAATAAACTTAATATTGCGATATACAATCGGCATCAAATCGCGCTCAAGAAAACGCGCAAATATTGCAAGAGGTTTTGGCAACCAACGCAAGAACACTTCCTGATGAACATGATGCACAAGACAATAGATCGGCTCTTTGACATACAGCGGCGTAAAAAATGGAATACCATTGGTTCCGTCTATAACAATATCGTAGCGCCCACGAAAACGAAATATGTAGTAGAAGAATGCCCATACATACACAAAATAAAACCCGCCTCGGCGAATAATTTGGATGCCATCAATCACTTCAGAGCGTGGAGATTTGGAATCATTCCCACAAAATATCGTTACAACATTACCTGCTGTAACCCAATGTTTTGCAATCTCATGTATATATACTTCCGCGCCTCCACCTAAAACATGCCGTGTATCACGCCAGTTAAATATTAAAATACGCTTACCTGATATACTTGCTGGTTGCGGCACACGCTTAGGCAAAAATACTTCGATAAAATCAATAAAGTTACGCGAGACAAATTCCATTTGTCGTGTATAGAAGTGCATAAGCGAAAATACACCTAGCCCAAAAATGCTCGACATAAAAACAACATTTGCAACAGCTAACACAGAGCTATGAAATATGACAATACCTATGGCCATCACTATCGATACACAAAAAAGTGCAACCGGAAAAATATATTCACGACGCGCCAAATGATACACAACGATTACATTTAAGATTGTAAAAAGAGCGAGCGCTATAGCATAAATTGTCACATACGGTAAAATGGCAAATGCTTTGTCTCCTAAGAGCACCGGAACAATAATACGCCCAAAGACTCCAAGCCCAGCAACACCAATGCAAACCAGCGCGAGAGTTGATGCAAGTATTACGCGAAATACAGGCTCTGTTTTTTTGCCAAGACCCTCAAAACGGCGCACAAATGTAACCATAAACATATTAGGCATTGAACCAAAAAAGTAGATCATTTTCCCAACAAGCGCCAAAAAGATATATTGACCCGCAAGCTGGGGCGACAAATAATGCTTAACCAAAATAATGTCGAAGTTCAAAAACATAACCGTCGCAAAACCAGTAAATACGGCACCTACAAAATATCGCCAAGGGAACGGTTCCTGCTCTTTTGGAATTGTTTCAAAATCAAAACGACGCACAACAAAAATATATGAAGCGACAGCGCCCGCAAATACAGAAATAGGAATTGCGAGAAATATCCAAGAGTTTAAACCAAGTGCTACCAAGATGCCTGCCGTAAGCAACTTCGCAATCGGTTCAAGAAGTGTAGTTAAAGCAACAGTAGAAAAAAGCAAATTCCCTTGCAAATATGCTCTGTATGCTGAATTAATAATGCCAAACGAAATTGTCGGCATAAATAACAAAAGCACACTTCTGTCAGCTATTTGGAAAAAATCTGAAAGAAATGGCACTGCAAAAATCCATGCGGCTGAAATTGCAAACGCTGTAATAAGCCCCTTTCGCACTGAAGATTTTAAAAACGCTGCGCCTATCGCTTCTCCACCAGACGCAGACAAGTAAGCCGTTTTGTAATTGACAGTAGAGCCAAAACCGCCCAAGAAAAGCCCTGTGACTTGAGATAAAGTACTGATAAGCGTCACAAGCCCCAATTCTTCAAATGTAAGAACACGCCCAAGAAATGCGTTGAAAATAAAATTAACAAAATTTGCAAATACCGATGCGATAATCAAAATACTGCCACCAGAAACCGTACTGTTTTTTAACAAAGCAGGAATCTGCGGTATCCATGATCTTTCTGCTACATTCTGTAGTCGCATTACAGGCGCAGGAATATATTGTGGTGCAGGTTTCAATACTGGCCGTAACACTGGCTTTAGAACTTTTTTTGCGCGCAAAATGTGTAAACCATGATTTGTTTTTTCCCAATAGTGCGGTCTGGTAACTAATTGCCACGCCGCAACAAAAGCCGCAAGACTTGCAAGCAACCAATAGAGCGGTATTAAGAATATATATTTTACAACCGGCCAATGCCCACGCTTTGCGCATCCGATCATGTAGTAATAAATGCAAAGAAAGTTTCCAAAAATAAGCGAGGTTGCCGCCATATAGAAAATAACGGGCGGATAGAGCGCTTCAATAGTAGGCCCCACGATTGAATACAGCGTAAAATACGCAACTGTCGCAATCCATAAAAATGGATTAATAAGCATGAATGCAATTTTGCCACCGACATTCAATTGAAAAATAAGTGCGTGAACGCCGAACTCGCGCGCAAACTGAACTGGGTGGCGCATATGCACCAAATATGTTTGCATATACCCTTTGATCCAACGGCTTCGTTGACGCAACCAATTACGAACATTGCTATTTGCTTCCTCAAGCGTTACCGAATCGATAATTGCTGTGCTATATCCTTTCTTGAAAAGTCGAATTCCTAAATCGCAATCCTCCGTTACATTAAACGGATCCCACCCTTCAAGCTCAATTAAATCTGCCGTACGAAAATGATTACTCGTGCCACCAAGCGGTATCGAAGTATTGAGCGTTTGAAGCCCTGTAAGCACGAGGTCAAACCATAATGAATATTCAGCCGTAAAAAACCGTGTTAAAAGATTTTGGTGAGGATTAAAATAATTAAGCTTTGCCTGCAGACACCGCACATCGCGAGACACTTTGCCAAAGCCAAGGTACGCTTTTTTTAGTTGCATCGGATCCGGAATATCTTCGGCATCGTAAATTACCAGATACCCCCCGCGCGCAAACGCAAGCCCGTAATTACACGCTTTCGGTTTTGTCTTCGGCATTGAATGCGGTACCACAACAATGCGAACGTATGAGGGTAAACCCATCGCGCGCGCAGCCTCAATTGTTGGCCTATCGTTTTCTTCAAGCAAAAGTAACACATCGAGTTTTTCTTTCGGCCAATCAATTTTTGCAATTGCCTCGAGAAACCCCGGCAATATATGAGCCTCGCGATACAACGGACATAATATTGAATACACTGGTAATGAAGCTGGTTCAAGATTTGCTAATTCTTCCTCGGTAGAGACAATTTCTGGAGGCGTCGATAAACTTTTTATAACGAGATAGAAATTGAAAATAAAATCAAAGAAATAAATTGCACTCAAAATTGCAGTCAAAATAATGGCGGTCGAAAGTGGATAGAAAATAAACCCAACGCCCACAACGGCACACACAATACCGATGCCAACTTTTTGCCACAACATAAACGTTTGAATTGCTGATATACGATGAGCGAGTGTTGTATGAGTAATAAACCGCTTTTGTTTATGTGCGATACCGGCGCCAATCATCGACTCATTATCAGTTGGTAAAATATGGATTGGCTTACTGCGTAAAAATTTTAGCTTCAACGCATTCCAACCAATTTCAAAACTTGCTCGAAACAAATTTACTTTCGAGATACCAGCATGTCGATCATCAAAAGTAATATTTACTGATGTAATTTGATGCCCGGCTTGTCTGGCACGAACTAAAAATTCAAGATCAAACGTCCACGGTGTTGGGTGCACTTCAATCTCGCGTACCACCGTACGCTTCATGACCTTAAGCCCTGCCTGCACATCAAAATTAAATCCATGGAGCGCGCGCACAAAAATAAGCGCAAATGTTTTACTAAACAATTTACGCAGAAATGAAACGTGACGTTCCACACGATTGACAACAACAACATCAAATCCATCTTGAATTTTTTGAATCATTTCCGGCATCGCCTCGGGAGGATATTGCAGATCAGCATCAATCATGCCAACAACGTCATACCGTGCACGAGCAAATCCTTCTAACAAAGATTGCGCCTTCCCTTTTGCTCCTTGTTTTATAAATAAAGAAATAGGATACTCAATTGCGAGCGCGCGAAGAATATCGCGCGTACGATCAATCGAATGGTCGTCAATAAAAATAAGCTCATATGAAATGCGACGAGCCACAAAAGCAGCATCGAGACGCTTCACGAGTGCTCCAACATTGCCCTCTTCGTTGAGGGTTGGAATAACTACCGAAATGCTGTCATATTTCATTTTTGAAAAAGGTAAAATGCCGCACTGGGTATAGAAAATACCAAATGTGTTACTCGATTAATATTTACAAGACAACGCTTCTGCGACTCTTTATAGTCGCATATTTCATGAGAACTGTCAATAGCGCACGCAACCCTGTGTGTACGCTAGCCTTAGACGTATAAAACTCTTAAAAATGCCTCATTCTCAAGCGTTTTTGACCTTTTGGCAAACTTTCAAGTATTTATGTATTCGTAGCAAAAAAACTGCTCTTTACCTAGTAAAAACAGTGGATAAAACTACTTAAAATACGCTCGGAGAAGATGAATTATGCCCGGTGCAATAGAAAGAAAAACAATCAAAATAATTATGGGCAAAAGATATCGGTCAACATCAGGAATAGTACTACCAAGGAAATATCCAATGGTTGGCATCCCAATCCCCCACACCGCACCCCCCACAAGATTGTAAGAAATAAATGTACGATATCTCATTTTACCAATACCCGCCACAATGGGCGCGAAGGTACGAACAACAGGCATAAATCGTGCGATCACAATTGTTTTTGGTCCATTGCGCTCATAAAATTTTTCTGCGGTTTGCAAATGCTTTTTATGAAATATAATTGAATCTTCACGTTTAAAAAGTCGCGGACCAACGCTACGCCCAAATGCATATCCAACGCTATCGCCTAAAACTGCTGCCAAAAAAGTAATCAAACACAAAACCCAAATATTTAAATAATCTTGCGATGCAAGAAACCCCGCCGTAAATAATAACGAATCACCCGGCAGAAAAAAACCAAAAAATAATCCTGATTCTGCAAACACAATAAACGCGATCCCTATATACCCCGCTGTTTTAATAAGCGGAACCACGTCATGAAATTGCGCAATAAAACGTAGAATAGTGTCTAAACCAAACATATCAACAATGCTAACATTTTTACAGAAGTACTAACACGGACATTAAATACCCTACCGTTTGCGATCACCTTTTTTTAAGAAGATTTTACGAAGGCGAAGATTTTTTGGCGTTACTTCAAGGAGTTCATCGGAGCCGATATAATCAAGATATTCTTCGAGACTTAACGTGCGAGGAGGTGTGAGTTGTACGGGTGCATCAGTGCCCGACGCTCGCATGTTCGATAATTTCTTTTCTTTACATACATTAATATCAAGGTCTTCTTCACGAGTATTTTCTCCAACAATCATGCCCTCGTACACCGACGTGCCATGACCTACAAAAAGCATTCCACGGCCTTGCGCAATTTCGAGGCCGTAGGCTACGGCATTGCCAGTCTCGTGCGCAACCAAAACACCATTTCGTGCCTGCGGTAAGTCTTCGCCCTTTGGCGCAAAATGCAAAAACATTGAATTGAGTACCACGGTACCACGCGTCTTACTCATTAATATAGAACGAAGTCCCAACAGTGCGCGCGTTGGCATTTCAAATGTATAGCGATACCCATCAACATGCGGATGTACGTTTTTCATAATTGCTTTACGCTTTCCAAATTCAGTGGCAATAACACCTGCATATTCTTCGGGTACGTCAGCGATAACTTCCTCAATCGGCTCATGTGGCTTTCCGTCAATCATTTTAATAATTACCTCGGGTCGGCCTACTTGAAATTCATATCCTTCACGACGCAAGGTTTCTATCAAAATCGAGAGATGCAACTCACCACGGCCCGACAAAATAAAATCTCCTTTTTCACTAGGCGTTACACGCAAACTCACATTTGATTCGAGTTCGCGATTAAGGCGCTCTTCGATTTGTCGCCCTGTCAAAAATTGCCCATCCTGCCCTTGAAATGGTGACGTATTTGGCCCAAGTGCAATTTTGAGTGTTGGTTCCTCAATCGCAATTGCAGGCAACGCTTCCAAAGAGTTGGCGTCAGCAATTGTTTCTGAAATTCCTGCTGTAGCAATACCGGTAACCTGAATAATGTCGCCCGCCACAGCTTCGGATACTTCAACGCGACCCAACCCTTTCGATGTAAAAATTTGATCGAGCTTGCCACGTGCTTTTACGGTGCCATCAGCTGAAAGCAAAGCTACCGCCATACCTTGTTTTGCGACACCGCGATGCACGCGACCGATTGCGTACTTTCCTTTATAGTCGTCATAGTCCAGTGCTGTTACAAGCATTTGGAAAGCCCCGTCGGGATCATTTTGTGGTGGATGAATTTCTTTAAGAATTGTTTCAAAAATTGGCTCCACCGTACCGGTGATTGTCTCCAAGTCTCCCGTTGGCATTTCTAAAAACGCGGCGCCCCTGCGGCCAATTGCATACAGTGTCGGAAATTCTAATTGGTGATCTTTGGTTGCAAGATCCAAAAATAAAGTATGCGTCTCTTCAATAACTTCTTTAACGCGCGCAAACTTTTTATCAATTTTATTGATGACAACAATAACTTTAAGCCCGAGCCCAAGCGCTTTTTGTAACACAAACCGCGTCTGGCTCATGGGGCCTTCTTGCGCGTCAATAATAAGCAAACAGCCGTCTGCCATATGGAGCGTTCGTTCAACCTCCCCACCAAAGTCGGCATGGCCCGGTGTGTCAATAATATTTATTTTTACACCTTTGTATTCAACGGCAGTATTTTTGGCAAGAATGGTAATCCCACGTTCGCGCTCGAGTTCGTTTGAATCCATGATAAGCTCTTGCGAAAGCTCGGCTGCCTTATCATGAAATGTGTGTGATTGTTTGAGTATTGCATCAACAAGCGTGGTTTTTCCGTGGTCCACGTGAGCAATGATTGCAACATTTCTAATATTTTTTGACTCGATCATAGTGATATAAAAAACACCCGCAGGGGGCGCTTATCTGATAGAAATACATTACCACAACTTAGTATAAAAAGCAAAAAAATACCCCCAAACAAGATTTGCGTTACCGCATTTCTTGCTTGGGGTTTTACTGCTTGGTGTTCTTGAGTCCTTCCTTACTTATTCGTCCAGCTTCTTCTTGAACTGAGAAACGGTAACTCGAGACTCCACGTAATCGGGTCGAACTTCCTTGCCGTTCGGATCTTTACACATGATCCAGGTACCTTCGGCCGACGCCGGAGTGAAAAGCCCATTCGGTTCTGCTTGCGGGAGCCTTTCGTGATCGGCAGGGTGTGACTAGATACCAATGACGTGGACAGGAAAACCTTTGAAAAGCTCTTCTTTTGCCTCTTTGCGATCAGCTCGGGTGAGAACATACGTCTCATCAAATTCTGTACATAAAGCTTT
>ERZ1292629.1731-Hain-H43-01um-R1-1731-length-20419-cov-7_pt1 | contig 20419 bp, 34 predicted proteins | sample MGYA00564399_ERZ1292629 | MGnify/ENA primary metagenome ERZ1292629 (study PRJEB36523, sample SAMEA6512636) | groundwater metagenome | collected 2019-01-08 | study: AquaDiva: Metagenomics assemblies of 32 groundwater samples | reverse complement strand
TATAAAAAGAACTATTAGCTATTCTAACTGTCCACCTAGAAGGGTGCACATCAAACGATAAATTTATAAATATTAATAGATTTTAATTAAAATGGTACTTGATAAAAAGGATAAAAGAATATTATATGAATTGGATAAAAATGCTAGACAACCCCTCTCAGAGATAGCAAAAAAGGTGCAATTGAAGAGAGAAAGTATTCTATATCGGCTTAAAAAATATTTACAGGAGGGGTTGATAAGAGATTATCTTACAGTAATAGATATGTCAAAACTCGGATTTACTCATTATAAGATTTATCTAAGACTGCATAATATAACTGAAAACTAAGAAAAGGAAATCATAGAACATCTTTGTAAAAATCCTTTTGTTTCATGGCTATCAAGCTGTGATGGAAGTTATTCAATGATTTTTGGAATCAAAGCAAGATCTATGGAAGAATTAAATAATATATTAAAAGAAATTAATAACAAGTTTTGGAAGTTTATTAAAGAGCAACATATTACTACTATAATCAATGCACATCATTATTATAGGGATTATTTAATTGAAAAAAAAGGAACAACTGAAAGAAAAATTGAATGGGGCGGAAGTAATAATAAAATAGAGTTAGATGAGAGAGATATAGTGATTTTAGATATGCTGAGTAAAAACTCTAGAATTAATTCGGTTGAGATAAGCTCAAAATTAAAAATATCTCCAGATACAGTAATACAGAGAATAAAAAAACTTGAAAGATTAGAAGTAATTGAGCATTATATGATCTGGCCAGATGTAAATAAGCTAAAGGGTATTTATTATAAAGTCTTAATAAATCTTCACAATTTTAATAATGAAAAAGAAAATAAACTTTATAATTATTGTCTGCAAAATCCAAATATAGTTTATTTAGTAAATTGCCTTGGTGACTGGCAGCTTGAAATAGATATTGAAGTAGAAAGTATTCAGGAGTTTAGAAAACTGATACGAGATTTCTTAAGTAATTTTTCTGAGATTGTATCTGATTACACAGCATTAAATATTTATGAAGAATATAAATTTAAATTATTTGAGAAAGAGATATTTAGTAATCTGTGAAAGTTAGTTAAACAATACTTGTTCTTTTATTTCTTACATTTCCAAGCAAAATCAAACGCCCGGGACAGGATTTGAACCTGCGACCCCCTGCTTTCTCCTATTAGAACTGCTTCATTATTAGAAGGCAGGTGCTCTATCCAGTCTGAGCTACCCAGGCAACTATCTCAAAAAGAGATATAAAGACTAAAAAAAGTTGATATAAAAAACTTCCTCTTTTTGATTTATTGGTAATATAAAATATTAAAAGTTTGGTAAGCAATTCATTAAGTGATAGAGCTATGATTAAGCAAAAAGTCATGATTAATAGATTATGCATGTCACCCATAACTCTTGATAATTGAATTTACTAAAATTTAGAAATCTTTCTGTGACCAACAATAACAATGTTATTGTTCTAGCTACACGAAATTTGGAAAAATTTACATATCTTTCTATACAATAATCCTTAAAAATAACTTTCTTATTCTTGTTTAATGGAGACTTCCTGAATGAATAATTGAGATGTTAAATGTAGACCAATTCTTTAAGGAAAACTAAAAATGCATATACATTTATTCTAATTTTTTAACACAAAACTTTATAATTCTGGATTTAATGATTAATTTATGCCAAAAAACTATTCAGATGAATTAAAAGAATTGATTGAGAAATATAAAGACAAGGGTTTTGAATGGGGAAAGTCAATTAATTATCTTGAATTTAGAAATGGATGCTCTAAAGAAGAAATGATAAAAGAGATACTTGATTGTTCTAATGCTGAATATGTTGAAAAACAAAGAATAGAGGAAGAAGCAAGATATAAATTATACTTTATTTATAGTTCAAAAACAGGGCGAGTTTATGTCTTAAAATTTACAAGCAAAATAAGAGTGATTACAGTTTATCCTTTAAGTGAGGCTACTGCAAAAAACTATAAACGAAAGTTTAAAAAACACTAAATACCTATAATAAATATAATATGGCATTAAAATATGAGTATGATGAAGAGGATGATGTTTTTACTATTTATGATAGTGAGAATGCTCCATCTGAAACAATAGAATTCTCTGAATTCTTAAATATAGATATTAATAAAAATAAAGGGATTGTTGGATTAGAATTCTTTTATGCAAGTGAATTTTTTACCCTTACTAATGATATGGTTACTAAAACTTTTTTAGAGAATATTAGTGATGTTAAAGTGGATTGCAGGAATTATAGAAATACTTATTGGATTATCTCACTTATTTTTGATTACAAAGGACAGGAAATAAAAGTCCAATTGCCACCACTTCGAAAATCCGAATATGTTAGCCCTTTGATTGCAAGTTGCGAATGATTCTATTAAAAAATGGCTCTTGAAACTGTTTAATAAAACAATTGTTTCTTTAACCAAAACTTTATAATCTCTCTATTTTTTAGATAATAATCAATGTCTAGCATTAGAACCAAGACATTGTATGAATAAAATATAACGTACGGGTGGCATACGTGTATTGCTATTTTTTTGCGATTTTCCATAAATCTGAAAAGAAATCTCTAAGTTGATTGGCATAAATATCACTTTCAATTTTTATTGCAACAGGTTGTTCAACCCAAGAAAGAAGAATTACACAATTCCTAAAAATAGTTATTCCTTGAGGAAGAATAAAATTTGTATATTTCATCTTTAATTTAGAATGTTTCTCTTTTTTATAGTGGTTTATATTTTTTAAAACTCTTACATCAAGGCCTTTTTCTTTTCTTCTTAAAGTTATATTTCTAAAAAATAAATTTGCTTGTTCATTTTTATTTTCTTCGTTAATTGAAAATACCAAATAAAGTTCATTTTTCTTTGCATTATCAATTAAATTAGTTAGTAGAGAGAATATCGCTTTTTGACCTTCATATATCTCAACAGTTTGCTTTTTTGATAACTTTTGCTTTGAAATCAAAATAGGCACTATTTCTTGAATTTTCTTTTTCTTTTCTTCAATGTAATTAATTAAAACACTAGGATTAGATGCTTGATAATGTTTTACATTATTTTTAACTATATAAGAAACTAAACCTCTTTTTATTAGTTTTTCTAAAATTTCATATATTTTTGAAGAAGGAATTTCTGTTTTCTTTAAAATCTCTCCGACTTTTGAAGACCCCAATTCTAACAAAGCTATGTAACAAATACTTTCTCTTCTATTCAATCCTAACTCTTGTAGTGTTTCTTCTAACATAGATTAGGATAGAAAAAGGAATTTATTAAGCTTCCTATAGCTACACCTTTTTGGGGTAGTTATAATTATTATACTTCAATATCCAATAATTTATATGAAAAACAATTATATCAAAAAAATCGGACTCCTTTACATAAAGAATAAAAAACTCTTAGTAGTTTACAAACCAAAAATTGGAGTTTATATCACTCCGGGTGGAAAATGCGAGTTAAATGAAGCTGACTTTGAATGTTTGAAAAGAGAAATACAAGAGGAGTTGGGCTGTTCTGTTAATAATTTATCTTATTTTGGAACATTCAAAGGAGAAACGATGGAAAGTTCTAAAACACTTAAACAAAAATGCTATTTTGGAAAACTTACGGGAATAATAAAAATTAATCCTAATGACACAATTAACAGCTATACTTGGATTAATAGAAATTATCAGAATAAAAATGTGAAATTGGGAAAGATGTTGGAGTCTCAAATAATTCCTAAATTAATAAAAGGAGGTTTATTCTAATGACCTTAAAAAAAATTGAAGATTTTGTTCCTGGCGAAAAAGTTATTTTTATTCCAGAAAACAAAAAATATGATTTTGGATATATTAGTCAAACAGGAAAAGCTGTAATTTATGAAGAAGGTGAAATGAATATGCAGGATAGTATTGCAGTTGATGTTGGATTATTAAAGAAATTAAGAGAAAAATAATCAAAGCAAACCTTTTAAAAGTGTAATACTTCTAATCATAAGAACATAAAACCCTTGAAATGAACACGGCTTAAATGTTGCAAAAACTTACGCACGGGTGGCACAATGGTACTGCGTTCGCCTGCAGAGCGAATTTTCGTGAGTTCGATTCTCACCCCGTGCTGATTTTTGTTATTCTAAAGTGGTTACAAAATAGAAAGATTTAAATACTTTAATTCTGAATTGTTTATCATGAAATTCGGAGAAATTTTTGCAGGATTCGTACCAATAGCTGGATTGGCAGCAGTAATTGGATTAACAACTTTAGATAGGGCGATTAATTCAAATTCTGAAACTGTAGTATTATCATCTGGAAGTGAAGTAAACGTACGTCAGTGGAAGAATAAAGGCACAGAGGTTTTTATTGGTGGATTTCAAACATTACATGATACTAATAATGATGGAATCGTAGATTACTTATCTGGTGGAGCTATGGGTAGAATTGGAACAATTCGATACACTAGGAAACCAACACCAGCATTACAAAGTTTATATGATGAAGCTATTTCTAAAAGTAGTGTTGTTGATTCAAAAAGAAGTTAATTTCCTTAATTAATCTATTTTATATGAAAATTATTTAATTAAAATAGTGCAACCAAACCTTTTTTCTGTTCTCCATCGCGTTTATATATTTACATTTTATTGCAGATAATTTTATATAGACTAAAATATTATGATAAATGTGGAACATCAAAATCAAGAAATATTAAGAAGATTAGATAAGATTCAGATAGATATAGATTTATTAAAAACTCGTATGATAGACCCTGATTGTATTCTAACTGAGGATGATCTGGAGGCAATTAATGAGGCTGAAAAAGAATACAAAGAAGGAAGAACAATGTCCCATGAGCAATTAAAAAAAGAGCTGGGGATAAAATGTTCGAAGTAGAATATTCAAATAGGGCGACAAAATTCTTGAAAAATTGCGATAAAAATCTTGCAGAGAGAGTTCTTGAAAAAATTGAAAAATTAAGGGAAAATCCAATTATTCCTGAAACAATTAAAGTAAAGGGTGAAGATACTTTGAGAGTTAGGGTTGGAAAAGTCAGAATTCTTTATGTAATAAAAGGAAAAGATAACACTTTGTTGATAACAAAAATTGAAAAAAGACCTCATGCTTATGATTAGTTTCAAAAGCACTCCTTCAGTAACTAAAAGTTGAAGCTCACCCCGTGCTTTTTTGAGAATCGAATGATATTTCTAACTAATTCAAAAGATCATCATACAAACATTTATAAATAAGATAATCTTACTAATAAGATAAACTTATTACTTATTATAAGGGGGTAGTAAAAATAAAAAAATAAAATGGAATGCATTGATATAACGAGCATGAGTTCAAGAGGGCAGATAGTTATACCTCAAAGACTTAGGGAAAAACTTGGTTTTTTAGAAGGAGAAAAATTTATAGTCATGGGAGAAGAAGGAACTTTGATATTAAAAAGAATTGAGAAACCATCTAAAGAAGATTTGATTAAAAAATTAGATATGATTACAGAAAAAACAAGAAAAAAAGTGGAAAAATCTGGAATAAAAGAAAGCGATATTTCAAAGATTGTTCATAAAACAAGAGGAGTAAGGGAATGAAGGTAACTTTTGATACAAATATTCTAATCTCTTCTACCTTATGGCAAAACAGCGTTTCTCGCAAGCTATTGAATGAATTAATTGAGAAATCTGTTGAAATATTCACAACAGAGGAAATATTAGAAGAATATATTAAAGTTTTGAAAAGAGATTTTGATTTATCTCAGGAAGAAATTAAAGATAAAATTGAAATAATCTTATGTTTTGTGACTATAACAAATCCCCTTATAGAGATTAATGTGATAAAAGAGGATTCAGCAGACAATAAGATATTAGAATGTGCTGTTGAATCTGGTTCTGAATATATTTTGAGTTATGACAGACATTTACTTAGTCTAATAGAATTTAGAGGAATAAGAATAATTACTCCTGAAGAATTTTTATATACTTTAAAAAAATAAAAAACTTGAGAATCGAAAGATGTTTTTCATTACAGAGATATTTAAAAATGAGATTTTTATTGGATGATTATGAGAATATATCCGCGAGAGCATTTTATTATGGGAAGAATTCCTAGAGAAGATGACTTCAAACCAGCTTTAGCTGAATTTGAAGAAGATTGTGTTTTTCCTTTTTTGGGAAGAGAGGTTGTTGGGAGTTTTGCTTATGGTTCTGTTAATAGAGGAGACTGTAATGTTGCAAGTGATATTGATTACTTTATGTTGATTTCAGATGAAAGACATAAGAAAAAAATAAGAGATGCTTCATTAAATGCTTTTAGTAGAAGAGATATCTTTGTTCAGGCAAGAGTTATTCATGTGGACCATGCAAGAAATGGATTGCATAGAATTGATGATTCTTTTAGACAGCATTTAGGATTTACAGTTTCCAAATATGGGTATAGGGGAGAAAATCCCTTGGAAATTTTATCTAGAAGTAAAATTCCATTCAGAGATGCTTTGCAGGTTTCCATGGGACTTTATCTAATGAAATTAAATAATGGTTTTTGTAGTGCACCTTTTTCTGAATTAGACTACTTGGATTTTTTAAAAGATATCATGGAAAAACCATGGCATGCTATGAGAGTTTCAATTCAACATGCCTTAGGAAATGTTGCTCCAGAAGGAGATAGAGATTTTGAAGACACTAAAGAACAACTTGTAAGAGTCTATAAAAGTCTGGGTTATGATAGACAGTTATTAGAGGATATAGAAAAAATTAAGGTTGTTGCATCTGAATATATTAGATTATTATTAAAAAGAAGAGGGGGAGTAATTGATACGCAAGATGCAGATAGATGTTATTCTGATTTTTTACCAAGAATTGAACAGTGTTATGATTCTGCTTATCATTTTGTTGATGCAAATGCAAGAATAATTGCAAATAATCATTAATAATCTTTATATAGTATTTTGTAGTGCTTAATGTAAAAGGTATATTATAAAATATTGGTAATGTAAAACTTTTTAGAAAAGTTTTAACACATCAGAAAATCTATGAGATTTTCTGTGCCCAAAAATCTAAAAGATTTTTTGGAAATCAGGATTTATCCTGACATAATATAAAAAATAATAAGTTATGTAGATGAAGGATTAAGTGAAGCAATAGAAGCCATAACTGATAAAATTATATATTACTGATATAAAATAAAAAGGAAATTAACATGTTCATTGTGAAACAAAAAATTAATGGAAAAGATTATTATTATCTCAGAAAAAGCGTGAGAGAAGGAGATAAAGTTATTTCTAAAACAATTGCTTATCTTGGAAAAGATAAGCATGAGGCTGAAAAGAAAAAGAAAGAGATTGAGAAGAAAATGGAGAGAGGAGAAGATGTGACTCTTGCCCCACCTTCTAACCCCCACCACCTACCCAATGATATTAATGATTCTGATAAATTAGATAATATTAAACAAAAAAAGCTTACAATTGAAGATAAAGCAAGTTCGATTTCTATCGAAGGTCTGGCTAACTTTTGCAAGGAAAAAGGATTTGTGTTTAAGAGCAGTGAGATATATGGAGGCATGGCTGGATTTTGGGATTTTGGGTCTCTTGGGGTTGAATTATTCAATAATATTAAAAGAGATTGGTGGAATTTTTTTGTTACTTCAAGAGATAATATGGTTGGAATTGAAGCTTCTGTGATTTCACATCCTAAAACATGGATTGCCTCTGGACATGTTGCAAATTTTTCAGATGTTGCTGTTTTATGCAAGAAATGCAATAAGTCAACTAAGATAGATAAATCAGAGGTTGGGAAAGTGAAATGCGAGTGTGGAGGAGAGTATGAAGTTAAAGGTGAGTTTAATTTAATGTTTAAAACTAAGGTTGGTGCAATAGATGCTGAAGATGCTTATTTAAGAGGAGAGACTGCTCAAGGAATGTTTATGGATTTTAAATTAGTACAACAAACAAGTAGAATGCAATTACCTTTTGGAATTGCACAGATTGGAAGATGTTTTAGAAACGAAATTGCACCTCGTGACTTTTTGTTTAGAAGCAGAGAATTTCATATTGGAGAGTTTGAATTTTTTATAAATCCTGAAGAAAAAAATTGTTCATTGTTAACTGATATTCATAGAGAAGTTAAAGTTAAACTATTAGACGCTGAAAGTCAGAAAGAAGGAAGTGAAGAATTAAGGGAAACAACTATTGGTGAAATGCTTGATGAAAATAGGTTAGATGAATGGCATGCTTATTGGCTAAGTGAACAGATTTTATGGTTTAATTCAATTGGCTTGACAGAAATAAAAATAAGAGAGCATAAAAAAGATGAATTATCACATTATTCATCTGCAACTTTTGATATTGATTATGAATATGTTTTTGGAAGCAAGGAGATTGCCGGAATTGCAAACAGAGGGCAATATGATTTGAAACAGCATGAAAAAGAAAGCAGAGAAAAAATGGAAGTTTTTGATGAAAAATATAAAAATAAAGTGATTCCAAGAGTTATTGAACCAACTTTTGGAATGGAAAGAGTTTTTCTTGCTATTTTGACAAAAGCTTATAATTATGACAAGAAAAGAGATTATGTTGTTTTGAAAATACCTGCTAAACTTGCACCTATAAAAGCTGCTGTTTTTCCAATTGTAAAATCTCCTGAATATAATTCAATTGCAGAAAACATTGTTCGCGAACTTAGAAAAGAGTGGAATGTTGTATTTGATAAGGGAGGAAGTATTGGAAGAAGATATGCAAGGAATGATGAGATAGGAACTCCTTATTGCATTACAATTGATGAGGATAGCTTGAAAGGAAAGGATTGTACTATTCGTGATAGAGACAGTACTTTGCAGATAAGGGTTAAGATAAAAGAACTCTATGATATTTTGAAAAAATTAATTAATAATGAGATTAATTTTTCCAAGGCTGGGAAGATTGCGATGACGAGGGTGAAGGAAGAATGAAACCTCAAGGATTATATCACATATCAGAAGTTTTAAGAGAATTTTATGATGATAGAGCAAGAGAAAATTTGGCTTCTATTGTTATAAATGGAATTCATGATATTGTAGATTCTGGAGGGAAGCCTGAATTATTTGCTTTAATGGAATTGGGGGCTATGACTTCAGGAGATATTTATAGGGCGCATCATAAATTCTTGTCAGATAGCCTTTGGAGGAATTAGAATGAAAATTTTAATTAAAAATTCCTTTTGGAGTTATGTTTCCTTTGTTTATATCTATTATTGAATAAATATCATGGATTTTTATAATGTCTCCAAAATTTTCTTTTAATTTAATTATAAAATTTCTTAAATCTAATGAGTTTTTTACAACAACCCCTATGTCCATATCCCAATTTTCATTTCCAAGGTAGTTGTAAAAATAGATTACATTTAGATTGTTTCTTAAAAATTCTTTTAAAGAACCTTCTTTTTCATTTTTTGTTAATTTAATTTGAATATTATGCCATTCAAACCCTAATTTTTTTATATCAATTGAAATAGAGTAACCTTGAATTATTCCAGTTTTTTCAAGATTTTTTATTCTATATTTTATTGCATTTCCAGTTAGATTTAATCTTCTAGAAAGCTCTTTGTATTCTATTCTTGAATTATTAGATAATAACTCTAAAATTTTTAAATCAGTTTTATCGAGTTTTATTTTTAGTTCAGATTTGTCTTTAATTGATGTTTCTTTTGATATTCCTAATATTTTTAATGGAAAGGATTCATGTTCTGCTGAACTGTTTATAATAATCAAAGACTCTATATGTTTTGAAGCTTTTTTTGTTATATCTTTAATTATAAATTCAAGTTGATTTCTGTCTTTTGCAAATATATCAAATACAAAGTTCCATTTTCCTATTATCGGCCCTAGATATGTAACGAAATTATTATTGATAAGATAATTTAGAAATTGAGTTTCTTTTTCATTGTTTATATTTTTTAATTGTAAAAAACAACCATATCTTGAAAATCCTAATGCTTCTGTATTAATTTTTGTATAAAACTCAAAAATTATTCTTTCTTTGGTTAGTCTTTTAACTCTGTATAATGCCACCTCTTTGCTTACTCCAACTCTTTTTGCAAGCTGATTTATTGATATTCTTGAGTTCTGCTCTAATTCTGATAATATCTTAATATCTTTTTTATCCATTTTTATTATAATGAAATAATGTTTATATATATTTGCATTTTGATAAAAAATATTATGATAAGTTTTATTATTATAACTATAGGTAGTATTAGTATGAAACTAAATATTAAGAAACACTTAACCAGATTGGGATTGGCCATCATACTTGGAGGATACGCTGCCCAATTTGGAATTCCTATATGGATGAATAGTCAATTTAGAGACATAGGGGAAGGATATTCAGTTAGAGAAATATGTAATGAAAGACAATTTTATATTGGTTCCTATGCCGGAGCAGCTCGTCTTTGTATAGATAATGGCATGGATGGAACCCTTGATCAAACTTGGGTAAACGCACCGATTTCTCCAATGATGGGTGGACCTGGGTATAGGTTAATGGTAACTAAAACTACTGAAGAAGATTACAAAAGATTTGGAAAAGCAAATTCCCTTCTCACACAGAGAAATTACAGAGACAAAGATAACCTGGAGGATAAATAAAATGCCAGGAAGTTTTAGGGCAATATCTCAACCACCTCAAAGTAGATTAGAAGCATTATTAAGAATTGCAGCAGTAGGTATCATGATACTGGTATATGGAGATGGTAGTAATCCGAATGGATATATTAATAGCTATTTTAATTATGAAGCGCAGCTTGAGAAAAGATGTCATGAGAAGATTGAGCAAAATCAAATAGACGATGAAGTCAGAGCTTATTTAGGTAGGGGACAGAATAAGTTTTTTGGCCTTGCTCCTGTTTATAAGAAATTGGAAAAATAAAAAGATGTTTAACCAAAACATTTAATTACCCTTATTATTCAAAATAATAATGAAAGGGAGTTAAAGGAATCATATAAATTCCTATAAACTTCCAAATTAATTTTATATTATGGAAAAAAATCTTAATGCAATATTCCAAATAAATAAACCTATAATTGGAATGATTCATTTAGCTGGAGAAGATGATAAAGGCAAAGTAAAAAGAGCTTTAGAAGAATTATCAATTTATCAAGAAGAGGGAGTTGATGGAGCAATTATTGAAGATTATCATGGAACTTCTCAAGATGTTTGCAAAACTCTAAGAGAAAGCCTAACAAAAGAATTTACAATTATTAGAGGAGTTAATGTTCTAAGAAATCCTTATTCTGCATTTAAACTTGCATTTGATTTTGGAGCAAGATTTATACAATTTGATAGTGTTCAAACTCCTGATTTAAATTTAGAATTATATAATCAATTAAGAAAAGAGTATCCTAATATTGCTGTTCTTGGTGGAGTTGGCTTTAAGTATATTTCTCCAACAGGAAACCCTTTAGAAATTGATTTAGCAGAAGGAAAATCAAGATGTGAAGCAATAGTTACAACAGGCAGTGGAACAGGAATAGAAACTCCAGTTGAAAAACTAAGAGAGTGTAAAAGATTACTCAGAGAATTTCCTTTAATTGTAGGAGCAGGTGTTAATTTAGGCAATGTCCAAGAGCAATTACAAATTTGTAACGGAGCAATTGTAGGAAGTTATTTTAAACCAAATGGAAATACGCATCTTTTTATTGATAGAAAAAAAGTCAAAGATTTGATGGATATTGTGAGGCAGCAAAGAGGCTAAGAATAGATAAAAATTCGATTCTTCAATCCTGAGGATTAATATTTCATGCTGCTTTGAACCCAAAACATTTAATTACCCTTATTATTCAAAATAATAATGAAACCACATGGATTATATCACATATCTGAAATTTTAAAAGAATCTTATGAAGACAGGGTAAGAGATGTTTTAGATTTTATAGAATTAAAAGGGCTTGCTTTATTTACTTGGGGGGATGAATTGAAGTTTTTATTAGGCATGAATGCACTAACGCAAGCAGAAATTTCTAGAGCTGAAAATAACTATCAAATGGATAGTCATTTTTTGGATAATTAAACTATATAGTTTTTTAAATATCTTGGTTTATATTCTAATATGAAAATCCTATTTATCTGCAAGCACAACAGATTCAGGAGCAAGGTTGCTGAAGCTATTTTTAATAAGTTGAATAAGAACAGAAAAATAAAGGCGGAGAGTGCTGGAATATTAATTGATGAATTGCATCTTTATGTTGCTGAAAGTGTTATTAAAATTATGAAGGAAAAAGGATATGATATAGGAGGAATTCCTAGAAAAGTTGATTCTTCATTAATTAATAATTATGATTTACTGGTTATTGTTGCCAATAATGTTAACCCTGAATTTTTTAAGGAAAGTTTCAAAGGAAAAATAATTTGGTGGAAAATTAAAGACTGCAGTGCACTTGACATTAATGGAATTAGGAAAAGAATTAATGAGATTGAGAAGAGGGTTAAGAAGTTAATTAGAGAATTGAATATATTGGTAATGTGAAATTAAGAAGTTGTGCAGATGAGGAGATTAAAATGTTAAGCAAGAGTTGTGATACATAAGCTATAACTTAATCAACAGATGAAACATCTCATAAATTCTTGATGATACCAATAAATTAAATAACTAAATTTATAAGTTCTGTTTGTATTTTATTGTCATGGACAGAAATAAACTGAAGCTTTGTGTCGATGTAATAATCTTTTTAGATATTTTAATTGTGATTTTATGCTGGATTCTTTTATCATTTGTTTTAAACAAAGGAATCTGGCTTTATACAAATTTTATCTTAACAAAAAATCAGTGGGATATTATTTATTATTATTCAGGAATTCTATTGATAATATTTTTTATTATTAGGATTTTTTTAGATTTTTTAGGTTTAAGAAATAAATAATTAGCTATTGTTTTACAATAAAACTTATAAAACCCATTTGGTTAATTAGATTATGGAAGATGAAAAAAACTGCATATTTTGCAAAATAGCAAGAGGAGAGATTCCTTGTTCAAAAGTTTATGAAGATGATAATTTTATTGCTATTTTAGATGTTCATCCTAAAGCAGAAGGGCATACACTTATTATTCCAAAAAAACATTTTAGAAATCTTTTAGATATGCCTGCTTCACTTGGAAATGAAATGCTTGAGGCTGTGAAAAATGTTGCATTAGATTTAATCAAACAAAAAAAATGTGAAGGTTTTAATTTAATTATTAATAATGAGCCTGCTGCAGGGCAGGTTGTTTTTCATGCTCATATACATATACTTCCAAGAAAAAAAGGAGATGGGTTGAGGATGCTGGTGTAAAATACAGGAAAAATTAAATTTTTCCTGTCTCATAAAATCAAAATAAATTCAATAATTTTATGATGTTAACTTTAAAACAAATATTAGCTAGTAAAACAATGCCTGATGTAGCATTAGACAGGCATGATAATCCTAATCATAGAATTGCAGGGTACGATAGTTATGTTCCCCAATCTGGTAATAATCCAGGAGAATTAATTGAACTTAATTTAGGTTATGAATGTGGTGCTGATGGCGATTTGAGGATTGTTCAGAGATAAAAGATAAAATATTAGTAATGTAACAGATAGAGAAAATGTTAAGTAGAGAGTAAGTTATGGATGAGTGATTTAAAGTTACTCCCAAAAAATCTCTAAACACTAACTAATCCTCTGCATTAACATTACTAACAGCCCTTTTCGCTAGAAGCTAAGTTCAAAAATAAAATTTTTGAAAGTCACTGCAAGAAGTCCTGGGGCAAAAACAAATAATATATAAAAATAACAAGTTATTCAAAATGAAAAAATAAAATGACATACAAAAAACATATAAAAAATGTTAGAGGAAGGAAGCATAAGGGTATTTTTCTTTTTGCCCTTACCACTTGTGGCTGGTGTCAGAGAACAAAGGGATTATTAGATGAACTTGGTGTTGAATATAATTATGTTGATGTTGATTTATTGAATGAAGAAGAACAGGACGAGGTTATCAGGATTCTTGAAGATTATGATGCTGATGCATCTTTTCCCAAAACAATAATTGATGAGAATTTTGTTATTTCTGGTTTTGATGAAGAAGAGATTAGAAGAGTGCTGGAATAACTGAATATATAAGTAATAAGAATAACTGAGGAGATAAGGATGAGTGATTAAGATGTTTAGCAGTGAATATAAAACTAATATCTCTCTTAATCAACAGAGACTATAACTTAAAAATATGTGCATTACCAATAAAATAATATGAAAATTGAGATAGAAAATAGGGAAATTGATGAAACTTATGAAAAATTAAAGGCAGATGTTGAGACAAAAGGATATTTGCTTAATCCTGATATTGATTTTACAAAAAATTTAATTAAAGGACTTTTAATTAATGGAAAAAGATATGGTTACTGGGCTTGTCCCTGCAGGCTTGCTTTTGGTGTGCGTGAAAGAGATTTGGATATAATCTGCCCTTGCGATTACAGGGATGAGGATTTGATTGAATTTGGATGCTGTTATTGCTCTTTATATGTTTCCGAAGAAAATTTTAAAAATAAAACATATAAAGCAATTCCTGAAAGGAGAGTTAAGACAAGTTCATCAAATAAATCTGATGAAAATTCAAGATTTGCTGCTGAAGCAGTTAATGAAAAGGAAAAATTTAAAGATGATGAAATTTTAGAGGATAATATGGAAAAAATTATGGAAAGAAAAAATAAGACTCCTGTCTGGAGATGCAAGGTATGCGGTTATCTTTGCGCAAGAGAGCATCCTCCTGAAAAATGCCCTATCTGCGGTGTTGATGCTGATAGGTTTGAGAGATTTGAGTAGAGCTTTCTTTTGTTAATTTGCATCTAATTTAATTCCCCTTAAAATAATCTTTTTTCGAGCGGTATTTGATGAACCTGAACTTAGCATATACCCAAAATCTGTATCTACTCTATCGCCCACTTCATGTACCCATTTAATCTTCCATTTCTGAATCATCAAAACTTGATCTTTTAGTCTATATGCAGTTATTTTTGAACTTGAACTTCTGCAATCAGTTCTAAAGCAATGATAATTCCCTAGTCTATTATTCACTAAACCGTATGCGCTAATTCTTTTCAAGTCCTCTTGACTCCAATGTTCATGGGTTGTTCCATTATTAGTGTCATATTCAAAATCATCTGCAGTTATCCAGTTAACACCTTCCATATATGCTTCAATTTCATCATCATCTTTATATTCAGGATTTTTAAGATATAATTCTCTTCTACCAAATATTCTTATTCGCAAATTTCCAATGGGCGATTCTGCAGTTTCTACAAACCCATCTAAAGATGCAATTCCTTTGCTTGTACTTTCACAAGAATTTATCTTTTCTTCCATTTTAATTACTAACAAGAGGCATCAATCAGATATTTAAGTATTTGTTATTATATAAAATAATAACAAAGGTAAGTTTTAAAAAGGATTATCTATTACTACAGATTATGAATACAAGCATATTAAAAGAATTTGGATTAACTGAAACAGAAATAAAAATATATATTACATTACTAGAAGAAGGAGAAAGCCTTGCTTCTTATATATCTAAAAAAGCTTATGTAGAAAGAGCCGTTACATATCATATTCTAGAAAAGTTAATTAGAAAAGGAATTGTAAGTTATGTTATTAAAGAAAATAGAAAATATTTTTCAGCTGCAGAACCTGAAAAACTAAAAGATTTGTTAAGAGAAAAAGAACAAATCTTGGACGAATTAATTCCCGAACTTTCTAAATTAAAAAAGTCGAAAGAGCATCCACTTTCTATAGAAGTTTTTAATGGGGAAAATGGATTTAAAACAATTATGGATGATTTAATCAGAAACAAAAAAAGTTACTATATTATTGGTTATACTGGAAAATCTCCAGAAATAAGTAATTTTTGGTATATCCATTGGAATAAAAGAAGAGTTAAGAATAAAATCAAAAGGTATTTATTAATTAATAAAGGAAGTGAGAAAATTGAGGCACTCAAATATCCTCTAACTGAAACAAAAGTTTTACCTTCAACTATCTTTAATGAATCTAAGAGTTCAATAATTATTTATGGAAATGATAAAGTGGCCCTATTTCTTCCATTAGAAGAATTTTCCGGAATAAGGATTATTAATAAAGAAACACATGATTCATATAAACATTATTTTGAAGCATTATGGAAAATAGCTAAAAAATAAATCAGAAGAGATAAAAAGATAGTCAGAACCAAAAACTCGCATATCCCACAACAGCACTTTTATCTCCAACAATATCCCCTGAGTTTTTGTATTCTATTAAATGAGGATGAGTTTTTTTAATTTTGCATAAATGCATCATTATCATTAAAGGATATTGTCCGCATGCATCAATATATTTGAAATTATCTTTGTCCAGATTTTCTATTATTTTTATGGTATTTTTATCTGTTTCTTTTGCTTTATCATATTCATAAAAATGGCTTAAGTCTGTTGAGAAAATGTAAAATGCTTTAATTTTTGCAATTTTTTTTGCAAGTTCTTTTGCCTGTTCATCTGTTATTTTTCCAACCATAATTGGAATTATTTCTTTGATATTTAATTTTTGCAGGAATGGAATTTGGTTTTTTATTGAATGTTCTTGTTCAATATTTGATGTTTGAAAACCTGTATTGAAGAGTTTAATTTTTCCTAATGGTGTAACCCACTCGAATTTATCTGAAGTTACTGCTCTGTTTAATGGAGCGTAGTGGCTTGGGCCTATTATTACTGCTTTATCTAATCTTTTGTTTTTTAATAGGGAAAAAGCTTTTCCTGCTATTTCCCCTGAATATTCATAGCCTGCATGAGGAACAATTAAACCATGAATTTTCTTGGATTTTATATTAGGCTTTTTCTTAAATGAATTATCTATGAAAGATTCAAGTTCTTGCTTATGTTCTGGGTACCACATAGATAAACTAAATTTAAAATATACTTAAATTTTTGTTATTATAGAAATGTTTATATAGTATAATTATATTGTATAAACATGATAGAATTAAAATCTAAATTAAGAAGATGGGGAAATTCATTTGGAGTGGTTATACCTCAAAGGGCAGTTATGGAAGAGGATTTGAAAGAAGGAGATGAGATAAATGTCTTTTTGCAGGAAGAAAAAAATGATATCTCCCAGATTTTTGGAGCATTAAAATGCAAGAAAATTAATGCTCAAAAACTAAAAGACGATATAAGAAAAGAGGAACAAAAAAATGACAGGCTATTATCTAGACACTTACGCAATGGTTGAGATTGTTAGTGGAAATGAGAATTATAAAAAATATCTTAAAGAGCAGTTATACACCTCTGTTTTTAATTTATATGAACTTTACTATTCTTTATTAAAATTTTGCAATGAAGATGCTACAAAAAAATTCTTCTTTTATTTTAAAAAAGGAATCTTGCAAGTGAAAGACGAGCATATATTTGAAGCTTCAAGATTTAAGATAAAAAATATCAAGAGAAGCTTGTCTTATGCTGATTGTATTGGTTATATTATTGCATTAAGATATGGCATAAAGTTTTTAACAGGAGACAAGGAATTTGAAACTCTTGAAAATGTTGAGTTTGTGAAGAAGTAAGGGGGAAGATTTTTATTACTTTAAATTGCTTAGAAAAAGAAATATTAATAAAATCAGAAATAATATATCTTTTTTAAAAAATAATAAAATTTCTTATGAAAAGTTTCTTGAGAGTTTTAATGGATGGCATGCTTATGCAAAATGGGCAGATAGCTATGATTTAACAGATAATCTGATTAAAAGTATGATTTAATATCAAATAGTTTATTAATAAGTTAAGTATATTAATCTTATTATGAAAGAGCTCTTTTAGAAAATCCAGAAAATAAAATTTTCTGGCTCTCCAAAAACAAAAGTTTTTGAAGAAGACTTCGGAGAAAAACTATGATTAAAGAATGCATTTTATATAAGAAAGAAAAAGGCAGGAAAGTAAGATGTCTTGCATGCGCTCACAAATGCATTATTAATGAAGGAAAGACTGGAATTTGCAGTGTCAGGAAAAATATAAATGGAAAAATTTATCTTTTGGTTTATGGGAAGATTGCTTCTCTTGGAATTGACCCAATTGAGAAAAAACCATTATATCATTTTTTGCCTGGAACATATGCTTTTTCAATTGGAACAATTGGATGTAATTTTAAATGTGATTTTTGCCAGAACTTTGATATTTCACAGGCTTCAAAAAAGAAAGTAAGTTCAAAACAAAGTTTTGAAGATTGCCAGATTTTTGGAGAAGAAATGAGCCCTAATGAAGTTGTTAATAAAGCTATTAAAACAGAATGCAAAAGCATTGCTTATACTTATAATGAACCTGTAATATGGATTGAATTTGTAAAAGACTGTGCTGTTATTGCTGAGAAAAAAGGTTTGAAAAATATTTTAGTTACAAATGGTTATTTTTCTTATGAAAGTTTTGATTTTATCAAAGATTATATTGATGCAATGAATATTGATTTAAAGGGAAATGATAGATATTACAAAAAATTATGCGGAGGAAAATTAAAACCTGTCTTAGATACAATTAAAAGAGCTTATAAAAAAGGAATTCATATTGAAATTACAACCTTGATTGTTCCTGGTGAGAATGATGACGAGAAAGAACTGGAGAAGATTGCAAAATTTATTGCAGGCATTGATAAAAATATTCCATGGCATATTTCAAGGTTTTTTCCAAGATATAAGATGATGAAGAAGGAGGCAACTCCCTTGGATAGCTTGAAAATGGCTGAAAAAATTGGGAAGAAAGCTGGATTGAAAAATGTGCATCTGGGAAATGCGTGATATTTATTTCCCTTTTTATTGGTAATATGATAAGCTTATAAGTTGTGTTAGGAGTTGATTCAGCGAGAGAGGCTTGATTAATCTATTTTGCATGTTATCTTTATTTTCTGCATACCATTCATATCTTTTAATATTACATTTACCAAATTCTAAAATCTTTATCAAGAGATAATCTTTATATATTGATTTTTACTAGCATATAAATAAAAAGAGGCAATATATCAAATGGGTTCAACTTACAAGAGAAGTTTTTTAAAAGGAGTTGTATGGGAATTTATAAGTTTCTTATTGATTATTGCTGCTGTTTATCTTGTTTATGGTGACTTGAATGCTTCTATCAAATTCAGTGCTATTTTAACTCTTGTTAAAATACCCTTGTTTTTCTTTCATGAGAGGATATGGAAAATGATTAAATGGGGGAAGATTAAGGATAGGAGATAAATTCTGAAATTATTTTGGTTTGATTATCTTATTCTTGCTCAATCTTCTCTTCTTGCTCAAAGATTTCGCTGATTTCTATGATTAGTAATAAATATTAACTCGATATAGAAAGATGAAGAGTAAATGTTAGAATGGTTGGGTGATTTATATTTTATGTTCTGTCCGGAGTTCTAAATTAATACATTTTTGCACAATTATTCTCTCGTTTTTGATTTGTTCTCCCTCATTAATAGGGGGAGAAAAATAAAAAACAGGCTATTTTTGAAGAATATAAATCTACCATAAGATTATTCCGGACAGAGCAATGTTTCACTAACTTTTTTATATTAGTGATTATTCAGGTTATTATGGAAAAATACAGAGAATTATTAAAGATTGCTAGAAAGGCACTTGAATCTGAATTAAATGGAAAGAAATTAATTGTTGATGAGGGCGTTAAGAAAAAATATGCTACAAAACAAGCTTGTTTTGTTACACTGAGTATTGATGATGAGCTTCGCGGGTGCATTGGAAGTTTATCTGCTCATCAGGAATTATGGAAAGATGTTATTGATAATGCTGTTAATGCTGGTTTTAATGATACAAGATTTAATCCTATTTCCAGAGAAGAACTTAAAAGAATTAAAATTGAGATTTCTGTTTTATCTTCTTCTGAAAAATTGGGAATTGGCAAGGATGTTTATGATAAGATTGATAATAAAATGGGAATAATATTAAAGAAGGGCTGGAATAGCGCAACCTTTCTCCCCCAGGTTTGGGAGCAGATTCCTGATAAAAAAGAGTTTTTAGAGCATCTTTCAAGAAAAGCAGGACTTTTAAAAGATTACTGGAAAGATTGTGAGATTTCTTTTTACAGGGTTGAGAGTGTGAAGGAATAATGCTTTAATTTTATTGGTATTATCTATAATTTAAGATATGAAACATCTGTTGATTTGTTGTGGTTTCTGATTCATAACTCTTCCTTAATATCTTAATCATCTCACCAACATTTTTTAATTCATAACATTACCAATATTATTCTTTTTTAGTATCATATATTTTTTATAAGTTAGGGTGCCTGTAGATTAAGAGGGTTATCAGTTTCCTCTATTATACTATTGCCCAGTTTAACATTCTCAATCATATCTCATCGAGTTTTATACATTACTCCTATGAGAATTCTTCAAACTTATTTTAGTAACATATTTAAA
>ERZ1292629.1730-Hain-H43-01um-R1-1730-length-20426-cov-5_pt1 | contig 20426 bp, 11 predicted proteins | sample MGYA00564399_ERZ1292629 | MGnify/ENA primary metagenome ERZ1292629 (study PRJEB36523, sample SAMEA6512636) | groundwater metagenome | collected 2019-01-08 | study: AquaDiva: Metagenomics assemblies of 32 groundwater samples | reverse complement strand
TTTGGACGAGCCCACTATTGGCCTGCACCAGCGGGACAATGAAAAACTTATAAACACGCTGCATGAACTGCGTGATTTGGGCAACACGATTATTGTGGTTGAGCATGACGAAGAGACCATCCGTTCCTCGGATTACCTGGTGGATATCGGCCCTGGTGCAGGCGTACATGGCGGCAGGGTCATTGTGGCCGGGGAGATAAAGGAGTTATTAGCGACAAGCGACAAGCGACCCTCCTCCGCTAAAGCTTCCACCGGCGCCAAAGCTATGGCGGACAAGTCGGCGGGCAAGCAAGATAATGCAGCATTCAATGAATCACTGACGCTTGATTTTCTCAAGGGAAAGCGAGAAATTCCGGTCCCATCCGAACGCCGCAAAGTCGGCAAAAACCAGGCTTATTTGAAGATTAAAGGCGCGCGGGCCAACAATTTGAAAAACATTGATGTGGAAATTCCGTTGGGCAAACTGACCGCTGTTACCGGCGTGTCGGGTTCCGGCAAAAGCTCACTGGTTTACGATGTGCTTTATAAAACTCTGGCAAATAAATTTAACGGCGCCGCTTATAAAGCAGGCCAGCATGCCTCTATGCTCGGCACGGAATATATTAATCGCGTCATCAATATCGACCAATCTCCGATTGGCCGGACGCCGCGTTCGAACCCAGCTACCTATGTCGGCGCCTGGACGTTTATCCGCGAGTTATTCGCGGCCTCCGAAGATGCTCGCGTTCGCGGCTACAAGCCTGGCCGGTTCAGCTTTAACGTGCCGGGCGGCCGCTGCGAGAATTGCGAAGGCCACGGCACAATCGCCATCGAAATGCATTTCCTGCCGACGGTTTATGTAACCTGCGAAATCTGCAAAGGCAAACGCTTTGATCGGGAAACGCTTGAAGTGGAATATAAAGAAAAAAATATTTATGAAATTTTGCGCATGACCGTGGAGGAAGCCGTAAAATTTTTTGATGAAATTCCCTGGCTTTATGATCGCTTGAAAATTTTGGAGGAAGTCGGGTTGGGTTATGTGGAGCTGGGACAGTCGGCCACGACTTTGTCCGGCGGCGAGGCGCAGCGGATCAAGCTCTCCGCCGAGCTTGGCAAGCGCGATACCCGCCGCACGCTTTATCTTTTGGACGAACCGACTACGGGGCTGCATTTCGGCGACGTGGAAAATCTGCTTAAGGTTTTGGATCGGCTGGTCGATCGCGGCAATACAATCGTTGTGATCGAGCATAATTTAGATGTCATCAAAAATGCGGATTGGGTAATCGATCTTGGCCCCGAAGGCGGGGATAAGGGCGGAAAAATTGTGGGAGCGGGAACACCGGAGGACATCGCCAAGCGCGCAGGCAGCTTTACGGGCGAATATCTGAAGAAAGTGCTTCGCTCGCATAAATAAATACCCACAGGTTTCAAAGTGTCTAGTATTTTAGTACTCCAAACTATTAATTGTTTTAAAAAATACTTAATTTTTCAGTCAAAACTAGTCTCATGTATTTGCGAACGCATAAGTATGAGACGAGCACAAGATGATGACTTTTGGTTTAAATGATATATATAGAATGTTTAATTTGTTATCTTTAAATTGCGATCAGCCGATAAATTGCATAGCAGCCGAGGTTTTGCGTTGGGAATCTTTGGACGCCCAAGTGAGGGTTATGTTCCTCTAATCAGGAGTGATAATATGGTCAAAGATTTTCTAGGAAAGTTTTGTCTTTTCTGATAAGATTTTTGGCAATCTCCGCTTCGGGTTTAGAAAATATCTATGAAAAACACCAGAGATTTATATAAAAAATTGCCAAATACGCCGGGTGTTTATTTGATGAAGAATGGGAAGGGAGAAATTCTCTATGTCGGCAAAGCCGGCAGTTTGCGCCGCCGCGTGAGCAGCTATTTTTTGCGGCCATATGATTATCGCATTGCCAGATTATTGAGCGAAGTAAAACGAATTGATACTGAAAAAACCGATACTGCGATCGAAGCCTTGATCCGCGAAGCCCAGCTTATAAAAGAACACAAGCCTCCTTTCAATGTTCGCGAGAAGGACGACAAAAGTTTTCTCTGTTTGGAGATTACCCGCGAGGAATTTCCGCGTTTGATCTTGACGCGCGCTCGCGAGCCGGTGCAGGGAAAGAGATTTGGGCCCTTCACTTCTGCGGGGAGCATCCGGGAAGTCCTGCGCGTGTTAAGGAAAATTTTCCCTTGGAGCACGCATGCGCCGGAGAAAATCAGGACCTACAACCGCCCCTGCTTTGATTATGAGATTGGCTTATGCCCGGGGACATGCATTGGCGCCATCGATAAAAATACTTACGGCAAGATCATTTATCAGCTGGAATTATATTTTGCCGCTAAGAAAAAGATCGTAGTCAGGGAACTAGAAAACGATATGGAAAAAGCGAGCGCTGAATTGGAATTTGAAATTGCCGAAAAATTGCGCCGGCGGCTTTTCGCTTTAAAACATATTCAAGACGTCGCCTTTTTGTCCGATTCAGAAATCGTTCTGCGCAACGAACCTCGAAAATTGCGCATTGAAGGCTATGATATCTCGAATATTTCCGGGACTTCTGCTGTGGGCTCAATGGTGGTCTTTAGCGGCGAAAAACCTAATAAAAACGAATACCGCAAGTTCAAGATCCGAATGGTCCTGGGCGCGAATGATACGGGTATGCTGGGGGAGGTGATCACGCGCCGTTTTCGTAACAATTGGCCGATTCCGGACGTCATGATCGTGGATGGCGGCAAAGGACAAGTGCGCGCCGCCAAAGCCGTTTTGCGCGAGACGAATCACCGCATTCCCGTAGTCGGCATCGCCAAGGGCCCGGAGCGCAAAAGAAATGATGTCATCGGAACTTTGCCGCAGGGCGTTAGCTTCAAAACCGCCATCAGGGTCCGCGATGAGGCGCACAGGTTTGCGATCGCTTATCATAAAAAATTGCGGCGCAGAACATTTTTGCCTTCATGAAAAAAATTGCTTTTTATTCAACAGTTCTCACGGTTGCCTTGATTTTAGGATTTACCTATGGGCGCGAACCGATATTTCCGCGACTCCAATCTTTTTCGGATAATTTGATCGAGCAGATCCAGAAAGAAATATCAGCGCCGTCGCCGCTAAGAAAATACAGCCAGTTAAAAAACGCGGTACTCACGACCTCGGGAATTTTTACATGGACGAATAATGCGCGCAGCGCAAATAAATTACCAGCGCTCAAAGGAAATAATTTGCTCGATCAAGTTGCCGAAGCGCGCGCACGGGATATGTTCGCCAAGCAATATTTTGCCCACGTCTCGCCAACCGAAGAAAAGGCTTCGGTCTTAGCTGAAAAATTTGGTTATGATTTTGCGGCGATCGGGGAAAATCTCGCTCTGGGAGACTTCGAAAATGACGAAGCTTTGGTCAATGCGTGGTTGGAGAGTCCCGGCCATCGAGCCAATGTCTTAAGCATAACTTATCTCGAGATCGGCATAGCGGCCGTGAAGGGGATTTATGAAGGCCGCGAAACGTGGATCGCCGTTCAAATTTTTGGCAAGCCGCTGTCGGTCTGCCCGCAACTCGATGCGGCGCTTCGGGCGAATATTGAGGCCGGACGAGTAGAGCTTAGGGTCTTAGAAAACCAGGCGATAGTTTTACGGACACAAATTGAAGCGATGGAATCTAAAAGCGACGAAGAAAGAATGATTTATAATGCTAAAGTTGAACAATACAACGCCTTGGTGGCAAAAATAAATGCCAAGATTGGATTTTTGCGGAAACAAGTTGAGGCCTATAATGCGGCCGTTAGGGAACTGAACGCCTGTTTACAGATTTAATTCGCCTTGTGGATTACTCGCGGGCTGGAGGATGGTAACATAATAGTAATGGAATCCTCCGGCCGGGGAGAAAAAACGAGGATTATTTTGGTGATGCTCCTTTTGAGTGTATTTGTTTGGCAGCAAAGTTATTTTGGCTTGTTTGCGCCGGTCGCCGAAGCGGCGGTGCCCAAGATAATTAACTATCAAGGGCGCCTTCAAGATGCGAGCGGGGATGTCTTGGGCGGGAGTGGGACAAATTATGATTTTAAATTTTCAATTTGGGATGCAGTTTCAGGCGGCGTACGCCAATGGCCGGCAAGCGCGCCGGCGTCAACAACGCATCGCGTAACGAGCGGCGTTTTTGATGCTCGGCTTGGCGATACTGACCAGGGATTTTTAGTTTTTAATATTGATTTCAACACATCGACGATACTTTATCTCCAAATCGAAGTTTGGAACGCAACTTCATCGGCATTCGAAACACTCACGCCGCGGCAGGCGATCGTCGCGAGCGGGTTTGCGATTAATGCCGATACCGTTGACGGCGCGGATGCGGGCACAAGCGCGAACAATGTTTTGAAGTTGGATCCGAGCGGCGGCATCAATTTGCCGAATGGCAGTTCGACCTTTGCCGGCAACTTAACCGTAAACGGAGTTTCCACATTCTCTGGCGTCAACTTTTCAAACGCGACTTCGACCGGCAATCTTTACGTAGCAGGTATCATTCGTGCCGGTTCGGGTGCGATCGCGATCACAAGTTCGACCGGCTATATTGATGCGAGCGCAATTTTGCTTTCGCAAAATGGAAGTTCAACCGCAACTTCTTCGAATTCCGGATTGCAAGCAACGGACGAGCGTCTCTCGCTTTTGCGCGGCTGTGCAGCAGGACAACTGCTTAAATGGAACGGCACAACTTCGTTATGGGAATGCGGAAGCGATATTTCGGGCACGGGCGGCTCAATCACGATTGAGCGGAACGATGTCGTAGTTTCACAAACCTCCACAGCTGTTGATTTCTCCGCCGAATTTAATGTCACGGAATCACCCTCGAATGAAGCAAATGTAAGCATAAATTATGCTTCTTCGGGCATTGTGAGGTCCGGCCAAAACGAGACAATTGCCGGCCAATGGACATTTGCGAGTTCCACTTCGATGCAGGGACTAACCTTCACAAATGCTACTGGCACCGGCAATCTCCAAATCGCTACCTTTACAGCAACGGGAGCAGCATCACTTCAGGGACTTACTTTCACAAACGCTACTGGCACCACGGTAAACACTTCCGGCAGTGGAACCTTCGGTTCAATTACGACAGCCGGGCAGTCGTCACTAGCTTCCGTTTCTTCCACGAATATTTTGGCGACGGGATATTTGAATGTCTCTGGCGTTTCTGCTCTCCAGGGATTAACTTTCACGAATGCAACCGGAACAGGAAATTTACAAGTGGCAACGCTTACTGCTACCGGCCAATCATCACTCGCTTCCGTTTCTTCGACCAACCTAACCGCTTCCGGATACGCAACTTTGCCGACAGTGAATTTCACAAATGCTTCGGGAACGAATTTAACCGCGTCTGGATATTTGCAATCGGCGGCACTTACGATCTCCGGCCAATCAAATTTGCAATCTGTTTCTTCGACGAACATTTTAGCGACGGGCTATCTTAACGTCTCCGGAGTTTCTGCGCTACAAGGATTGACTTTCACTAACGCGACTGGAACTGGCAATTTGCAAATTGCAACTTTAACTGCGACAGGGGACACGTCGCTTGCGCGTGCGACATTTACAAACGCAACCGGCACGACCATTAATACTTCCGCCAACGGTACTTTCGGCTCGATCACAACCGGCGGACAGTCATTGCTTTCATCTGTTTCGTCCACCAATCTCGCAGCAACCGGGTATATAACAATCGGGTCAACATTAAATGTTTCCGGCCAAACTTCCGCGGCAAGCGTGTCTTCGACGAATCTAACTGCGAGCGGCTATCTGCAAGGCGCAACACTGGCAGTATCCGGCCAGTCCTCATTTGCATCAGTTTCTTCCACTAATACCGAAGCCTCGGGTTATCTTCGCGGGGGGAGCCTTACGGTAAGTGGGCAATCAAATTTGCAGTCAATTTCTTCAACTAACCTAGGGGCCACGGGTGGCATTTCTGCGGGAGGAGAAATATCTTCGTCTTTAACCGGCGGCAGGGCATTGTCGCTAACGGGAACACCTGAAGAAAAGACCTCCTCATCTTTGGTTCAGCTCGGACCTACTGTAATTCGGGGCGGATCCGTCTCAGGAACCTACGTTGGTTCAAATCCTGCGACGTTTAACGGTGATTTCATTAATCTCCAAGTAAACTCCTCCACCCAGTTCAAGGTCTCCGCCACCGGCACTGCTACCTTTGCCGGCAATCTCTCGGCTGGAAATCTCTCGCTCACGAATGTCTCAACCACAAATATTTCCGCCTCCGGCTACGGTCTCTTCCCAACACTCTCCTTCACCAACGCCAGCGGCACCAACTTGACCGCTTCGGGCTATCTCCAAACCGCCACGCTTTCGGCTTCGGGCCAATCAAACCTCCAATCCGTCTCCTCCACGAATCTCAATGCCACCGGCTATGTCATCATCGGTTCAACCCTGAACGTCTCCGGCCAAACTACCTTGGCCGCTGCTTCCTCCACCAATCTTGAAGCCTCCGGCTATGGCAGATTCCCAACGCTAATCTTTACGAACGCTTCAGGGACCAACCAAACCTTGACCGGTTACTTGATTGTGAGTGGTCAATCCAGCCTACAAAGCGCATCCGGAACAAATATTGGCGCTTCCGGCTATTTGTCTGTGGCCGGGCAAACCTCGTTAAGCAATGCTTCCTCGGCGAATTTGGAAGCCTCCGGTTACTTGCGAGCAGGCGGCCAATCAATATTGCAAAATGTTTCAGGGACCAACGTTACAGCTTCCGGTTATCTGCAGGGCGCTACCTTATCTATAAGCGGGCAGAGTTCTTTGGCTTCGGTTTCATCAACCAATGCCGAAGCTTCGGGCTACGGCCGCTTCCCGACGCTCTTGTTTACAAACGCCAGTGGGACAAACATAACAGCCTCCGGCTATTTGCAGGGCGCTTCCTTGAGCATCTCCGGTCAATCTTCGCTTGCCAGTGTTTCCTCAACCAATCTTTACGCCAGCGGTTACCTTACGGTTGACGGCCAATCAACTTTAGCTTCAGTTTCTTCAACCAATATTTCCGCCAGTGGTTACGGTCTCTTCCCGACGCTTGCCTTTACAAATGCTTCCGGCACGAACTTAACCGCGAGCGGATATCTGCAGGGCGCGTCATTAAATATTTCCGGCGTTTCCGCGTTGCAGGGTCTCACGTTTACAAACGCGACTGGTACCGGTAATTTGCAAGTCGCAACTTTGCGCACAACCGGCGACGCTACATTTGATGGGCGAGTTGCCATCGGCACTTCCACCTTCACGGCCGCCATCAGTATCGCCACTTCGACAAATGCTTCCTTGGGCATCGCGGGAATTTTCCAGGACATCGTCATGAATCCCACTGCCGCCGGAGGTTTCCAGTTCGGCAACCGTTCCATCAACCGTGTTTCCTCAACGGCGACAACCACGGCGATCGGCACGTTTATCCGCATGATTGACAACACGAATATGTCGAGCACGGTCAAGGGTTTGGAAATCCAAGCCAACTCCGGTTCGAATAACCAGGGCGAAAATATCGGTCTCCATACCTTCGGCCGCACCTTCGGCGTGAAGGCGATTACGACCGGCGAGGCCGGCGGCATCATTGAACCGGCTGCGGTTTACGGCGAACTCCAAAATGGCACGCAAGGCAACGCTTTCCGCGCCCACTCTTCGACCTCGACGACGGCCACCTTGGTCCAGTTCTTCCAGGATACTTCCGCCTTTAGCGGCACCGGACTCCTCATGAATTTCGGCAATGGGATCGGGAACTTCACGGGTAACTTCCTCAACTTGCAGAGAGCCAGCACGACTAAATTTGCAATCAACTCGACCGGCACGGTCGTGATTGCAAGCTCCACGGCTGCCGCGGGAGCGAGTTCGACCCTCACCGTTTGCGCGCAAACGAACTGCACGCTTTCGGCCACCTCCACAGGCGCCGTGGCTTGGTTCGCCTCGGTGGACGGCACAACGAGCACAAACTCGATTGTGGCCAGGGGAACAATCGCAGCTAACTCCGCCGACTTCGGCGAATATGTGCCAGTTATGGGCAGCACGAGCGATTATGAAGCCGGCGATCTCTTGAGTGTTTCATCCTCAAGCGTAATTTTTACGAAGAGTGATACGCCGCACGATGTTCGCCTGGCCGGCGCGGTCACGGTAAGCGCAGCATTTGTGGGCGGCTTGGAAAACGGCACGGATGGCAAGGTTGTGATGGCGGTAGCCGGCAGGATTCCCGTTAAAGTGAGCGGCGAAAATGGCGCAATCCACCCCGGTGATCCGATTGCAGCCTCGTCCTTGAGCGGCCACGGCATGAAAGCAACGCGCGCAGGCCGGGCGTTGGGTATTGCGCTTGAGACCTTCGAACCTTTAACGCCAAGCTCGACCAGTAAGATCCTTGTGCTTGTAAATCCTCACTGGTATGTGCCGGAAGTTACCATCGCCGCGCTGCAGGGCGGCACCCTGGGAACAGGGGAGGCGCTAAACACATTCACATTCGACCCAACTATGACTTATTCCTTCGAAAACCTGAAAGTCCAGAATCTGGAGATCGGTTCGCCGGAACGCCCGAACGGCATCACGATCTACGATACCGTTACAAAGGAACCGTATTGTATCGTTGTTGAAAACGGCAATATGAAATCAATTCCGGGTAAATGCTTGCCTGCCGGTCAGGCAGGCGGAGCGGAACCAGCGCTACAGCCAATGCCGTCTTTAGATTCAGCGCCTGCGGTTGAGCCGCAGCCGATGCCGTCGCTCGACGGCACAGGCACGGGCGGGGCGCCGGCGAGCGACTCTCCGGCCACAACCGAAACGCCGACGGATACAACTCAAACTACGACACCTGCTGGCGTAAGCGAACCTTCGCCGACGGATACGACAACACAAACCGATCCAACGGCGGAAACTCCGCTCGCGGATACAAGTTTGTCTCCCGGTGATTCAACTGTAACCGCAACCGAGACTTCGACAGCTACAAGCGAGACGCCGAGCCAGCCAGCTCCGGTTGAAGAAACACAGGTACAATAAATTACGGCACCGCAAGTGCTGTGGTATCTATGGGGAGAAAAACCATGCAGCTCCAGCTGCTATGCTATAGCATAGCACCGAGGCGGTAATGTATTTGCCTCTCAAATACTAAAAACCTCTACATATAATCGAATGTTAGCCAAAGCTAAAGCTTAAAATTTTTCTGGAATTCTTCTTCGCGGTCAAAGGCGGAAATTTTTAAGTAAATTACATAAGGCGCGATCTCTAAAAACTTTGCCAGCGCTTCAATTTCCTCGCGGCATTCGTAAGGATATAACCACGCGCTTTTCTGCAACTGGCGAAAACCTGCCGCAACGAGCTTGTTTCTAAAAATCGTGCGTGATTTTTTAAGATGTTCAGGGATATCGAACATAACGAGCCGCCATTTTTTATCCCAGCGTTTGGGGCGGGGGATAATAATTTCCTCCAATTTATATTGCCGCAGTAGATCATCACCGGCAGGAGTTAGCGCTATTTTCGTTTCGCCGCCAGTTTCTTGAAGTTCGATTATATGTTCTCGCCGCAAAGCAATGAAAATCCGGCGGATGCGGAATCGGATCCGCCGATCTTGGGATTTATACCAGCGGGCAAAGGTTGTAATTCCGCGGTTGTGACCACTCTCCGGGTCGAGCGTGGCGGTCCCCAGGGCCGCTGCCTGCAAGATTTGTTTTAAAAGCTTACCTCTGCGTTTCATGGCCACGTCTTATTGATTTATTATAGCATAATTATGCGACAAGCTATAATAATAAGCATATAGCAAGACAAAATTAAACCAAGTTCTTATTTTATTTATCGATATAAAATCGTCTTACAAATATACGATAGAATTATAATGCGACAAACGACTAGTATTATTTTAAATTTAAAGCATTGAGAATTTTCAATGACTTAAAAAGAAAGGTTTGACAAGAAAAAGATAGCCTCGAAATTTTGTACACAATTTTAGATTTATGCTTGTCGGTCTTGCATTTTACTTATCCACAAGATGATTATGCTCACAGAAGTTACAATATAACCAAGTAACAAGCGAAGCATTTCTAATGGGAAAAAGAACTCGATTTCAATTTTTTAGCAAATTACTAATTTTGATTTTAGCCGCGGGGATGATTTTTGGTCCCTACTCTTTTAACTTTTCGAATTTGAGTTTCGTCAAGCAAGAGGCGCATGCGGCGATCTTCACGGATACTTTTAACACGGCTGGAACCTTTACATGGACGGCTCCCGACGGGGTGGCTACGGCTACTGTTGAAACCTGGGGTGCCGGCGGCGGCGGCGGTACAACTAATGCTAATACTGGCGCCGGCGGCGGCGGCGGCGGCGTATATGCGAAAGCCGTTATTGGCGTAACTCCAGGAACTGATTACATGGTCATAGTTGGAGCGGGCGGAGCGGTGGATCAGGCCGTGACTGCCGGCAGCTCATCTTTTAACGGAGCGGCTGTGTTTGCGCTTGGTGGCACTGGCACTGCTGGCGGTACCGGCGGCGCCGGCGGATCAGACACAAATTCATCAGGAACCACAAAAAATGTCGGCGGTACCGGTGGCACCGGGAACACTTTGGATGGAAGCGGCGGCGGCGGCGGCGCGGCCGGTCCCGATGGAGTTGGCGTGACGGCGGCGAACGCAACTTCTGCTCTTGGTACGTATGGCGGCAATGGAGACAACGGTAGCGGTGGAGCTGGCGGCGCAAGCGGCGCGCCAGCCTCCGGGGTAATTTCAAATGCTTTGGGTGGGGGAGGAGGCGGAGGGGCTAATGATAACTCTACCGGCGGAACTGGCGGCGCGCCCGGTGGCGGCGGCGGTGGCGGCGGCGCTGGCGGCAATACGGGAGCTGCGGGTCAAGTAAAAGTTACCTACGCCGCTCGCACGGTTCTTGGCAACGGTACAAGCACGAATCCCGGGAACGCGACGATTGCTCCGGGCGCAGCGGCCACCTCAAGCGACGCCTTTACTTTTAAAACAAGCACAAGTACGGATACCGTTACGGCCGTAACCGTCGGACTTGCTGCGAACACAACCTCCGGCATAAATAAAGTGGAAATTACGAGCGAGGACGGCTCGATTGTATATGGTTCTTCCACCGATCCAACGGCTGACAGTTTCTCCATCACATTAAATCAAAGTACGCTTACGGCAACGACCGCAACGACAACGTATAAAATACGAATTACACCGAAATCGCACTTGAGTATGCCGGCGCCGCCAGGCGTTGAATATGCCGTAACGAGCACCATTACTTCTTTCTCAAGCGCCAATGCCTCTTCCGGCACCGACGGCACGAGCGGGACGATTACGATTGACAACGCCTCGCCCGGAGGCGTAACCGCTACTTCAACTACTCCCGGGCAGGGCCAAATTGACTTGGGCTGGACAAATCCCGGCGGCGATTTTGAGAGCGTGGTTGCAGTTCGCGCAACCTCGACTGCCGTAACGGGCGGGCCGACAGAAGGCGCATCCTATAGCGCGGGCAATGCCTTAGGCAACGGTTTTGTGGCATATGCGGGGAGCGGCACTTCGGTCTCGGACACAGGCCTCGCTGACGGCACTACATATTATTATCAGATTTGGTCTAAAGACACGCGAGGCAATTACACGGCCTCAAGTACAACTGCCAATGCGACCACTAATGCCGGCGCCACCCCCGCGATTCGTGCCGCCGCCAACCAAACTTTCACGGTTGGGGATGGCTTAACGGCGATTTCGGCAATTACCGTAACTTCCACCGCGGCGAGCCAGATTACAGCCGCAAACGATATTCGAATTAGCATCGCCACCGGCACGACTAATTTCCTGTGGGACACGAACGATTTAACCGCAACCATTTCTGGGGATGGCGATGTCTCGCCGACCGTCTCATATGAAAATTCCAGTTCGACTCTGGTCTTAAACGTCCTCACAAATTTTGCCAATGCTTCGAGCGTTACAGTTTCAGGTTTAAGCTTTAGGGATTTTAACGGCGTGAATGCCGCGACCACGACTTTCGATTTGCGCTGGCAGGGCGCATCACAGTCGCCGCCCTTCGCGCGGGCAACTTCAACCACGGTTACGATCAAGGGCAGGTTTGACGTTGGCCAGCACAGCGCCGGACAGGAAGCGAATAAGTTTAGCACAGCGAGCACAACTTCGAACGCCGAACTTTTTGCGTTTCAGCTATTGCCGAACGATGAGAATGCGTCAACTACGCTTGTCGTTCAATTGAGCAGCATTACGGGAATAGTCACAAGTGATATTTCCGGGCCGTGGCTTTATATTGACGCAAATGCGAACGGAACGGTTGACGGCGGCGAAACCTCAACCGCTTTCGGCTTGGGTGCTGTTAATATTCCCGGCGGCACCGGCACAATTACATTTACTTCGTCTACCGCTGTAGCCGTGGCTACGAGTACCCGCTACATATTAAAAGCCACAAGCAGCAACCTTTTAGCCGGTGATACGATTACTTTCGGTTTGGGGGCAAGCGATATAACTTCAGACGGTTTAACCTCGCTCGCCCGGCTTTCGCCCACGGCTGCTTCACCGCCTAGCAATATTGCGCATACGGTCGGCGGCGCCTCGCGCAACGAACGCTCGTTCCGCTGGCAAAATGATGACGGCGCGAACGTCAACTCGAATACGGCAATCCAGGCGGCGGATGTAAATGTGACAAGCACGCAGATCGGCGAGCGGCTGACATTGCGTTTGCAGGTTGATAACGATGGTGGCGGCGAAGCCTCGGGCATCCAGTACAAACTCCAATTCCAGGCGAACGGCACATCGAGTACTTGGACTGATGTTTCCGCAAGCGCGGCGATCCAGCCGTCCTTAGGCTTAGCGGGGATTGATGCGGATGCCATTACTTCCGCTGTGGCCGCCGCGAATGCCCGCACATTTACGAACGGCACTTGGCATGAAAACACCGGCCTTTCGAACGGTTCCACTGTGATCGGCAACAGCGGCTACACCGAACTTGCGTATGTCATCGAAACCTCCAATGCCGCCTCGAGCACGACGTATTACTTCCGGTTATACAACAACACCGCGAGCGCTGAACTGAACGGCTACACTGTCTATCCAGCCTTGACTACTGTCGCTTCTTCAAGTTTCCTTACGCAATATTCGAAGCAGGCCGGCACCTTGCCGAATACAACTTCATCGCTGACCTATTACCTCGACAACCGTGAGTATACGAATGTCGGGGCCGATGATGGCAATTATGCGACCAGCACTGCGGCGGCGAACATCCCGATTTTCAACTTCCGCGTGCGCAACACGACAAGTTCGCATCCCTTGAAAGTAACCTGGAACGGCAATTACTCCGCCGCCTCCACAACTTTCCTTGAAATCTTCCGGATGGGCGGGACAAACGCCTGGCAGACCCTGGTTTCAACTTCCACTCCCAGTGTAAACACTGACTTTACGCTCGTCGGTTATGTTGCAACCAGCACTTCCGAATATTACCAGGCCGAGAGTGACGGCAGATTCTCGACCTGGGTGCGCGTGCGCCAGGCGACCACAACCGGCAGCTTGCGCACAGATTATCTTAACGTTGATTACTTGCCGTTCGCTGAATCGGCGGCTGACCAAACTTTTGAAGTTAACCAATCTCCGGCCGGTATCTCGCAGTTGCGGATAAAAGCAGCCTCGAGCACGCCCGTCGTTACGGCGGCAAACGATATTCGCATCGTGATCCCGGCGGCCCTAGGCATGAAGTGGGCGACCTCGACTACCGTTGCCACTTTGGGCGGCTCTGCTTCCGGCAAAGCTTCAACTACGGTCCAGTATCCGGACGACAATACATTATTGATTAACGTGGAAACCAACTTTGCCGGGAATGACGATTTAACCATTTCGGGCTTGAGCTTTAAAAACTTTACTGCCGGAGCGGCATCCACGAGTTTGAATCTCTACTACAATGGCACCTCGACGGGCATGGCGGAAGCAATTGACTTAAAGAAAAAAATAATTCGCGGACAATATGCGCTCGCGAATCACAGCGCGGGCCAGGAAGATAATAAACTTTCCGGCGGCGGCTCGGTTACGGCCGCGGAACTTCTGGCTTTTGAGCTCACTCCGACCGGAGAGAACGCAAGCACAACCCAGCTGGTCGTTGATCTCTATGAAGTCGCCGGTTTTGCCGGAGCAAACATTACGAATGCCGAACTGCGCGTGGATGCAAACAACGACGGCACGATTTCCGGCGGCGAAACGCAAACCGTGGGCGGCGGCGGCAGTGTGGCCTTATCCGGCGGCACGGGGACAATTACGTTTTCCACGGCTTTTTCCTTGACCGCGACTATGAGTATAATCTTGCGTGCAGATGTTGCCGCGATCGACGACAGTGATGTGTTAAAATTGAAACTCCAGCCCTCTCAAATTACTGCCACCGGCATCACAAGCGTAGTTGCGCTTGCGCCCGCCGGCAGCACTCCATTCGCAACACATTTCAAGCCGCCGCACCAAGGCGGCGGCGGCGGACCGTCCGAAGCGCCTCCGCCGTGGGCAGCTAACGTTGGCGGCGGCGGCTCGGGCGGCGGCGCCGGCGGTTCGGAAGGCGGCGGCGGAGCCCCGCCTCCCAGCCAAGGCGGCGGCGGCTCGGGCGGCGGCTCGGGCGGATCGCCATAAGGCTTGCGAGTGTGCTCTTGTGTGCTAAAATTTAACCAAGGTCAAACAATAAATAAAAATCATGGAAGGAGAAACAAGAAATATTTCAGTCGCCGTGTCGAGGAAAATAATCGGAATAATTTTAATCGTCCTCATTTTAGTCTTCGGCTGGAAGCTTTTACAGGCTTATGGATGGCTGCCTTCGTTTGATTTTCCAAGAGTAGGTTCCGACTGGCAGGCGGTATTCCTCACGAATAACCAGGTTTATTTCGGCCATTTAAAGGGTTTGGATCGGGAATATGTGCTTCTAAAGGATATTTATTACTTACGGGTAGCCGAGCCCTTGCAGGGCGCGGCCGGCCAGCAGCCGACTTTGAATTTGGTGAAATTGGGGGCGGAACTCCACGGGCCGCAAGATGCAATGTATATTCCCAAGGACCAGATCATGTTTTGGGAGAATTTGAAAGACGACTCGCAAGTTGTCCAGGCGATCAAGAATTTTGCGGCGCAACAACCGAAGTAGATGAATGCGCTGGGGAGTATTACTCATCGCTAGCGCGTTTGTATTGTTTCCGGTTTCGGCTCTGGCCGACCGGGCGAGTTCGACGTCGTTTACGCTGGAGTCCGGCATAGTTGATGCGGGCGGAGGCTTGGCATCTTCTTCAAATTTCACGGGGCGGGGGAGTATTGGCCAGCCCGGCACGGGAATTTCTTCGAGCACCTCGTTCATCTTGCGCGGCGGGTTTTTGAATTTCCCAGCGATTTCCGTGAGCGCCGGCACAACTACAACTCCGACGCCCGCGCCCTCAATCACGATTACCGGCGGAGGCGGCGGGGGACCGTTAAAGATTGAAACCAGTACGCCGGTTGTCGCCGGCCGGTCTCCGGACTTGAATCGCGACGGCCGCGTCAACATTATTGACCTATCGATTTTGCTTTATTACTGGGAACGCACGGGAATTTTTATTTATCCGTTTGACTTCGACGACAGCAACGCAGTCGATTTCCCCGATCTCTCGATCATGATGTTCTATTGGACAGGGTAAACTTATAAGATACTAATATGCAAATGTATACAAATGATACCAATAAAACGAATGTGAAACGGATTAGTAAGATTCGTATCATTGGCACAATCAGCATATTTGTATCATTACTGCCATTCCTGGCTTACGGCGCCACCGAGATTTGGCCGGAAATTTCGGCGACTACAACCAATACAGCAAAGGTTGTAATTCATTTAGTGACGGACGAACCGGTGAACGCTTTGGAGCTTGAGGTCGAACTTGCACAGGGATTAAGAATTGTTCGATTTGACGACGGCCGCTCCGACCTAGACGTATTCCAAACCTATCCGCCGACTGTCACAAACAATCGCTTCCGGCTTGCCGGCGGAAGTTTTGAGCCGCTCACCGGCGAGCATGAAATCATTTCATTTTTTGTGGAGGGCAATGCCGCGGAAAACGGAATAAAGATTTTACAGGCGTCGGCTTACGCTGCTGATGGTGAAGGAACTTCGCTTCCAATCGTAATTGGGGGAACAAAGACTGGTGCCGTGGCCGGAAGCGGGGCGGAAATAATCGCTGCGGATAGAACCCCGCCGGAGTTCAGGAACCTTTTCTTGGTGCGGGATCCATTCGCCGCCGGGCGCAAGCTGGTTGCCTTTCGCGCGGAGGATGGCGGGAGTGGCGTGGCGCGCGCGGAAATGCGGGTCCGGCGCTGGTTTGCTTGGGGCGAGTGGCAAGCGGCGGCAAGTCCTTCGGTTTTACCTGCCGGAGCCTGGTCGGCGGCCATACGGATTTACGACAATGCAGATAATCTGGTTGAAAATACGATCTATAACTGGTCGGCGCCTCTGCCGATCATAATTTTCTTGGTTTTTCTTCTACTTGTGGCTGGTCTAGTTATAAACAGGGCGCGCAAACGCTAAAGCGTTATAATAATATAGTATGATTTGGGCTTGGCGAAGCGCGTGTTTGTTTGCAATTCTTGCCGCAACTGCATTCGCACCTTTGATTTTAATAAGCGAAGAAGCTCAAGCTTCCACGTCCGCCTCGCTTTATGTCGGACCCGCGAGCGGCACATTCACGATTGGCAGCACTTTCACTGTTTCTATTTTTATCAATACAAACGGAAATTTTGTGAATGCAGTGGAAGTCAATTTGGCATTCCCGCCGGACAAATTGCAGGTGGTTTCGCCGACGGGCGGCAAATCAATCATCCAGGTTTGGGTGAACCAGCCGACCTATTCCAATTCCGAGGGCACGCTTAAATTCCAAGGCGCAGTGCCGAACCCCGGCATCAACACCGGCTCCGGCTTGATTTCCACGGTAACCTTCCGGGTTAAGGCTGCCGGAACCGCGACTTTGCGTTTTCTTGATTCTTCGAAGGTTCTCTTAAATGACGGACGAGGCACGGATGTTTTGGGCCAAAAAACCGACGGCCTTTATTATTTGACCTTGCCGCCGCCGGCCGGTCCGCTCGTCACCTCGCCGACGCAGCCGGATCAGGAATTGTGGTACAACCGGAGCACGGCGGTTTTCCGCTGGACGCCCAATCCGGAAGCCCAGGGGTTTAGTTATATTTTGAGCGAGTCGCCAGTGGAGGAGCCGGACGATATTTCGGAAGGAATGAAATCAAGCGTTAGTTATAACGACTTGCCCGACGGCGCTTATTATTTCCACATTAAAATGCTCCGCAACAACGTATGGGGCGGGGTGACGACTTATCGCGCCAATATTGATGCGACGCCGCCAGCGAATTTTGAAATTGAGATTTCGCCGCGAGATTTTACCTCAAATCGCCGTCCGATCGCCGCGTTTGAAACCACCGATGTTACCTCCGGCATCGACCATTACGAAATTAAATTTATCAGCCTGGACCCAAGGGAAGGCGAAAAAAATCCCGGCGTGGATACGCCGTTCTTCATCGAAACCAATAGTCCTTATTCCCAGCGGCTGGAAATCGGGCGCTATAATGTTGTGGTCCGCGCTTTCGATAAGGCCGTAAATTATTTTCAAGCCGAGCGGCGGCTCACGATCGCAAACCCGATTTTCGAGATTATCCAAGAGCGCGGTATCCGTTTGGGCGGAAGTTTATTGATCCCGTGGAAATATGCTGCGGTTATCGGCCTTGTTTTGCTTCTGCTCTTGGCGTCCTTTGTTTACCAGTTGTGGCACTGGCATCGCAGATTCGAAGAAAGTTTGGCGGCCGGGGCGCATACGCATCCGGCGATTGCGTCCAAATTGCAGGAACTCGAGGCAAAGCGCCGGGAATACAAATCGGGCGGACTGAAACTGCTGTGGTGGCTCCTCGTCTTCGTCATGAGCGGCTTCATCTTTTTTGCCCCCCCGGCTCAAGCGCAGACGGCGACAACAACCAGTACAGCTGACATCGAGCCGCCCGTCATCACGCTTTTTCCGAAAAGCCTCTCGAACGATGAAATTTTGTATATCGGCGGCCGAGCCGGAGCGCCCAACGCCGCAGTGCAGATTTATCTGCAGAATATTGAGACCGGCGCCACGCAAACAAAATCGGCTTTGACCGACAAATCCGGAGCCTGGTTCTATACTTTTCCCAACTTCCTGTCTTCAGGGAAATACATTATTTGGACCCAACTTAGGGTAGGGGAGGCGGTAAGCCCGCCCAGCTCGCAAATGGCGATTGAGGTTGCGCCCGCAGCCTTCCAGTTCGGCAGCCGGCGTTTGAGTTATGAGGATCTGTATCTGATCCTTTTCCTTGCCTTTGCGCTCACCACGCTTTTACTAATCGCTGCCATAATCTATTTCAACCACCGCTACCAGGAAAAAAAGCGGCGTTTGCTTCGGGAAATTTCCGAGGCGGAAGAATCAATCCGCCGCGGTTTCGCCTTATTGCGGCATGATATTGAAGCGGAGCTCGCCATTGTGCGCAAATTTAGGATGTCGCGGGAACTATCAATGGAGGAAAAATTACGGGAAGAAAAGATGCTCAAAGATTTGGATTCGGTTAGCAGATATTTGGGCCATGAGGTTTGGGAAATCGAGCAGGCGGAGAAGAGTTAAAATCTAGAATTTAGAACCTAGAATCTAGAATCTCGGATCCAGTCGTCTTGGCGAGGCTCGCCCAGCTGAACTGGGCGGGAATATTAAACCTAGAATTCAGAATCTAGAATGAGGTAAACGGCTTCGGCCGTTCGCCTTCAACTTGGATCGTCTGGAGCTCTAACGTACCGCCTTTGAAGTCTGCTTTAATAAGCTTCACGCGTTTTCCTTTATATTCGGTCCAGGCCCCTGGCTCGGGCGTGAAGGCTCTGATCTTAGACCAGAGCTCGGCCGCGGTTCCCGTTTTGCTTTTTGAGGCACGTGTAAGTTCTTCGAACGGAATAAAGGCATCGGCGGCCGTAAATTTTTTCGTATAGGTTGCCCGCAGTTCGTCTTGGGGAAAGGGGATCAGCTTGTTATCCAAATACTGCGGTACGGTTTCCAAAAGCAGTTCTGCACCCAAGTCGGCGAGTTTCAGCAAGAGTTCTTCCGAATTTAACTTATCGGTTTCGATGGCGCGAGTTGCGAGAACTGGTCCGTGATCCATGCGTTCATCCATTAAGTACAAAGTCACCCCGGTTTCTTTTTCGCCGGCTAAAATGGCCGACTGCACCGGGGAGGCGCCGCGATAGCGCGGCAAAAGCGACGGATGGACGCCGATAAACCCGCGGGCGGGCAAATGGAGCATAAAGGCGGGCAGAATATGGGCGTAGGCTGCAACCAGGCCGAATTGCGGCGCGAGCGCGGCCAGATTTTCCGCGATGGCTTCGGGTTCCTCGGGTTGGAGCACGGGGGTCTCGTGCGCGAGCAATTTTTCGGCAATGACGGTTTTGACCGGCGGCGGCGTAATGATCTGCTTGCGTCCGGTGGGGCGATCAGGATTGCAGACAACGGCCAGGGGCGGCTGGCCGCCTTCAATTAATTTGCGCAAGACCCGTGCGGCAAAGTTCGGCGTCCCGAAGAAAACATAGCGCATATCTATGTTTTTGACGCTGCAGCTTCCGATATATTTCTGGCTTTGTCGATGAAGAGGGCGCCATTCAAGTGGTCAATTTCATGCTGAAAGACGCGGGCTAAAAGACCCCAGGCCTTGATCTTCACGGCTTTGCCATTCTTGTCGCAGCCGCTCACGGTTACCTGGGCGGGTCTCGTTACCTCGCCGAATTTACCGGGCACGCTCAAACAGCCCTCTTCGGCGGTGCTCTTTTCCAAACCTGCTTTCTCGAGCTTGGGATTTAAAACCGCATAAAGTTTCTGCCGTCCCTGGGCATCGGGAACGGCCGCGACGAAAAGCTGGTAAGGAAGCCCGATCTGGTTGGCGGAGAGACCGACGCCGTTAGCCGCTTTCATCGCCGCGTACATTTTTTTGAGCAGACTCTCCATTTCCTTGCGGGTGAAGGCTTTTCCTTCGTGCTGCGGCTCGCCGCGTCCGGAAAAAGAAAACGGAACAGTTTTCTTGCGCAGAAAGCGCTCTTGGGTTTTGTTTGTGACGAGCCAGATTCCGGTCATTTGCTTTTTTTGAGCGGCAATTTAAGTTGCCGTCGGGCGGGTTTCTTTTCCCGTTTGCGCATGGCTTTTAAACTTGGCAGTTGCGACATGAAATATGCAGCTTTATTCGTAACCCGTTTATTCTGGGAAATTTCTTTGGCTAGGCCCAAGAGCGGGCCGGCGGGATACTCGCGGGCGATCTTTATGTAAAGCGCCTTCTTCTTGGCCGTTGTTTCTCCAAGGAGGCGGGAGAGCTCGAGACCGGTCAACTGATACGGCTTGTAGACGCGCGATTTGCGGGCTCGGCGCCGTAATTCCTCTAGATATGAACCTGTTT
>ERZ1292629.1729-Hain-H43-01um-R1-1729-length-20440-cov-5_pt1 | contig 20440 bp, 23 predicted proteins | sample MGYA00564399_ERZ1292629 | MGnify/ENA primary metagenome ERZ1292629 (study PRJEB36523, sample SAMEA6512636) | groundwater metagenome | collected 2019-01-08 | study: AquaDiva: Metagenomics assemblies of 32 groundwater samples | reverse complement strand
GAGATTCAGCACATGATCTCTACGTCTTTTTGGAGTGCTGATGGCAAGCCTGTATCGGTGCAGGAGTTTATGGACAATATGTTTGGTGCAATGCCGGAGTTCTTTAAGAGCGAAGAGGAGTTGCGAAAGATATGGTCTGATCCTGTGACGAGAAAAGTGTTCCTCGAAAAAATAGCAGTAATTGGATATGGCAAGGACGAGCTGGAGATGCTACAAAAAATGATTGATGCAGAGCAGAGTGATTTGTTTGATGTTTTGAATTATGTTTCGTTCTTGAGGCCAACCATTTCAAGAGTGGAGCGTGTGGAGCAGGCAAAAGGAAAGATATTTGAGGGATTAGATGAAAAGCAGAAAGGGTTTTTGGCCTTTGTGTTGGCGAAGTATGAGGAGAAAGGTGTTGACGAGTTGGATGAGGAGAAGTTGCCAGTGCTCTTGAATCTTAAGTATCATGCAATTGCTAATGCAGTAGATGCTCTTGGTGAGGTGGATTCCATACGCTCCGTGTTCTTTGACCTTCAGAAAGATTTATATATTAAGTAGGACTTTGTGCTTTACCCATGCGCGAGGGCGAGGGCCAAAACTCTTTTTGCGCCGGCTTTTAAGAGCGCGCGGCGTGCTTCTCCTACTGTGGCGCCGGTGGTGATCACATCGTCTACCACAATGATTTTTTGACCGGTTACTAATTCTGGGCGACAGACGGCAAACGCTTGGTGCAAGTTTTTCAATCTAGTGGCGCGGTTTTTGAGGGAAACTTGCGTGCTGGTCTCTCTGATTTTTTCCAAGATTTCTCCTTGATACTTAAGATTTGCTGGATCTTTGGCGGCTAAAAATTTGGCCAGCAGGGCCGCTTGGTTAAAACCGCGCTCCGCTAGCCGTTTTGGTCGCAAGGGCGTGGGCACAATTAACCACGGTCGCGTATCAAAGAGGCGCCCGTCGGCAATTTCTGGTAAAATTAGTTCATACAGCAAAGGGGCTAAGGGTTTGGCGAGGGCCGAGTGTCCACGATACTTTAGTCGCCAGATCAATTTTTTCACAATCTGGTTTTCGTAGTCGAAGCAGGCATAAGTCTCGGCGAGATCAGTGGTGTCGGCCGGCGGGAGATTAAGCGCACAGTTGGGGCAAAGATCGAAGCCATGGCGCCCGCAACCCAAGCATTGGGTGGGGAAAATCAAGTTTAGAATCTTGTGGATAAGACTCATGAATATTAATGATATAATTAATCACTTGCCACCGAGGTAATTTTTCATGTCCAATCTTTTTTCGAAACTTTTAGGTTTTGGCAAGTCTGGTCTTTGGCATCAGAAGGTAAATGAGGTGGTGGGAATTGATTTCGGGACCTCATCGGTGAAGGCGGTGCAATTAAAGAAGGATAAAGGGCGCATTTTGCTCGAGACTTATGGTGAGATTGCTCTCGGACCCTACAATAATTTGGCGGTGAGTCAGGTGTCTAATCTTGGGTCGGAGAAAATGTCTCAATTGCTCGCTGACTTGTTTAACGAGGCTAATATTACCACGCGCGTGGGTTCGCTGGCGATCCCGCTCCGCTCTAGCCTAGTTAATATGATGAGTTTGCCCGATTTGGCCGCCGATAAATTGGAGAAAATTATCCCCATTGAGGCGCGGAAGTATATTCCGGTGCCAATTTCTGAAGTGGAGCTTGATTGGTGGATTATCCCCAAGAAGATTTTTAACCAAGCGGGAGAAGAGCATCGCCGCACGGTGGAGGTCTTGGTGGTCGCCATTCACAAAGATACCATTAAGCAATATGAGGAGATTGTGAAATTGGCCGAATTCCAACCCGCTTTCTTTGAGATTGAGACTTTTAGCGCCATTCGGGCAGTGTTTGCCGGAGAAATGCAGGCCGTGGTAATGCTCGATATTGGTGCCGCCACTTCCAAGCTCTCAATCATCGACTATGGCGTGGTGCGTCAGTCCCACACCATCGGTAAGGGTTCGCAAGATATTACACTCGCCATCTCGCGTTCGCTGGGGGTTGATTTTGCCAAAGCCGAGGAGATTAAGCGGCGCGTGGGCTTGGTGGAGTCGGTGGGCTTGCCGAGCACCGCTACCGGTGAAGATGCCCAAATTCGCAATACCGTGAGCACGATTGTGGAATACATTTTTTCCGAAGCCAATAAGGTGATTAGTGCTTATCAGAATCGCGAGCGGCGAGTGGTAACCAAGGTGGTAATTATTGGCGGCGGCGGCTTGCTTAAGGGCTTGCTTGATTTGGCCAAAACCAATTTTGAGGCCACGGTAGTTTTGGGCGAAGCCTTTGCCAAAGTGGAGTATCCAGCTTTTCTCGATAAGGTGCTTAAGGAGACGGGCCCGGGTTTTGCGGTAGCCACAGGTTTAGCCCTACGACATTTAGAAGAATTAGGTTAAAATATAATTATGGATCCGCGCGATACACAAAGTTCGTTTATCCCCAAACAAGTTTTAACGGTGGGCGGCGGTTCGCGTCGGCCACCAACCGTGGGTTTGTTTACCCTGATTTCCCTCCTCGTGCTTTTGATTAGTGTTTTATTTTGGGGTGGTTCTTACGCTTATGCTAAGTTTTTACAAAACGAAATTGAGCGCCCTTGTCGCGAGTCGGCCATTACCAATACCCTCGATTGTGGCCTCAATGCCAAACTCGAGCGCGCCAAACAAGAAGTACAACAGAATGTGATTGATGATCTAAAGATTAAAGAAGCCAAAATTCGCACTGCCGAGAGTTTAATTAATAATCACCTTACTGCGCTACCGGTGTTTGATCTTCTTGAGGCCCACACTCTTAAAACAATTAGCTACGATTCTTTGGGTTATGGTGGGGGCGAGCTTACGCTTTCTGGTGAGGCCAAGGGTTATGAAAGCATCGCTCTCCAGTCCGATATTTTTGTGAAGGAGGTGAGAGAATTTGATAGTTTTCTTTTTTCCGATCTTTCGCCCAGTGAGACCGGTCGGGTGCGCTTTAAGCTGACGATTAAGTTGCGAGACGGTGAATTGTCTTATAAAAAATATTTAGGCCTATGAAAGTTTTTACTCCCATTTTATTTTTAATTATCGCTGGCATCATTTTCTTTCAGCTGACCGATCCGGTTTTGGGTCAAATTGATAAGTGGCAGGAAAAAAAGACAGCGCTAGAAGAAGGCTTAAAAAGTGCCCAAGACTTAATTGAGCGACAAAACGCTCTAATTGCCGAGCGCAATGAGATTAGCGATGAGCAGTTTGAGCGTTTAGATAAGCTGATTCCCGAACAGGTCGATAATGTTCGTTTAATTATTGAAATGGGGCGGATTGGTAGTCGTAATGGGATGCCGATGCGTAATGTGACCGTGACCACCGGTACTAAAGATGGCGAGGAGCCGGCCTTGGTCTTGCCCGAGGGTGATGTTAAAAATCAGCTTAATGAGGTGGATATTAGTTTTACCGTTTCTGGTTCTTATCCCTTGTTTAAATCTTTTATGAAGAATTTGGCCGATAATTTGCGGATTCTAGACATCAACTCTTTCTCGGTGAAGGCCGGCGAAGGGAGCCTTTATGATTATAATGTGGGTTTAACCACTTATTGGCTCAAAAGATAGAAATTTATGAATAAATTTTTACGCATCATTCTCATTATCCTCGTTGTTGGTTTGGTGGTTTTTGGTATTTATTACTTTTTATTGGCCAAAGAAGCGGCCGATACTTCTACCGGTATTGCGGCGGCTGGTTTTTCTCCAAGCAGTGAGCTCACGGGTGAATTGCGCGATATCGCCGCCGAAAACGAGGCTTTTTTGAGCCAAATTGCCAGCCTAAAAGATTTTACCCTCCGCACCGATTTGTTTTCTGACCCAATTTTTAAAGAACGCTTAATTGATTCTAGTTTTGAACTGGTAACCGAGCCGCGGTGTCGTCGCAATCCTTTTGCTCCCATTGGCGTAGAAACTGATCCCTGCTTCGACCCCACTGTCGAAACGGCCAATGACCAAGATTTGCCGCTAGATACCGGCACTTCGACGCCAGCTAATTAACTAATGGACCCCAATCTTGCTATCCCCACCAAAAAGTTTGCGGACGGGGAGAAGGTTCCGCCCGAGGTTTTAAAGCAGGTTCCCTTCAACGCCGCTACTTATTACAACTTTGTGCCCATTGGTTTAACCGATGGGGTGCTTGAGGTGGGGATGGTGGACCCTTCAAGTATTGAGGCGAGAGATGCGCTCCAGTTTATTACTTCGCGTTTGGGGGTGCCGTTCAAGATTTTTGCCATTTCCCAAGGCGATTTTGAGGCGGTAATAAAGGGTTATGAGGGTTTAACCACTCAAGTGTCTAAAGCGCTCGGTGATCTCGATGCCGAAATTAAGGCCGAAGAAGTGGAGGCCAAAGAGCTCTCGGGGCGCGATACACCAGCTGCTCAAACGGCTAAAGTCATCGAAGACGCGCCGGTGACCAGAATTGTGGCGGTGATCTTACAGCATGCCACCAGTGGTGGCGCTTCCGATATCCACATTGAGCCCGGCGATGCCAATCTCAAGGTCCGTTTTCGGGTTGATGGTGTGCTGTATACCAGCTTATTTTTACCCATCAATGTGCATGATGCCGTGGTGGCGCGGATCAAAATTTTGACCAATATGAAGCTCGATGAGAAGCGTAAACCGCAAGACGGTCGCTTTTCTGCTCGGATCGATAGTCGCAAAATTGACTTTCGGGTTTCCACTCTCCCAACTTATTTTGGCGAGAAGGTGGTGATTCGGATTCTTGATCCCGAGCGCACCATTCTCACTTTGCCCGCGCTCGGCCTCTCACCAGAAAACTTAGAAATTGTGAACCGCGCCATTCGTCGGCCCTACGGCCTCATTTTGGTGACGGGTCCCACCGGTTCGGGTAAAACCACCACTTTGTATTCGATGTTGCGCGAGCTGGATCGGGAGAAAAATAATGCCGTGAGTTTGGAAGATCCGATTGAATACAATATCGAAGGGGTAAATCAGTCGCAGGTTAAACCCGAGATTGATTACACTTTTGCCAATGGTTTGCGCTCTATTTTGCGTCAAGATCCCGATATTATTATGGTCGGAGAAATTCGCGATACCGAAACGGCGCGTCTTGCGGTGCAAGCTTCGCTCACTGGTCACTTGGTTTTGGCTACTCTCCACACCAATAATGCCGCCGGCGTGATTCCGCGTTTGGTCGATATGGGGCTTGAACCTTATCTTATTGCCGCCACGCTTATTCTCGCGATGGGTCAGCGTTTGGTGCCGGTGCTGTGCGAGGATTCTCGCGAGGCATTACCGGTGGAGGGGGCGGTTAAAGCGATGGTCGAAAATATTTTAAACGATGTGGAGCCAATCGCGCGAGCCAAAATAGTCTTACCCGATAAGGTCTATCGGGCGGCGCGCTCGGCTTCTTGCCCTTCTGGCACGCGCGGTCGAATTGCCGCTTTTGAGGTGCTAGAAGTCAATCGAGAAATCGAGGCTATTATGTTAAAGAGCCCGACCGAAGAAGATATTTATAAGGTGGCGCGGAAAAACGGTTTCCTTACCATGAAGGAAGATGCACTGATGAAGGCCTTTCAGGGCACTATTCCCTTTGAAGAAGTGGGCAAGCTTTAGTATAATCTAAACATGGCTGATAATCAGCAAACAAAAATTTTATTAGTAGATGACGATAAGTTTATCGTCGACATGTATCTCATCAAGTTTGGTGAGCATGGTTTTAAGATTGAACCGGCTTTTTCTGGGGCGGAAGCGCTCGAGAAGCTCACCAAGGGTTTTGCGCCCGATATTTTATTGGTAGACATTATTATGCCGGGGATGGACGGTTTCCAATTGATCCGCGAGATTACCGAGAAGAATCTACGCCACAATGCCGCGATTGTGGTGCTCTCTAATTTGGGGCAAAAAGATGATATCGAGCGCGCGCTCGCCTTGGGCGTGGATGGTTATATCGTAAAGGCTTCCGCCACGCCCTCGGAGGTAGTCTCGCGGGTGTTGGAAATTACCAAAACTCGTTTAGCCAAAGCAACATGATGGACTATAAACGAGAACTTGAGGATTTAGTGGTTATTGTGACTCGCGAAGGCGCGAGTGATTTGCACCTAACGGCTGGTCGTCACCCCACCATTCGGGTTTCTGGCGACCTAATCCCGATTGTCAAAAAACCCTTGCTTAATCCCGAAGACACCTTGGGCATGGTGATGGAGGCGCTCTCGGAGAAAAATCGCGAAGTTTTTTTGGCCAATAAAGATATCGACTTTTCTTATAGCGTGCCCGGTGGGGTGCGCTTCCGCGGTAATGCTTTTTATCAGAAGGGGGCGGTGGGCGCGGCTTTTCGGCTGATTCCGAGTAAAATCAAAACGATTCAAGAGCTTGGTTTGCCTGACCGTTTGGCCGAGTTTGCGCGGCGTGAACAAGGCTTTTTCCTTATTGTGGGGCCGGTGGGGCAGGGCAAATCTACCACTTTGGCCGCCCTCATTCAGTTGATCAATGAAGAGCGCGCCGAGCATATTATTACCATCGAGGATCCCATCGAATATTTATTTCAAAACGACCGTTCCATTATCGATCAGCGCGAGGTCCGCTTCGACACCCACAGTTTCCGGAGCGCGCTCAAATCAATGTTTCGTCAAGATGTGAATGTGGCGATGGTGGGGGAGATGCGTGAGCCAGAAACCATCTCCACCGCTGTCACCGCGGCCGAAACGGGCCACTTAATTTTTTCTACTTTACACACCAATAGCGCTTCGCAAACCGTTGACCGTATTCTCGATTCCTTTCCGCCCAACCAACAGCGGCAAATTCGTGTTCAGCTGGCTAGCTCGCTGTTGGGGATTTTTTCGCAACGCTTGGTGCCGCGCACGGCGGGTGGCCTTATTCCGGCTTATGAACTTCTCATCAATAATAATGCCGTGGCCAATCTGATCCGCGAGGGTCGCACGGCCGAGATTGATGTGGTTATTGAGACCGGCGCCGATCAAGGGATGATTGATCTCAACCACTCGCTGGCCGAGCTCGTGCGTTTGGGCGAGGTCTCGGCCGAAAGCGCCTATCGTTATTCACTTAATCCCAAAGCCCTCGATCGTCTGTTGTAAATTAAAAATTCAAAATGCCAAAGTCAAAAGTTAAATTCAAAAGTGAAAAATTAGCTAAATTTTGGATTTTGACTTGTAATTTTGATTTTTGACCTTTGCCTTTTGATTTAATTTCATGATTTTCACCTATCAAGCCACCAATAAAGAGGGCACCGCGCAGGAGGGTACCATCGATGCCCCCAATGTCAATTTGGCGATCGCCGCGCTTCAACGCCGCGGCCTAATTATTGTCGATATTGCCGCCGCCGATGAGGATCGCGGCCTATCAAAGATTATTACCTTCGGTCATCGGGTCAAAAATCGCGATATCGTTATTCTCTCGCGGCAAATCGCCACTCTGTTTGAGGCCAAAGTTTCGGCCTTGGCCACTTTCCGCCTTATGGCGAGCGAGTCCGATAATCCCTTCCTTCGCCGCACCCTTACCGAGATCACCGATGATATCAAGAGCGGTATCCCCATTTCTGATGCTCTGGCCAAGCATAAGAGCGTTTTTCCTGATTACTATGTCAATATGGTCAAGGCGGGCGAGGAATCTGGCAAACTCTCCGATAATTTTTTGTTTTTAGCCGATTATCTCGACCGTTCCTACGAGCTTATCTCCAAAGCGCGCAATGCGCTTATTTATCCAGCCTTTATCGTGGTCGTTTTCATTGTGGTGATGATTTTGATGATGACTTTGGTTATCCCCAAGCTCTCGGCGATTCTTTTAGAAACCGGCCAAGAATTACCCATTTATACCAAAATCGTCATTGGCGTGAGTCATTTCTTCGTTAACTTCGGCGTTTACTTGTTTATTCTCTTGGTCGCCTTGGGCGTATTCTTAAGTCGCTACTTCCGCACCGAGAGTGGCAAAAACAGCCTGTCTCACTTTAAACTGGCGGTCCCTTATGTTGGCCGTTTGTATAGAAAGATTTATCTCTCGCGCTTGGCCGATAATCTCTCCACCATGCTTTCTTCCGGCATTTCGATGGTCCGGGCGCTCGAGATTACCGCCGATGTGGTAGATAATAAGATTTACCAAAACATTCTCATCGAGGCGAGCAATGGTATCAAGGGCGGTGGCCAGATGTCGGCTGTTTTCTATAAGTATCCCGAGATTCCCAATATTATGATCCAGATGGTCAAGGTGGGCGAGGAGTCCGGTAAATTGAGCTTTATTCTCGAGACTTTGGCCAAGTTTTATCGCCGTGAGGTAGATAATGAGGTGCGCACCCTCGTAGACCTTATCGAGCCCGCCATGATTATTGGTCTCGCCGCCATGGTCGGCGTCCTCCTCGTCTCGGTCCTCATGCCAATCTACAACCTCGCCAGCGGGATTTAGGCGTGACGATGAAAAAGGATTTCGCGCAGTGGCACGAGAAGAAAACTAAATTAAACGATGATGTTGGTGTCGCCTTATTTCACGAGCGAGAAGTTTGGTGGTGTGCCCTCGGGGTTAATATCGGTTACGAGCAGGATGGCGGTGGTGAGTTGTTTACGCGTCCGGTGGTGATTATTACCAAATTTAGTTTAGATGTTTGTTTGGTTGTTCCTCTAACGGCTAGACCAAAGAAAGGTAAGTTCTATTTTTCCCTTGGCCAAATTGACGGCCGTGAAGCCGTGGCCACCCTTTCGCAACTCCGTTTTGTTGACCGCAAGCGTTTAGCCAAGAAAATCGGCACCCTAGATATAACCATTTTTCACGATCTGGTTGCGAGAATTGTAGAAGTTTGTTTCCCTGCTTTGTCCTAAAAAACATTTTCCCCCGCCCTTGCGGGGCGGGGGCAGGCCGAAGCCATTACCCCGTATGTTAGCAAACCGATCTCTGTCCCGTCAACCCCCCCCATTGTGGATTTCCCCAACTTTTGACATTTGCCTTTACCCCCTTATCCACACCTCCGCCCACTAGCCGATTGCGCTTTATTTACTCTTCCCTTATACTATAAGCCATCAATTAGTAATTATCAGAAGTCGAAAAGTTTATTATTTAAATTAATTTTATGAATCAGAAACGAGGTTTTACTCTTATCGAACTCTTGGTGGTCATTGCGATCATTGGTATTCTATCGGGTATTGTGCTTGCGAGTTTGAATACAGCGAGAAACAAAGGTGCGGATGCGGCTATTAAAGCGAACTTGTCTGGTATTCGCGCTGCAGCCGAATTGTATTATGACACCAATCTTAATTATGGTACTGCCGCTTTTGCGGCAGCAGCCTGCGCGGCGACAGCTAACACAATTTTTGCTGACACCAGTATTTCTAATGCCATAGAGGCTGCTGGAGATGCTTACAATAATGGTGGGATTGGGGTTGGTCGATGTTCTCAGACAACGGCTGGTACTGATTGGGCGGTAGCTGTTCCACTTAAAACAGGAGGAACAGCCGCAGACACTACACCTGACGCTTGGTGTGTAGACAGCACGGGTAAGAGCAAGTCTTATGTTTATGCCACTTCCGAGACCCTTGCCAACGCAATAACGGCTAACGCCTGTAATTAAAGTCCTAAAAGAGCCCTCCGGCAAGGGTCGCCCTTCCGAAAAGCTTAAAAACCCAACAAATACCGCCTCGCGCGGTTTTTGTTTGTCCACAGTATGTCAAGGGTCGCCCTTGCCAAAGTTTGCTAAAATTATTCGATGCAAAGAAAATTTAATTTTGCTCCCGATGAGTTTTATCATGTCTATAACCGTGGCACTGAAAAGAGGCAGATTTTTCTCACCGAAGGCGATCGGCTAAGATTCCTTGTTTGTCTCCATGTTTGCAATAGTAAAAGAGTGATCCACCTTAGTGACTGGCAAGGGCGACCCTTGCCGGAGATGTTTGATGACGAAAAGATTGAGGACAAAGAGAGGCTTGTTGACCTTGGTGCCTACTGTTTAATGCCTAACCACTATCACTTATTGATTAAAGAGCGAGAAGGCTTTGGAATATCAAAGTTTTTACTCAAATTGCAAACAAGTTACTCGATGTATTTTAACAAGAGAAATAATCGTGCCGGTAATTTGTTTGAGGGAAAGTTCAAAGCCCAACATGCTTCTGATGATTCCTATCTCAAATACCTTTTTGCTTACATTCACCTTAATCCGGTAAAAATCCATGATTCGGAGAATTGGGAGAAGAAGCTGGTGCCTAATCCTGATCAAGCCAAGAAGTTCTTAAACGATTACCGTTTCTCCAGCTATCAACACTATATCGGCGCTAATCGACCAGAAGATGTTATTCTTAATCGCGCCGTCTTCCCTGACTATTTTCAAAAACCGGGGGAGTTTGCGGTTTGGATTGATGATTGGGCAAATTATAATGAGTAATTTATTGCTTCCCGCTGTTTTTGTTTTTATCTTTGGCGCCATTATTGGTAGTTTTTTGAATGTGGTGATTTATCGGTTTAATACCGGCCGGTCGCTGGGTGGTCGCTCCACTTGCCCAGTGTGTACTAAAACTTTGCACTGGCCCGAACTCTTGCCCATTGTGAGCTTTATCTTCCTGCGCGCCCGCTGTCGCGCTTGTCGAGCCAAAATTTCTTGGCAGTACCCTTTAGTCGAATTCCTCACTGCCGCCTTATTCTTAGCCATATTTCTTTGGGAATGGCCCCAAGGTGCGTCCTTGGGTTTGGGTTTTAAGGACACACCTTGGGGTCTACTTTTTTGGTGGATCATCATGGCAATTCTCGTGGTCATTACCGTTTACGACCTGCGCCATAAAATTATTCCGGACTTTTTTGTTTATTCGCTTATTTTGCTCGCCCTTGGTCGGTTGTTTTTTCTTTGGCAAGGGCGACCCTTGCTTTGGGACCACCTCCTTGCTGGTCTCGGACTTTTTGCCTTCTTCGCGCTCTTGTGGGCCGCCGGCCGCGGCCGATGGATGGGCTTCGGCGATGCTAAGCTTGCGCTCGCGGTGGGCTTGCTCCTTGGGCCAGCCGGTGGTATCTCGGCGATTATCTTTGCCTTCTGGAGCGGGGCGCTCGCGGGTATTGCCTTGTTGCTCTTAAACAAGCGTTATACAATTAAGTCTGGGGTTTCTTTAAAATCAGAAATCCCGTTCGCGCCGTTTATTATTTTTGGTTTTCTCCTCAATTTGCTCTGTGGTCTCAATCTTTTTTCACAAATTTTTTAAGCGAGGCTTGCCCCGAGTGAGCTCGGCGAGTCGAAGGGGCTTTACCGCCTTAGAAATGTTGGTGGTCATTGGGATTTTTACTCTAGTAACGGGAGTAGTGATGGCTAGTTTGCCCCAATTCCGTGAGAAAACGCTTCTCGATCTTACCGCCCAACAAATGGCCACCATTATCCGCCAAGCACAGGTGTATGGCCTCGGGACGAGGAGCGTTGGCACCAGTGGTTATCCCTCACACGGGGCTTTCTTTTGTTTACCAGGAGGGGCTTGCCCTTCTGGTGTTGGTAATAAAAATTTAGTTTTGTTTGCCGACATTGATCCGCCTGGCCTCCCACCGTCCAACAATAGATATAATATACCGCCAGATTGTGGTGTTGGAGGGACAGAATGTGTTGAGAAGTACACGATGCAGGGGGCAGTGCAAATTGCTGTTAATGGAGTTAGTACCTGTGATTCTGGTGGTTGCACCTCCCGCAATCCTCTCAATATTTTGTTTAACCGTCCCAACCCAGAAGCTAACTTTTTCAACGGCAGTGGTGGTTCTATTTCTGCTAGTTATGCCAAAATTTGTATTCAATCAACCCGAGACCCATCGTCTTACCGCGAGATTCGAGTTTCTAATACCGGTCAAATTTATGCGCGAAACAACAATGTAATATGCCCCTAAAAAACAAAAAAACAGGTTTTACTCTGGTGGAGATCATGGTGTCAGTCTCGATTTTTGTGAGTGTGGCGCTTTTGGTGACCAGCGCGGTAATTACCACCAGCGAAACTAATCGTAAGGCGCAGGCCATTAAGGTGGCGATTGATAATTTAAGCTTCGCTCTCGACTCGATGTCGCTCAAAATTAGACAAGGGAATACTTTTGATTGTATGACGAGTGCGACTGATGCTCAGACAGGGGCTGAAAATTGTGAGGATGGTGGTATTGGTGTGACTTTTAATGGTTTTATCAATGGGATTGATGTTTCGGGTATTTCTTATCGAATTAGTGATGCTGTGCTTGAGTATAAAAAAACTACTGGCGATGCTTATGTTTCCATTACCGACAGCAGTTTAATTGATATCACTGATGCCAAATTTTATGTGTGGAATGCGCAGTCTGACACCTCCAATCCGCCACGACCTAAAGGTAAGCCACGGGTGGGGATTGCGCTAAAAGGTCGGACCAAAGACCCCAAATTAGCCACCGAATTTTATTTACAAACCACGGTTTCAGGAAAATGAAAAAATTTAATTTTAAAAACGGTTTTACCATTGTGGAGATGCTGGTGGCCATCTCGATTTTGCTCATTGGGGTGCTTGGCCCACTTGGCGTGGCCTCGCGCGGGATCTCGGATGGTATTTATGCCAAAAACCAAATTGCTGCCACCTATTTGGCCCAAGAAGCGATGGAGGTGTTTATCAATACTCGCAATACTAATTTAATCTTGGAGCATCAGTGGTTAACGGGAATTGATAGCGATAGTGGCAATAGCGACGACCCCTATGTTGATTGCATTCCTAATGTTTCTGAAACAAGGTTTTGTTATGTAGACGCTTTTGATATTGATTTGGTTCAGGATAGTGCTAGCCCCGGCTTAATTGATGATGCGGTGGCAACAAGTGAACCACCCTCCCAAAATCAGTTCCAATTACAATTTTGCGATTCCGTTGGCCGTTATGAGTTGAAAAACAAGAATTGTTCTGGCGAGTGGCAGGGGCCAATTTTTACGCGCTGGGCGGAGGTTACCAATCGTGTTCCCAGCCAAGAAATTGAAGTTAAAGTGACGGTGCAGTGGAATAATAAAAATGTTTCCAAAGAGCTGGTGCTCTCGCAAAACTTGTTTCATCTCAAACCATGAAAAATTTTAAGCAAAATGGCTTTGTGCTCCTCTTTGCCGTTCTTTTGGTCAGCATTGTGCTGACAGTCACTCTAGTTTTGCTCGATATTACTTTGCGCCAATTGGTACTCTCGGCCACCAATCGTGATTCGCAAAAAGCTTATTATGCCGCTCACGCTGGCTTAGACTGCGCAATTTTCTGGGATCGGGATAAGAATGTGGTAGACCACAAACCTTTTGGGTCTTATACAAACGCTCCTCAAGATCCAGAACCACCAGGAATCACTGTGCAGTGTGGTGACACCAATGACCCAGTTGATTGGTCAGAAAATGTTGGTAGCACGATCGGAACAGCTTTGATTGATATCGTCTTTTCAGATGGTTCTTGCGCCAAACTGAAAGTGACCAAGCAAGCTCCCGATGAAGATGAGGAAACTGGCGACACTATTATTCAGTCCAGTGGTTATAATTTGAGTAACGCCAGTGCCTGCCCCGATGCTAATAGTAATCGCTTGGTAGAAAGGACATTGGTTACCACCTACAACGATAATTGGAAATAGGCTAAACTGGTCTTGATGACCAAAAGGGAGGCTGGTTTAGCGGCCAAACAAGCCAAAGACCGTTTAAATAAGCTCCGGGAGGTGATTAATCATCACCGGTATCTTTATCATGTTTTGGATAAGTCTGAAATTTCGGAGGAGGCGCTTGACTCGCTGAAGGCGGAGTTGGCCCAGCTGGAGCGTGAGTGGCCTGAGCTTATTACTCCCGATTCGCCAAGTCAGCGCGTGGCTGGCGTGGCGCTCGAGGGCTTTGCCAAAGTGCGTCATGCGGTGCCGCAATGGTCCTTTAATGACGCCTTCACGCCCGAAGAAATGCGGGAGTGGGATGCGCGAGTGAAGAAAATTATCGGCTTGCCCGACACCGCGGCGGGAGCCGACCCAACTTATGTGTGCGAGCTCAAGATTGATGGTTTCAAAATTGTTTTAACTTATGAGAAAGGTTTGTTGGTCACGGCGGCCACGCGCGGTGATGGCGCGGTGGGTGAGGATGTGACGGCCAATGTGCGGACGATTGAGTCGGTGCCACTTCGGCTCAATGAACCGGTAGATGTAATTGTGGAGGGGGAAATCTGGCTGTCGAAACAAGAATTTGCGCGCATCAACAAGGAGCGGGAAAAGGCAGGAGAAGAACTTTACGCTAATCCGCGCAATGTGGCGGCGGGGACAATTCGGCAATTGGATCCAAAAATTGTGGCCAGCCGCAAGCTCTCGAGCTTTATTTATGATATTGCCTCGGGATCCCAAGGTGCGTCCTTGGCGGGTTTTAAGGACGCACCTTTGCATCCCTCAACCCAAATTGAGGAATTAAAATTACTCCAAAAACTTGGCTTCAAAATTAATCCGCATTTTACTTTGTGTGCCAATATCGAAGAAGTGATTGCTTGCTGGCAGAAGTTTGAGAAAATGGCCGATAAAGAGTCGTATGGTGTGGACGGCGTGGCGGTGAAGGTTAATGAGCGGCAGTATCAAGAACAACTGGGTTACACCGGCAAGGCGCCGCGCTTTACTATCGCCTTCAAATTCCGCGCCGAGCAAGCCACCACGGTGGTGGAGGAAATCGCGCTCCAAGTGGGACGCACGGGCGTGATTACGCCGGTGGTGCATTTGCGTCCGGTTTTTCTCGATGGCTCCACGGTCTCGCGAGCCACTTTGCATAATGAAGATGAAATTAAGCGCCTCGATGTGCGCGTGGGCGATACGGTAATTTTGCAAAAGGCGGGCGATATTATTCCGGATATCGTGGCGGTGATTACCGAGTTGCGACCACAAACGGCGAGGGTGTATGAATTCCCGCGCGAATTGCCCAGTGGCGAAAAGATTGAGCGCGTGCCGGGTGAGGCGGCGTGGCGTTTGGTCGATAAAAATTCTGGTTTACAGTTGCGCCGACGACTTTATCATTTTGCGAGCAAACACGCTTTTGATATCGAGCATTTGGGGCCGAAGAATATTGATTTACTGCTCGATAATAATTTAATTGCTGATGCGCCAGACTTTTTTACGCTTAAGAAGGGGGACTTGCTTAATTTGCCGCGTTTTGCCGAGCGCGCGGCGGATAATTTGCTCGCGGCGATTGAGAAAGCGCGACGAGTGCCACTCGCGAAATTGCTGGTTGCGCTCTCGATACCGCAGGTAGGGGAAGAAACGGCCGAAGATTTGGCCGAACACTTTCGCGACCTCGAGAAAATTGCCGCGGCGCCGATAGAAGAATTGCAGGCGATTTATGGCGTGGGGGAGAAGGTGGCGCCAGAAATTTATCATTGGTTCCGTGACCGACACAATAAAAGTTTTCTCAAGCGTTTGCTGAAAGAAGTAAAAATCATCTCGCCGGCAAGGGTCGCCCTTGCCGGAAACCAAGCAAGGGCGACCCTTGCCGGGAAAAGCTTCGTCCTCACTGGCACTCTCGAAACCATGAGTCGTGATGAAGCCAAGAAGAAAATCAAAGCGCTCGGTGGTGAGGTGCACGGTAGTGTGTCGCTAAAAACCAGCTATGTAATCGCTGGCGCTGATCCGGGTTCTAAATATGATGAAGCCGAAAAACTGGGAGTCAAAATTCTGGACGAGAAAGAGTTTTTGAAATTAATTGGGGAAAAATAAAACACCGGATGCGCTTCGGCACCCGGTGTGTAGTTTGACCCGATAAAGTTTAGGTTGACGGGTCGGCCGTCGGTCTACCAATACAGCAATAAAGAAATCCTCTCTGGGCCATTGTTTTTGGTTCATACAGGTTTCGGCCGTCGAAGATCACTCGCTTTTGCATTAGGGTTGAGAGCCTGTTGAAATCCGGGTTAGAGAATTCTGGCCAGTCGGTGAGAATGACCAGCGCTTCCACATCAGTCACCGCTCCGTAGGGGTCACGACACAGCATAACCCTCATGGTGTCTAGTTCGCGTTCCGCGTTTTCTGTGGCTTCTGGATCGTAAGCCTTAATACTAAAGCCATTTTTGGTCAACAGTTTGACCGTTTTCATGGCGGGCGATTCTCTGATGTCGTCCGTGTCTCGCTTGAAAGCTAAACCCCAAACTCCAAGCACAGAACCCCCTCCTTTGTCACCAAAGTGTTTTTTTATTCTTTCGACAAATCTGTTTGGTTGTCCGTCATTGGTGTGTTGTGTGGCCCTAAGTACTCCTGCGGGGCAATCGAGAAGCTCTGCAAGATACAGGATGGCTGAGACATCTTTGGGGAAACACGATCCGCCATAACCAACTCCCGGAAACAAATGTCCATTGCCAATTCTTCGGTCAGTGCCTATTCCACGACGGACCTTCTCTACATCAGCCCCGACCTTTTCGCAAATAGCCGCCATCTCGTTCATAAAAGAGATGCGGGTGGCAAGCATGGCATTGGCGGCATATTTGGTCATCTCGGCACTAGCGGAATCCATGACCAAGATATTTTCTTCCCGACGAAGGAATGGTTTGTAGAGAGTTTCAATTTCTTCAATCGCGTCTTGGTCTTCGGAACCAATAACCACTCGGTCGGGTTTCAGAAAATCATCAATTGCCGACCCCTCCTTCAAGAATTCTGGGTTGCTGACATAGGCGATTTTATGCCTAGAGGTCTGTAGTTTTTCTCCTATTTTTCGGGCAGTGCCCGGCAGGACCGTACTCTTCATCACGAGGGTTTTTGGTCCATTTGCGGCTCCGGCAATTTGCTCACAGACCGTATCTACTGTCGACAAGTCTTGTCTTCCGTCAACTTGGGCGGGAGTGCCCACTGTCACGAAAATAATTTTCGATGACCGAATGGCCCTACCCAGATCGGTGCTGAAAGAAAGATTTTGTTTTGCCAACCCATATCTAACCAACTGTTCCAATCTCGGTTCGTGAATTGGAACTTGGCCATCAGCGAGGAGGTTAATTTTTTCCTCGTCTATATCAACACAGGTAACCTTATTTCCGGTGCTGGCCAAGCCGGCACCGGTGACCAGACCCACATAACCCGCTCCGATTACGGCAATCTTCATAACTTTTCTCCTTTTTCTTTCAAAACCCCGCCAACAGGGCAGGATGGACTATTCCACCCTTGAGTTAAGCAGTAAACAGACATTTGTCAATTGCGGCGCATGTTAAAATTGTTTGAAAGACAAATCTCGCCAACGTCCAACGGTCGTAGAAACATGACGAGAGTCAAAAATTGAGACAAAAATAAACCACCGCGATCCCGTGAGGGTGCGGTGGTTGTGCGATGTTTGACAATCTTCAGGCGTGTTTATTCCTGAAGAAGAAACTTTTGGGCACAATCGGCGTAATGCTTACTTTCTGGTTTGTGGATCTCGGCAACCGAAAGACAAAACAAGAGAAACTCTGGATTGTCTGGTGCGACATCGATGTCGACAATTTCTCCCACAGAGGTGCATTTGATGCTCATCCCACTGCACGATGTTCCATCTGGGGGTGAAGTGATTATGGAAACTTGACCAGATTTGTGTGTGATCAAGCCTTTGTGTGCGCAAGCCAACAGGGTTTTGATTTTTGCAATATGGGTCTTATCGTCCGTTGAGAGCTTCTCAAAAAACAAGTAGGATTCTCGGTCGTCCATTGGGTTACTCCTCGCCTTGTGGCAAAAGTGTTGTTTAAGTTCAATCCGTTTTTTTCCGATCTGGTTAAACATCTATCAGGTCTCATCTACTTTGTCAACCAGAGCAAATTTCTAAAAAAGGGTTGCTAATGCTAAGCTAAACCAATGATTACGATTGAAGAAGTAAAGAAATTGGCAAACTTGGCACGGTTGGAGATTAAGCCGGCAGAGGGCGAGAAATTGCGGGGTGATTTGAACCGGATTTTGGATTATGTGGGGCAGATAAAAGAGGTCAAAAGTCAAAAGGCAAAAGGCAAAGTGGGGGAAGTGGTTAATCGCTTGCGGGAAGATACGAACCCACACGAGTCAGGGAAATTCAGTGAGAGTCTATTAAGAGCGGCACCGACACGCAAGGGAAATTATTTTAAGGTGAAGAAAATTTTGACTCGAGAATCATGATTAAGGATGAATTCAAAGCATTTTTAGAAATTTACCCTCCCACTTCGTTCGCTGGGGGCGAACTTCGCGGGACAAGACTCGCAGGAAAGACTATTGCGGTGAAAGATAATATTTTGGTCGAAGGGCAAATTGCCTCGGCAGGGTCGAAGATGCTTGAGAATTATCGGGCGACTTACGACGCGACGGTGATTAAAAAGTTGAAAGCGGCTGGGGCAACTTTGATCGGTCGCACCAATATGGATGAATTCGCGATGGGTAGCTCCACCGAGAACTCGGCTTATGGTCCCACGCTAAATCCGCATGACCCCACGCGCGTGCCCGGTGGCTCTTCTGGCGGTTCGGCCGCGGCAGTAGCCGCCGGTCTTGCTTGGGCGGCGCTGGGTTCCGACACTGGTGGCTCGATTCGTCAGCCGGCGGCGCATTGTGGCGTGGTTGGGCTTAAACCAACTTATGGCGCAGTTTCGCGCTTTGGTCTGATTGCCCTTGCGTCTTCGCTTGATCAAATTGGCACTTTTACGACCAGTGTCACGGATGCCGAAACTTTGTTCGAAATTATTTCGGGGGTGGATGAGAATGACTCGACGACTGAAGAAGGCAAAAGGCAAAAAGCAAAAGGCAAAATTACAGAAAAAAATTTTCGCCTTGGCGTGCCCAGAAAGTTTTTGGCGACCGGACTTGATCCAGAAGTCGCCCGCGCTTTCGAAGTTTCGCTCGATAAGTTAAAACAGCTTGGTCATGAAATTGTTGACATCGAAATTCCGCATATCGAGCAATCACTACCGGTCTACTACATTATTTTGCCCGCCGAAGCTTCTTCTAACCTCGCGCGTTTTGATGGTATGCGCTACGGCACCAGAATCGAAGGGAAAGATTTGCTCGAAGAATATCTCAAAACCCGCGGTGAACTCTTCGGGCCCGAAGTGCGTCGGCGGATTATTGTGGGCACTTATGTGCTCTCGGCCGGTTATTATAATGCTTATTATGGTCAGGCTTGTGCCGTGCGTGAATTGATTAAACAAAGTTTTACCGACGCTTTTACTCGAGTTGATGCCATTGCGACGCCCACCACTACCGCACCCGCCTTCAAACTAGGCGAGAAAATGGCCGATCCGCTCCAAATGTATCTCGAAGATGTGCTCACGGTGCCGGCGAATATCGCGGGAATTCCCGGCTTATCTGTACCAATGGGAAAGACGAAAACTGGTTTACCCCTCGGCTTCCAGCTTATGGCCGCCCCCTTCCGAGAAGACATTTTATTTGCACTTGGTAAAATAATAACTAATGAATGACTTGCCAACCTTATTTGAACCCAATTATCTCAATTTAGAGTATTTCTATGACCGGATTTATCGCTTGCTCACGGATCCGGGGGTCACGGGTGGTTCGGCTTTGTTTGTGGGAGAATTTTGGTTCTGGTTTAAGGTGCTTTCTTATTCGGCTTCGGTCTTGTTTGTTTTGGCGATCGTTTATCTGTTTTACCAAATTTCTGTGTTACGGCACGAGGAAGCGCGTGATCTCGCTTCTTTGTTTGACCAAAAAGTGAAGGCCGATAAGGGCGGCAATGAAGAGTGGCAAAAGGTTTTGCGGGCGCTAGAGTCAGAAAATCCGGCTGATTGGAAGGTGGCAATTATTGAAGCCGACAACATTTTAGACAAAATGGTTAAAGCGATGCAGTATCCGGGTGATAATTTAGGTGAGCGCTTAAAGGCGATTGAAGTGAGTGATTTTACCACACTGGAGGCGGCGTGGGACGCTCACAAGGTGCGCAATCGCATTGCTCATGAAAGCGCTTTTGTGTTGACCAAACGGGAGGCGAGGCGGGTAATTTCTTTGTTTGAGGTGGTGTTTAAGGAGTTTGATTATATTTAAAGGTTGGGGTAGAATGGCGCGTGTCTGCCTTTGGATAATAGATCCCGGGATGGAGAAGTAGTATCTCGTCAGGCTCATAACCTGAAGATCCCAGGTGCAAGTCCTGGTCCCGGAACAAGTTTCTTTCTGCCAGCGTAGCTCAGGTGGTTAGAGCGAGCGTTTCATAAGCGCTAGGTCGGAGGTTCGAGTCCTCCCGCTGGCATTTGCTATTTGAAATGGTATATTGAAAATGTTGCGCTCGTAGTTCAGCTGGCTAGAACGCTCCCCTGTCACGGGAGAGGTCGTGGGTTCGAGTCCCATCGAGCGCGCCCGTTTGCCTAAAGCCGTTGTAGCTCAGTTGGTAGAGCACGTCATTGGTAATGACGAGGTCATCGGTTCAATCCCGATCAACGGCTCTAGTCGCCAGCGTAGCTCAGTTGGTAGAGCACCACTTTCGTAAAGTGGGGGTCGTCGGTTCAATCCCGACCGCTGGCTCAACATAGCCATATTTTGCCATTTTTAAATAAATAGTCAATAGAGGGCTGTACATTAATCAAGCGTTGGTAACAGTTTCTTTAACTCCTTGATTTCTGCTT
>ERZ1292629.1728-Hain-H43-01um-R1-1728-length-20447-cov-18_pt1 | contig 20447 bp, 19 predicted proteins | sample MGYA00564399_ERZ1292629 | MGnify/ENA primary metagenome ERZ1292629 (study PRJEB36523, sample SAMEA6512636) | groundwater metagenome | collected 2019-01-08 | study: AquaDiva: Metagenomics assemblies of 32 groundwater samples | reverse complement strand
TTTTAGAGAGCGCGATTTTTCTCTCGCGGTCAAATCCGGCGTCAATTAGGAAAAAGAGCAGGAGAGCGGGCCCCAGAACGAAATAAATATGGGCGTTGCTCCACAAAATTTGAACAAAGGGCAGAGCATAAAGTCCCGATATCGCTTTGCGATATCGAGGATCCTCGATCACCCCTGGCGATCGGGACCAGTTTTCTTCAGCATATTTTGCTCTAAGGATTACGAATAAGAAGAAGGCAAGAAATAAATAACTTAAAATTTCCGGCCGGACATCGCTTCGGTTCAGGAAGACAAGAGCGCCCAAAGGGGCGGAAATCAAAAACGGCCAAAGCCCAGTTTTTTTGTCCGCGGCTTTATAAATCAGCCAGAAAGAAACCGCGATAATCGCCGCTTTGAATATTATCAGCCCTTTGAGGCCGATTATGCCGTAAAGCAAATAAAAAACCACTTCGCTTAACCAGTGGTGATTGATAAAGGGGTGATCCGGTTCAGTGAAGGAGAAAAGATTTGTTTGGGGAACGCTTTTGGTTTCCCAAATGATTTCTCCAAGTTTCAAATGCCGCCCGATATCCTGATTTATTGAGCCCAAACTGTGGATTAAAAGCAGACCTAAAAATACGAATAAGAGCGTTAATGCGATAAAACGTAGGACTTTCATCGGGGCTTACAGCAGTTTCTCCACTTTCTCAACCATCTTATTCAAGTCAAATTTTAACACTACGGTTTGGTGAGCCTGAATGCCTAGCTCATTCCGCAAATGCTCGTTGTCAGCCAATTCTTTTATTTTTTGAGCGAGCAATTCCGGTTTTCGGGGTTCAACCAGAAACCCGTTTTTCCCGTCTTCTATGACCTCCGGCACGGCACCGACGTTTGTCGCAACAACCGGCAATTTCGCCGCCATGGCTTCAAGGAGTGCCCACGGAAAACCTTCTTTCACCGACGACATGACGAAAATGTCAAAAGCCGCAAGATACTTACGAGCATCAGGCAAGCGGCCAGCCAGGAAAATTTTATTCTTGAGCCCCGATTCTTTTATTTGTAATTCAAGCTTTCCTCTTTCCGGTCCGTCGCCGACTATGACAAATGCGGTATGTGCGATGGCCGGTTCGGCGCGGAGCAATTTTATCGCTTCAATAAAATATTCCAGCCCTTTAGTTTTATAAAAATTAGCGACCGTGCCCACTACTATTTTTGCGTGGAGAAAACCTCTTTGCCTTTGGGTAAGTTTTTCAAACAATTTTATTTTTGCCTCATCTTTGCCGAAGATCCCCATCTTGTAGGAGTCAACGCCGTTATGGATCAATTCAATATTTTGTCTCGGTTTTATTTTCATTTTTTTTGCCTGATCAAAGTCGCGTTGGCTATTGACCATGATAATATCTTTTAACTTTGCCGTGCATCTCTCCGCGAGAATGTAAAAACGGCGCACAAGCCATGGCATCGGGTCGTTGAACGACCAGCCGCCGATGCGATAAATTACTTTTAAGCCGGGGAATTTCCTTGTGGCAAGAGAGCCGATAACGCCCGCCTTAGAACTGCTTAAAAACAACGTGTCGGGCCTAAAATCCCTTATCAAGCCCCTTACCTCCAAATAGCCCCTAAAGTCGCCGTATGGGTTGATTTTGCGCCTTAAAAAGCGGAGGGAAAGAGAAGAAACACCCATATTCTTTAAAGTTTCCAAAAACTCGCCGTCGCCGTCTTTTCCGGTTGCGACCAGAATCTCGTATTTGTTGCGGTCCAGCCGAGATAAAAGCTCGGATAAAAACCGCTGAGCTCCGCCGAGTTCCGATTGAGTGATTATAAACAAAACCCGTTTTTTGCGGTTTATTTCCAGGATTCCTTTAGGGTTGATTTCAGATGTCATTTATGGCATGATACTAGCATAAAATCCCCACACTCACAAGGTTTTTATGCATTACGTCTACGTGTTAAAAAGCGGGAAAAGTGGCAATTTATATATAGGTTGTACCAGCGATTTAAGAAGAAGGTTTTTTGAGCACAATACCGACAAAGCAAGATATACAAAAAATCGGGGGCCGTACGAATTAATATATTACGAAGCATATAAAACCAAAGATGATGCTTTCGCGAGGGAGAAAAATTTAAAGTTGAGAGCCAATGTTCTTACTGGCCTTAAGAGGAGGATTGTCAAAAGTCTAGTTTAAACCTTGTGAGTGTGGGGATAAATTGATGGAAAAATCAAAGAAAACTTTGCTTTTCACGACGGCTTACAGGCCTTTCATAGGCGGCTCTGAGATTGCAATAGGGGAAATTATCAAACGCTTGCCGGATATTTTTTTTGATATCGTTACCCCAAGGTTCAAAAGAGGCCTGGCGCGTCTGGAAACCGGCGATAACTTCCGCGTCCACCGTGTCGGCTGGGGCTGGCCTTTGGACAAATTCCTTTTCCCGATTTCCGGATTTTTATATTCGCAAAAACTTATTAAAGAAAGCAACTACGATTTTTTTCATGTCTTTCAGGCGTCATGGGCGGGCGGGGCGGCGTGGTTCGCAAAAATTTTTAATCCACGCATACCTTTAATTTTGACTTTGCAGGAGGGCAAAGATTTGGACAGCCAGAGCTCATTTGTCAAATTTGCGCGGAAATTATTGTTTAAAAAAGCAGACAAGATTACCGCTATCAGCGAGCATCTAAAAAAGTATGTCTCAAAAATCAGGAAAAACGCTCCAGTGGCGATAATACCCAACGGAGTAGACCTGGATAATTTTAAAAAAGATTTCAGCTATGGCGAGCTCTCGGCGCTTAAAGACAGGGTCGGCATTAAGCCCGGAGAAAAAACTATTATCACCGTTTCGCGCCTTGTCCCCAAAAATGGAATAAGCGACCTGATAAAGGCCGTTGCGGCATTGAGCGAAAAGAAAAAGGAGCCGGTTTTTAAATTATTAATAGCGGGCGAAGGAGAACAGAAGCATGAGCTTTTAAAACTGGCCGGCGATTTAGGAGCGGAAGACAAAATAGTTTTTGCAGGCCAAATAAACCGTTCCGAAATTCCGAAATATTTGAAAATTTCCGATGTATTTGTGCGGCCGTCTTTATCTGAAGGTTTGGGCAATTCTTTTTTGGAGGCGATGGCGGCATCGGTACCGGTAATCGGAACGCCGGTCGGGGGAATACCGGATTTTCTTAAAAATGAGGAAACCGGTTTGTTCTGCGAAGTCGGCAACCCGACGGATATCGCTCAAAAAATTGAAAAACTTGTTTTTGACGACGTTTTAAGAAAAAAAATAACACAGAATGCGCTTAAATTGGTGAAGGAAAAATACGATTGGGAAAATATAGCGAGGGAATACGCAAATATTTATAACCTATGAAACTTTCTATCATAATACCTGTTTTTAATGAAAAAGATACGATTCAAGAAATTTTAAAGAGGGCGGAAGGCATTGATTTGGGGGAGATTAAGAAAGAGATTATTATAGTTGATGACCGCTCCACGGACGGTACCGCGGAAATTTTGAAGAATTTGAAAGGTGGCGAACGCAAGATTTTTTTTCAGGATAAAAACCAAGGCAAGGGAGCCGCTCTACGCAAAGGATTTAAAGAAGCGACCGGCGACATTATTTTGGTTCAGGACGCGGATTTGGAATATAATCCGGCTGATTATCCCGCGCTTTTAAAACCAATCGTGGGAGGAGGGGCGGATGCGGTTTACGGTTCGCGATTTCTTAAACCAGAAGACGTCTCGCTCCAAAACAAAATCGTCTATAGGCGCGGCTACCTGTTTAGCAGGGCGCTTAACTGGATGTCCAATGTTTTAAGCGGCGTTTATCTTTCCGATATGTACACCTGTTATAAAGTGTTTTCCAGAGACGCAGTCAATCAGATTCTTCCCCGTCTTAAATCAAAAAGATTCGGCATTGACCCGGAATTAACCGCTTGGGCGGCAAAGTTCAATTTTAAGATAATAGAAGTGCCGATTTCCTACCGAGGCCGAACCTATGAGGAGGGAAAGAAGATAAATTGGAAAGACGGACTGGCGGCAATTTGGCACATTATCCGCTTTAACTTATTTATAAGAAAATGAGAATTTTAATTACAACTGGGATTTTTCCGCCCGATATCGGCGGGCCGGCATCATACGCAGGACTTTTGGGACTAGAATTATCCAAAAGAGATATCTCCGTCACCGTACTTACTTATTCTTCCGTCTTAAAGTATGAATCCGACAATGCCCAGCCCTTCAAAGTTGCCAGGGTCTGGAGAGGCATTCCCAAAATCTTGAGGCATTTGGTTTATTTTATGAAGGCGCTTTCCTTGGCTAAGAAAAGCGATGTGATTTTTTCCTTGAATGCCGTCAGCGCCGGATTGCCGGCTTTATGGGCGGCTAAATTCAGAAAAAAGAAATTTTTCGTCAAAATAGTGGGAGATTATGCGTGGGAAACCGCCGTAAATAAAGGAAAAACATTTTTGCTGATTGACGATTTCCAGAAATCAAAAAGACGCGGCCGCATAGCGACTCTGCACAAAACCCAAGTCAAGGTTTGCAAAGGAGCGGACGGAGTGCTTGTGCCGTCAAATTATCTGGCCGAGATGGTCAAAAACTGGGGCATTCCCGAAGAAAAAATCAAGGTGATTTATAACGGCGTTGATTTTAAGTCTCTTGAAATCAGCAAAGAAGAAGCGCGTAAAAAAATAGGCGTTGCCGGAAATATCATCGTTTCAATCGGCCGTCTCGTGCCGTGGAAAGGTTTTAGGATGCTTATTAAAATAATGCCTCGGCTTTTTGAAATAAATCAATTTTTCCGGCTGGTGATAGTCGGCGACGGGCCGGAGAAGAAAGTTTTGGAATCAATCGTGAAAAACATGCATTTGGAAAACAAGGTTTTTTTGGTGGGCAAGAAAACAAAAGAAGAACTGGCTCTTTTTTCGGCCGCCGCGGATATTTTTGTTCTGAATACTGCCTATGAAGGATTTTCTCATCAGATATTGGAGGCCATGGCGGCCGGCATGCCGGTCATTACCACGGCTGTCGGCGGCAATAAAGAGGTGATAAGGCAGGGCGAGAACGGATTTATGATTAAATACAACGACGAGTTTAATCTGGTTGAAGCGATAAAAACCGTATGGCAAACGGAAGAGTTGCGCGAGCGGTTTATTGAAGAGGGCAAGAAAACCATAGAGTATTTCAATGCTGAAAAAATGTTACAGGAGACGATTCAAATTTTAACTAGTTGAAATGAGCAAACTATTAATGATTTCAGGCGACAAATCTCTAGCCGAGGGAAAGCGCGGCGCTTTTTATAATACTCTTGAAGAGTTTCATAAGTATTGGGACAGGATTGACATAATTTGCCCTAGAATCGTAAATAATAAATGGAAATTAGCAAATAGAGAATCTAATTACCGATTACTAATTACAAATTACTTCGGGAACGTCTTTGTACATCCGTCTCCTTGGCCGTTGATTTTACAGCCTTTTTGGATTTTGAAAAAGGGGAAGCAAATTTATAAGGAGCAGAGATTTAACCTTATGACCGTCCATGAATACCCCCCGTTTTACAACGGCATCGGGGCGAGATTGCTTTGGAATAAAATAAAGACCCCGTACGTCTTAGAAATCATGCATATTACCGGATACCCCAAGGCGGCAAACGCAAGGGAAGAGATTTACAAAACACTTCTTAATTTTTTTATTAAAGCCGATTCGTCAAAAGCAAAAGCGGTTCGGGTTATAAATGAAAATCAAACACCCGGCTTTTTAATAAAAGCTGGCGTCGCCAGAGAAAAATTAATTTATATCCCAGCTTTTTATATTGACCTTAATATTTTCCGCCCCAGAGAATCCGAAAAAGAGTATGACCTAATCTTTATCGGCCGTTTGGCGGAGAATAAGGGAATTGATCTGTTTTTGGAAACGGCGCGGCGGCTGGGAGCGAAAACAGCCATTGTCGGCGACGGGCCGTTGAAAAGGAAGATCGAATCAAGAATCAAGAATTATGAATTTGGGGGGAGAGTAATCTTGAGGGGGTGGGTTGAGGGCTCAGAAGAAGTGGCGGAATTATTAAACCGGTCAAGGGTGTTGGTAATGCCGTCGTATAACGAAGGCGGGCCGAGAGTAGTTTTAGAAGCGATGGCTTGCGGCGTACCGGTTTTGGCAACGCCAGTTGGTATCGTGCCCGATATTATTAAAGATGGTGAATCCGGCAGGATAATTGATTGGAGCGCGAAGGATATAGTCTGGAAGGCGGGGGGATTATTGGACAATAAAGATGAGTATGACAAATATCGTTTCGCCGGGCTGGAAATTGTTAAACAGTTTGAAAGAAAAGAAGCAATTAAAAACTATGCCGATAAGTTACAGAGTCTGATATGAAGAATTTGCTTATTATTACTCAAAAAGTAGATACCGAAGATGATTTACTCGGGTTTTTTGTGGACTGGGTGCGAGGATTTTCCAAAAGATTCGATAAAGTTTTTGTAATTACTTTAGCAAAGGGGAATTATAATTTACCCCCCAATGTTCTAGTTTATTCTCTCGGCAAGGAGGGGCATAACTCAAAAATCGCCAGAGCGTTTAATTTTTATAAATATTTATTTCAGCTTACTCCGAAATCGGTAGGGATCTTCGCCCACATGTCCCCGATATTTGTTATCGCGTCATGGCCGACAGCCCTGATTTATAGAAAAAGGATAATTTTATGGTACTTGCACCGCTCGGTTACAATGCGGCTTAGAATAGCCGAGAAATTGTGCTATAAAATTGCAACCGCCGCCAGAGAAAGCCTAAGATTAAAAAGTGAAAAAATAGTAGAGATTGGACACGGAATTAATATAGACAAATTCAAGACCGAGAGAAACTGGGAAAATAATAAATTGAGAATTCTAAGTGTTGGGAGAATATCCAGAATAAAAAATTACGATACCCTGTTGAGAGCTGCCAAAATCCTTAAAGATAAAGCCATAAATTTCAATATAAAAATAATTGGTCAGCCGATTATGGGCCCCGATTTTTGTTATTTTGAATTTCTTAAGTCCTTAAAAGAAAAATTAGACCTGAGAGATTCGGTAGAATTTCTTGGATTTATTCCTTATGGTAAGATGCCTGATTATTATAAAAATTCGGATATTGTTGTCGGCCTGACTCCGGATGGGGGAATTGATAAGACTATTTTGGAAGGGATGGCTTCAGGATGTATCGCATTGACCTCAAATAGCGTTAATCGGAAATATTTCGGTCCTTATGCAAATAAATTAATTTTCGCCTATCACGATTCAGCCGATTTGGCACAAAAGATAGAAGCACTAAATTATATGCCGGCAGAAAAAAAGGACATCAGCCAATTTCTGCTTAAATCGGTTTACAACCATCATAATTTAGAAACGCTGATCAATAGATTAACCGAGTTATTTTTATGAAAATAATACTTGTCGCCCCTCCGGGTAGTTTTACGGAACAATTAGAAAAAGCGTTTGTCAAAAACGGAACGGATGTTTTATGCGTTAATGACAGGGAAATTAAAATTCTCCCATTTTTGAAAAAAAATGTTATCTCGTGGCGTATCATCAGAAGATTATCAGGACTTAGGGTAATAAACAATAAACTTTTTAACAGAGACCTGATCGGTCTTTGTCGCAGAGAAAAGCCGGGTATATTGTTTGTAAATAAGGGAATGACAGTTCGCCCCGAAACTTTAAAAGAAATAAAATTAATGGGAATCAAGACTGTAAATTGGTTCCCTGATAATGTTAAAATTGAGCCGTATCACAGTTGGTTTTTAAACAATGCCAAACTATACGATTATTTTATAAGTTTTGATTCTTCCGTTTTGGAATGTGAGGGGAATAATTTTTATATTCCCGTAGGCGTAGATCCGGATAGATTTATCGCCCCCGACTTAAGCCCGAAAGATTATGATAAATATTTCTGCGACCTGTGCTTTATTGGGGCTTATTCTCGGAACCGCGAATATTATTTGAGCAAAGTTAATGACTTAAACTTAAGAATTTTTGGATGGAAGGGCTGGGAGAAGTCATCACTGGCGAAACTTTACGGAGGGCCGTTAAGTTTGGAAGAATCAATAAAGGCCTACAATTGCGCCAAGATTTGTATCAATTTAAACACAGTTCCCCCTGTTAATGGCGTTAATCTTAAAACTTTCGAAATTCCTGCTGCCGGAGGTTTTCAACTCTCGGACTTCAGAAAGGACATTGACGACCTGTTTGTCGTCGGTAAGGAAATAGACATTTTTCATAATGAAAGCGAACTAAGAGAAAAGGTTATTTTTTACATGAAAAACGAGCAATTGAGAAAAAATATAGCTCAGGCGGGTAAGATGAGAGTTTTACGCGACCATACTCTTGAAAAAAGAGTGGCCGCTATTTTAAAAATCTTGGAAGGAAATTAAAAAAACCCGGAAAGGGTTTTTTCATCTTAAATCAGAAGATCTCAATATGTTCGGAGGCAGGAAAGATCCTTGACCCATAGAATGCTCATACATTTTAGCGTTTAAAGAGGGATTGAAAGGGATATTTAATCTTTCTCTAACTTCCTTTTCGGTGGAGCCCCGTAACTGGATAAGTTGCTCGGGGCTTAGGTAGTTTGTATATACGAAGGATGTATACCCGTCATCAGGGTTGCCTTTGAAATAATCTGCCGTAACACGGTAATCTACTTCAAGGCTATAAAGCTTGTCGCCGGTTTTTTCGAAAGTATAAATCCAAACCTTGGAATTTTTGGGATCTTGAAGGGCATGATCGTAATAAGCACTCCCGGGATAGGTGGTTATAATAGAGATATCAAAATCTTCTGGCGCGGTTTCGAGTAGCCAATCTCTGGTTTCCAAGACGGTTTTCTCTGATTCTCCTGGATGTCCCAATGACATCAGGGCCTTGACCTTCAGGCCATGTTTTCTGGCAATTTCCAGGCAACGAGTGTTTTGTTCCCGGGTGGCCTTTTTGTTTATATTTTTCAGAATTCTTGGCGAACCCGACTCAAATCCTGCTAGAATCCATCTAAACCCAGCTCTATACATGGCTTCTGCCTGTTCTTCCGTCAAAAGTTCTGCCTTAATAAACCCCCTTAAGCGAAATTCAGTTCCAAGTTTCGCCTGTGTTTCGGATATCAAATTCATTAGCTCAATCATCCTTCTGTTCATGTTCAGTTCGTCATCGTACATCATAAAGCCTCTTATGCCGTAGGTTTGATAAATGTGTATCATTTCTGCGACTATGTTTTCGCTTGTTCTTGTACGGGCCCTCCTAAAAAATGGAGAATTCCGACCGGCACAGAATCCACATTGAAAGGGGCATCCTAACTGGGCGATCATGCTTAAAGCTGCAACCCCATCTATCGAGTAGTGGTAGCTTCCGACGTCAACTAAGTGTCGTGCTGGAAAAGGTAATTCGGCCAGCCTGCTGTTCGTTAGGAAGAGATTGGATTCCGTAATATCGGCATCTATTAACTTCGGAGCGTCTTTTTTCAGGGCTTCGAAAATAGCCTCTTCTCCATCACCGGCAACAAGAACATCGAAATCTTTTACTAATTGATGGAAAGCATTAATTGCCCTTCCTTGAATATTTAGGCCCCGCTCCCTCTTATAAGCAGAGTTAACGAGCGTAATATGCGGACCGCCCAGAATTACTCTAGCTTTTGGCTTAATGGATTTAATAGTCTTAAGAACCCGAATAGTAGAAGGTAGTTGGGGGGTCGTAGAGGTAATTCCGAAAATCGTTGTATCTGTTTGAGCGCAGTAATCCGCAACCACGTCCTCGTAATTTGTGATACCGGACAGATCTAACATGTCCACGGGGATGTCGTGGCATTCAAGGACGGCAGCCACTCTGAGTATGCCCAGCATCATAAAGACACGCTCATCTAAAAGAAAAACTGAAGGAGGAATTATTAAGCAGATCTTCATATGCCCTCTATTCTCGTTGTAAAAATGCTTTGGCTATCTTAAATAAAAAATGAATTTTTGTCCAATTTACTTTTTTTAAAAAGTGATGTAAAATCTAACAAGTAAAAACGCCATATTTAATCACGCCCCCCAACGTTATGGATAGTAACCTTGATGAAAAAAGAGTTAACTGCGCCGTTTTAATATCGTCATGTGATGCCTTTGAAGACGTCTGGCGCCCATTTTTTACGCTTTTTTTCCGTTATTGGCCAGACTGTCCTTTTAAGGTTTATCTCCTTAATAATTATAAAAAATTTGATTTTCCCGGCGTTGAAGTCATAAATGTCGGCGAAGATAAAAAATGGGCTTCCAACATGATTAAAGCCCTTGATCGTGTTAAGGAGAAATATATTTTATATTTACAGGAAGATTACTTTTTTCAAAGCCTTGTTAATAATGATAATATTGATGCGGTTATAAAATTTGCGGAAGACAAAAAAGCCGGCTATATTCGCCTTGTACCCTACCCATCCCCAGACATTACCGACCCTGAAATTATGGGACCTTCGGGGAATATATATTTTGGTCAGAAAATAGGCCTAATAAAGCCAGATTCTAAATACAGAACATCTCTTCAGGCGGCTGTATGGAATAAAGAGATTCTGTTGGAAATATTGGTGGATGGTGAAAGTGGTTGGGATATGGAGTTAAGAGGCTCAATTCGCTCAATGGAAACAAAACAACCCTTTTTTAGCACAGTCAAGCCGGTTATTGATTATTTTCCGAAGACGGCCATAAAAAAGGGCAGATGGTATTACGATGCCGTTAGATTGTGCAGAAAAGAAGGTATATCTATCGCCGGGTCTGGCAGGTCTATTGAATCTTTTGGAGAATATCTGTGGCGGAAACTGACGAATCTGCCATTTTTGGGTTTTATAATTCGCAGATCGTATAGAAGAGCAAAAAGAATATTCTGTAAATGAAAATAAAAACTATTTGTTTTTTTGGTATCTATGATCCCGGCTATAGCAGGAACAGAGTTTTAATGCGCGGATTTAAAGAGAATGAGGTCGCGATAATTGAATGCAATAGCCGAACGCCGGGAGTGAAAAAATACCTCGAACTCATTAGAAAGTTCTTGAAAATTAAAAAGGAAAATAATCTGGATGCTGTTTTTGTCGCTTTCCCCGGACAAGAAATTATGTTTTTAGCCCGCCTTTTAACGCGCAAGCCAATTATTTTTGATGCCTTCACTTCCCATTACGAAGGTTATATTCTAGATCGCACCAAGTATTCTAAAAATAGTTTTAGAGCTAAGTACTACAAGTTTTTAGATAGATATTCTTGTAAATTGGCCAGTTTATGTCTCCTCGACACCGAAGCTCATATTGATTTTTTTGTGAACGAATTTAAATTGCCTAGAAATAAATTTTTGAGAGTTTTTGTGGGGACGGACAATAATACATTTTCTCCTGATAGAAAAGAAAAAAACAATGAAAAACTTTTAATTCATTTCCATGGCCATTTTATTCCTTTGCAAGGAGCCGAATATATAATCAGGGCCGCCCATATTTTAAAAAATGAGGATGCGAACTTTCAGATTATCGGCAGAGGACAGGAATATCTCAAGGTTAGAAATTTGGCTGAAAAACTCGGATTAAAAAATATAAACTGGATAAGTAATGTACCGTATGAGAAATTGCCCGGGTATATTAATCGGGCGGATATTTGCCTGGGTATTTTTGGCGATAATCAAAAAGCCAGAGCGGTCATTCCCAACAAGGCATTTGAGGCAGTGGCTTGCGCTAAACCCTTAATAACTGCCGATACGCTGGCAATAAGTGAAGCGTTTGAACACGGCAAAAATTGCTGGCTTGTGCCGGCGGGGGACCCAAAAGCTTTGGCTGAAGCGATTGTTTATTTGCGGGACAATCATAATATGCGCGAAAAAATCGCCAGTGGCGGATATAAACTGTTTAGAACTCGCATGCTGCCAAATATTCTCACTCAGCAACTGATTGATTTGATAAAAAAATAAATGGACAAGCAATACTACGAAAATAAAAGCGTAAATTATGGCATAAGCCATACGCGTCGTCGTAAGATTTTAGAATTGATTGATCGGAACGGCCTTAGAGTACTGGATGTAGCTTGTGCCAGCGGCTATCTTGGCGGAAAGATTAAAGGGGCCGGTAATTATGTTGTGGGGTTTGAAATATCCGAAGTGGCCGCGCAAAAAGCACGGCAGGTTTTAGACGCGGTCTTTGTGGGGGATGTTCAGCACGACTGGCCGGCGGAATTGCGAAACGGCGGATACGATTTAATCATTATGGCGGAGATTCTGGAGCATGTCTTTGACCCCATCATTGTTTTGCGGCAGGCTCACGAGGCGCTTAAGAATAGTGGCTCGATTATTATTACGACTCCGAACTTTTTAGCGTGGAAAAACCGCATTAAATTTTTATTCGGAGAGTTCGCTTATACCGATCAGGGGATTTTTGATTTTGGTCATATTCGGTGGTTTACTTGGGGGTATCTAAAAACAGTTCTAACTGAAAGCGGATTTAAAATCGTACGTCAAAATCACATCATATATCCTGGCAAGTTGACAAGATTGTTGTCTTGGTGGCCATCCCTTTTCGCAAGCCAGTTTATTATTAAAGCCAATAAAATATAAAGCGAATAGAAATGGACATTCTAATTACTGGGTTTCCCTATATCCGTGAACGGTACTTTGCCACTTGGAGGCACGTGCCGGAGCCGGAGCATTATCATTTTCTTCTGCCGCGGATATGGCCGATTAAAAACGGCAAGATCGTCTATACCACGCCTAATGACCATCGCATCATTGCCACGCGCGCCTTTTTTTCACACTCACACTTTCCGATTATCGGTGGTCTCTTGAAAGGATGGATGCCGGCTTTCCCACTCGTATTGTGGCGACTCCGTAAGCAGATTGATCTGGTGTATTCATGTAGCGAGCCGGTTCTACTGACGACGTTGTACCAGGCGATTTTCACAAAATTGTTGGGGAAGAAACATATCTGTGCCAGTTGGGAGAACATTCCCTACGAAGAGAAGTTGCATGGTCTTTCGCGATGGGCTCATCTTGCGATCGTTCGGGCCAACTTGGCGCTGTCCGACGGTATGATCTGTGGAAATAAAGAAAGCGAACGTATTCACCGGCGATATACTCATAAACCAATTGCTCAGTTCGTCCTTAATGGCGTAGACCCTGAAAAATTCCATCATTCGGACGGGCCGAAGTATTTTAGCGGGCACGATCTTACGGGCGCGATGGTTTACACATTTATCGGGGCTATAGAACATCGGAAGGGTATGCAAGTCATTGTGCGTGCGTTCCCCAAGGTATTGCAGGCGGTTCCTAATGCATGGCTCGTAATTGCCGGAACCGGATATGACGAGGCCGAACTTGAAAACGAAATTAAGCGAACTGGTACCCGAGGCCGGATTATCCGTGTTCCATGGCTCGACGATACTGGCGTGCGTGAGCTTATGAATGTATCCGACGTGTTCGTCTACCCGGGGATTCCCTATCGTGGATGGGTTGAGCAGTTCGGATATGCCATGCTGGAGGCTTCGCTCATGGAGCTGCCGGTCATTGGTACTACTGCCGGCTCAACGCCGCAGGCGGTACTTCATGAACGGACAGGAATTCTCATCCATCCAGATGACGACAAAGAATTAGGAGATGCAATGATACGACTTGGTATGGATAAATCTTTGCGCCAGCAACTTGGTCAGGCTGGACGAAGATATGTTATGGAAAATTTTAGTCACCAAAAAATAGCCCAAAGATTTTACGAATTATTTAGAAGCATCATTTAGCCGCTTTGTAAACTCAAATAACCCGCAACCGTATTTTGCGTCTTCAAAAGAGGCGATTTGGGCGTTTACGACATATTTACCCCTATCATCAATTGCCGAAAATTCTAATAATTTCAGGTCGGGGAAGTAAGATAAGATTATCTTGGGGGAGTGAATCCTGTGGGCATTGAAAAATGTGATTTCTTTTCCGATGGGCAGAGAAAAATATAGTCTCCCATTATAAGCTAGAACTCGCGATAGTTCGGCACATGCCTTTTTGGTGCCTTCCGGATCAAGCGCATCTCCGTAGCGCCCAAGTCCTATATGTTCTGCGACATGAAGGCACGAAATTGACGAAACCGAATTATTGGAAAACGGGAGATTATCAATACTTCCATCCACGTACTCAAGATTTGGAATTTTCGCTCCGAGGGGGCGCATGTCTATAAAACGAATTTTAGTCAAAGACGTAAGCATTCCCACAAATAATGCTTGTGAAGCAATATCTATATGCAACTCGGGTTTATCCGCGGCGATTTTTCTGGCGGCCCACACGGCTTGATAAAAATAATGAGGGTCAATTTGGGATTTTATTTTGTCATCTCCCAATCTTGGCAATAATTTCATGTTCTCAATTTCTTTTTTGCCCGCCACTTTTTTGTATTTGTAAAGATCAAATAGATATTTTTTATAATACCAAAGGGCCATCGGGCGCACTGATATAAGGGGAACAATGAATTTTTTGTACAATTCCTTTAACTTGACCATATAGAAATCAGTGTAATATCTTCTTGACTTTTCGGCAAGAAAGTTGAAATTTAGCCATTTTTTTGATAATCTTACCCTATGCCCAAATTGCTCTATATTGCAAATCAAAGAATGCCGACAGAGAAGGCGCATGGCTTACAAATCGCCAAAATGTGCGAGGCATTTGCCGGGCTCGGCTTGGAAGTTGAACTTTTGGCGCCGACCAGGCATAGCGTGTTAAAAGAAACCCTCTTTGAATATTACTCGGTAAATAATAATTTTAAGTTTAAAAGGGTTTTTACCCCCGATTTTTATTTGCCGGGCAAATTAGACTTTATTGCCTTTTTGGTTAAAAATTTTATTTCTGCACTTACTTTATTTTTTTATGCTATGCGGGAAAAAGCGGATATTATTTTTTCGCGCGACGAACTCCCGCTCTATTTTTTAAGTTTCTTTAGAAAAAATCTGGTTTTTGAAGCTCATAAATATTCAAAATCAAAAAGTATTTTTTACAAGCGTTTTAATGGATTGGGTTTAAAAACGATAGTTATATCCGATGGTTTAAAGAATGCTTTTTTAAAATTCGGTTTTAATGAAAAAAATTTGCTGACATCGGCCGACGGCGTTGATTTAGAAGAATTTGATATAGATATTACTAAAGAAGAAGCCAGAAAAAGAGTGGGATTGCCGTTAGATAAAAAAATAATACTTTATTCCGGACAATTTTTTAGCTGGAAGGGAGTGGATGTTTTAATGGAGGCGTCGGATAATTTTAAAAACGAACTTTTTGTTTTCGTCGGCGGGATCAGCGGGGATCCGAACGTTTTTAAGGGAAAATTTGGCGGTAGGGAAAATATCCTTATGTTGGGGCAAAAGCCGCACAAAAAAATTCCGTATTTTTTGAAAGCGGCAGACGCTCTTGTTTTGCCGAACAAAAAAGATGGGCAAATTTCCGAATTCTATACTTCGCCGCTAAAACTTTTTGAATATATGGCGTCCGGCAGACCGATTGTCGCTTCCGACTTGCCGTCTATCAGGGAAATTTTAAATGAGCGCAACGCGATTATAGTGGAGCCCAACAACGCGAGGACGCTGGCCGACGGAATAAAAAAAGCCATACACGATACCGATTTTTCTGAAAAAATAGCTATTAAAGCTCTTGAAGATGTTAAGAATTTCACTTGGGCCAAACGAACCGAAAAAATAATAGGTTTCATATCATGAAAATACTCATATTATCTTCTACGAATAATATAAAAAATGGCTATGGTAATGTAACCCATGAATTATGCTCCTTTCTTAATGGAGGGATAGATTTTAAATTATTATTGCCGAAAAATGAAAAAAGATATGATTATACGAGCTATCCGACAGAATACATTTTGCCAGAATATATCTTTGATGTAAAAACACCGAAAATATTGGAGTATATCAAATTCAATTATAAAACAGACGCAGATATTTTACACTCTCTTTTTGAGGCTCCTTATGCGTTCATTGGTGCCAGATTGTCCAGAAAACTTAGAAAACCTTTTATTGTAGGTACTCAGGGCACATATGCCATAAAGCCTCTTTTTATGTGGCCAGAGAAATACATTCTTAAATACATTTACAATACGGCTAAAATTATAACTGCGCCCAGTGATTTTACCAGGGACAATATAATAAAATTCTCAAAGACAAAAACTCCGATTGAGGTCATACATAATGGAGTTAATTTCGAAAGGTTTCAAAAACTTTTTGATTTAACGGACCTGAAACTAGCCTACGGGAACAAAAAAATACTATTAACGGTGGGGGGGCTTAAATCAAGAAAGGGCCAAGACATAGTTATCAAAGCATTGGGAATCCTTAAAAAAAGAAGAAATGATTTCCATTACTTATGTATAGGTTCCGGAAAATTATTAATCGGGCTCGAGAATCTTACAAGTGAAAACAATCTTAAGGAAAACGTTTCTTTCTTGGGAGAAGTAATCGGAGAAAACCTTGTAAAATATTACAAGCTATGCGATATTTATGTGCATACTCCGCGAGTCGTGGACTGGAATTTTGAAGGTTTTGGCATAGTTTATTTAGAGGCATCTGCTTGCCGGAAGCCTATAATAGCTGCCGATGCGGGTGGGATAAGAAATGCAGTTATTCAGGGGAAAACTGGTTTAATTGTGCCCGAAGAAGATCCTGTCTCTACTGCTCGAGCCATAAATAAACTTCTCGATTCTTCGGATCTAAGGCGGGAACTCGGTAATAATGGCTGGCAATATGCTAAAGAAAATGACTGGTTTGTAATCGGCCAGAAATTCATTAATTTATATAAAAGAACGTATGAGTAAAAAAATTCTTATTATTGGAGGGGCGGGATTTATTGGGATTAACGCAGTCGATTATTTTTTAAGAAAAAACTTTCAGGTTTTAATTTTGGATAATCTTTCCAGAAAAGGAACAGATTATAATTTAAAATGGCTGAAGGGCAGATGGGGCAAGAAGGTCAAATTTATTAAAGCCGATATTGTTAAAGATAGGACTAAGTTAAATCAAGCCGTGAGAAAGGTAGATTTTATCATTCATCTTGCCGCCCAAGTAGCGGTTACGACCTCTGTTAAAAATCCCTACGAAGATTTTTTTATTAATGCCCTCGGGACACTACATGTTCTTGAAGCAATACGACTATCTCCAAACAAGCCTATGCTCATTTATTCATCCACAAATAAGGTTTATGGGGAAATAGCGAACGAGCCTATAATTTTAACAAAAAACGGATATAGGTATAAAAATATACCCAAAGGAATCTCCGAAGACTGCCAGCATAATTTTCATTCTCCTTACGGATGCAGCAAAGGCTCGGCGGATCAGTATGTAAGAGATTACTCCAGAATCTATGGTTTAAAAACCGTAGTTTTCAGGCAGTCTTGTATATATGGTCCTCATCAATTTGGGGTCGAGGATCAAGGTTGGATTGCCTGGTTTACTATAGCGATGACAATAGATAAGCCGATTATAATTTACGGAGATGGTAATCAGTCAAGAGATCTGCTTTATGTGGATGACCTTTGTGAATTATATGATTTGGCCATTAAGAAAATTTCCAGAGCTAACGGTCAGATATACAATATAGGCGGGGGATCTAAAAATATCCTATCTGTTTTAAGCGTTTTAAGCCTTCTCAATAAAAAGCTAAATAAAAAAAATAAAATTTCTTTCTCAAATTGGCGCCCGGGTGATCAAAAAATTTACGTGTCGGACATTCAGAAAGTTTATAAAGACCTTGGATGGAAACCTCAGACTACATTTAATAAGGGCCTGGAACGCCTTATTTCTTGGGCTAAATCAGAAGAAAAAACGCTGAGAAAATTTAATAAATGAAAAAAATAATAAGAAAAATAATCAATAACCATGACAAAAACTATAAAAGAAAAATTATATTTTCTCAAGATTTGGTATAACGACGTTTTTTTGTATCCCAAATATAAAATCAGCGGTCAGGGCGGTTTGGATTATGACAAATATTGGCGGGTAAAAAGAGGTGATAAAGTCGGCGCTTTATCCGATTGGCAGAAGGCCCGAGCTGAGTTAATAGTAAAAAAATTGAGAGACACCGGCCCGCTTTCTATAGGTGACATTGGTTGCGGAGAGGGTTCAATATTAAAATATTTAGAAAGAAAATTACCCGTAACCAAAGCTATGGGTTATGACGGTTCCGACTTCGTTTTGGACAAAGCCAGGCAGATTGGAATTGAAACTGTGAAGATTGATTTAAGCAATGCCGCAGATTTTGAAAAGATTTCAGCGGCCGATTACAATCTTCTCTCGGAAATTTTAGAGCATATCCCGAATTCGGAAGAATTGTTGAGCTACGTTTACCAAAAATCTTCCAAGGGGCTTTTCTTTTCTTTTCCTAATTCCGGTTATTTTATATATCGTCTCCGCTTATTGTTCGGCCGATTTCCCAAGCAATGGATTAATTTTCCCAATGAACACCTCCGATTTTGGACCGCGAAAGATTTAAAATGGTGGCTGTTAGCCCAGGATTACAGCGATTTTAACATTTTTTATTATAAAGGTGTGCCTTTGCTGAATAAAATCTGGCCGTATATGTTCGCAGCCGGTTTCTTGGTTTTTATTAAAAAAACTTAATTATGAATCCTGGTCGGACAAAAAACATACACGTTAAAATTGGTAAAAATATTGTTTTAGGGAATAATCTACCCCTTGTTCTTATTGCCGGCCCCGATTCTATAGAATCGGAAAAACACGCCCTTTTTATGGCATCAAGCATCAAGAAAATTTGCGAGGACTTGGGTGTCCCATTTGTTTTTAAGGCATCATACGATAAAGCAAACCGGACTTCTGTAAAATCTTTTCGGGGAGTGGGATTAAATAAGGGTTTGGAGATTTTAAACAAAATTAGAAAAAATTTGAATATAGCAATAACGACCGATGTTCATACAGCCGATGAAGCTAAAAAAGCCGGCAGAGTAGTGAATCTTATCCAAATTCCGGCTCTTTTAAGCCGGCAGACAGACCTGCTTGTGGCAGCGGCAAAGGCCGGCAGAGCCATTAATATTAAAAAGGGACAATTTATCGCTCCATACAATATTGACGGTCCCATTGGCAAAGTAGAATCCGGCGGAAACAGAAACATTTTAATCACGGAAAGGGGATATGTGTTCGGTTATAATAATGTCGTTGTTGATATGCGTGGGTTGGAAATCATGAAACGGTTCGGTTATCCCATTGTCTTTGATGCCGCCCATACCGTTCAGTTTCCTTCTGGCGGCGGCGGGGTATCGGGGGGGGACAGAGATTTAATAGCCCCCTTAGCCCGGGCAGCAACAGCCGTAGGTATTGCCGGTATTTTTATGGAAGTCCACGACAATCCCGAAAAAGCATATGTAGACGGACCCAATTCTTTGAGCCTCGGCGACCTTAAAAATCTTCTGAAAAAACTAAAAGACATTGATAATATTTTGAAATCTGTTCATTAGCTTGATGATTAAATAAAATCATGATATATACACCTAGTACATTTACAACGGAGGGATAGCCAATGCTCCAAGGGCCATTTCGGATAAGGCAATTAAATGTTGAAATATTCGGGGGGTGCAATTATAGGTGTTTTATGTGTCCACAAACAAATGGTCGGGAGGCGTCATTCCTACGAAGGTTGCCATACAATGTATACCAAAAGATAATTCTCGATGCGCTAGAATATGGCCCTGAAGCAATTTCACTTCATGGCAGTGGAGAGCCGACCTTACATCCGGATTTGGCTAAGATGGTGAAATTAGCTTCCGATAGGGGTCTATATACGTCATTTTTTACACATGGCGCATACCTTACCGGTGAACTGTTTAATCGTCTGGCGGATGCGGGGTTAGACCTGGCGACTGTTTCTATAGTCGGGCATGACCCCAAAAGATATTTGCATTGGATGGGTAAAGACAATTTTTACTTGGTTTTAAACAATCTCATGGCCTGTCGCAAAGTAATGCGTCGCCGGCAGGATAAGACAGAGTTTCATACCAGACACTTGGTGACAGACTGGGCAAACAAAGACCAAGAGGTTGAGGGCTATATTAAAAATTGGATTGAACCACTTCAGTGCAAGGCCGAGATTTGGATGATGCATAATTGGGGCGGCGTATTCGTCGATTCCTTATATGATCGTGTGGATTTGGCACAAATTAAACAGCGTTGTTCTTGCGGGCGTCCATTTGCTCCAGCTTTGGAAGTCAGAGCCGGGGGACTTGATAGACATAACGCAGCAGTTGTGCCATGCCCCTATGTTTTAGGGCAAGACTCAAAGGCGGTCTTTGGGCATCTGGACACGCAAACTATCGCCGAAATATTAAACGGTCCTCAATTGGAAGACTTGCGCGAGGCCCATCGGTCTGGTGATTTTGACAGAATCTCTTATTGTAGAAAGTGCGATCAATTGTATAATATTCCATCCGCGTTAGCGTGGACAAATATTGAAGGCCGTTTCTATGGCCAGTCTAAGACCTCGTCAGTGGTGT
>ERZ1292629.1357-Hain-H43-01um-R1-1357-length-24212-cov-5_pt1 | contig 20472 bp, 21 predicted proteins | sample MGYA00564399_ERZ1292629 | MGnify/ENA primary metagenome ERZ1292629 (study PRJEB36523, sample SAMEA6512636) | groundwater metagenome | collected 2019-01-08 | study: AquaDiva: Metagenomics assemblies of 32 groundwater samples | reverse complement strand
AATTCGGTAGGAGTAATCGACAGAATAAGCCCATTCTTCTTTCCTCTCACCATGAAGTTTGTGGGTTTTGAGACGCTGGTCAAATGGATTAGAAGCAAAAATTTCGCTTCGCCTTTTGACTTTTTCTTGAATCACCCACGGGAGCTTCTTGAAGTGTCGGTCAAAAGCTGGCTTGGTCTTAATACTAAACACTATTTAGTTCCAAACAATAGACTTATTGGTCGAGTCCGGCCAGCCTTGTGCTCTCGCCAAGCGCTTGCCACCCGCCGATCAAGCTTCTTGGCCGATTTACCAGACAAATAAACCACTGGTACCACCTTTCTTATTTTTGTTTCTTGACCCCAAAAAGCATCGTAAACATCAGCCTTTTTCTGGAGAGTCCGGTATTCGTTTTTAGTAAGAGTGATCGTAGACATGCTCATATGCTACCACGCCAAACTTATTTCGTGAACCGGAAGGTGGAGATAATCTCATCAGTTATGTCGGGCTTAACCGGGTCGGGAGTTAAACTTTTGGTCATACTAATCATCAACTTGTCACCGTCAGGTAATATAAGATAATAACTCTGAATGCACACGGCATCACAGCCCAGCTTAGATAAATATCTAACTCTACTAGCCGTAGACCTCTCTTCTACCCCAGAAAAACTTCTCTTTAAATCTTCTAAATTATTTATGTTTGCCCAATCCTGTTGCGACAAAATTATGACCTCAAGGTGTTGACTGTCGGGATTTCCCACAACTCGATCCAAACAAAACAAGGCCGAATTAGAAAATTTTTTCTGAGAGCAATTCTGCCAATCAATAGGATACTTGAATTCAAACCCCAATTCCTCATTCCGATAGGTTTGCCAACCGGCAGTTTCCTTGTTCTGCCACCAATACAAACCCCCAATCACTACCACGAGGGCGATGATAAGTAATAGTTTTTTCATAAGTTTTATTATACCTTACTCCTCCTTCCGGCTTTCGGGTTTAGCAAAACGAGCGTTTGCGGCAATGGCATCGCGCTCGGCATTTTCTGGATCATAATCAGGCTCGAGACCAGTGCCGGCCGGGATTAAACGGCCAATAATCACATTCTCTTTGAGACCACGGAGCTTATCGAGACCGCCCTTAATCGCAGTGCGAATCAGCACCTTGGTCGCCTGTTGGAAGGAAACCGCAGCGAGGAAACTCGAAGTGGTGAGCGACACCTCCGAGATACCAAGGAGCAAGGTCTCGGCCACCGCTTCTTTGCCCCCCTTTTTCTTTACCCCGTCATTAGCCTCGAGCAATTCCACATTTTCGATCACTTCACCCGATTCAAACTGAGTATCGCCACCATCTTTCACCAAGCGCCGCGAAAACATTTGACGAATAATCAATTCCAAATGTTTGCGAGAAATTGAGGCACTCTGTAATTCATAAATCGCATTGATCGCTCGGATCACATAATCCTCCACCGCTTCTTTACCAGCATACTTAAACAAATCTTGGAGATTAACCGGCCCATCCGAGAGCACTTGACCCCGCTTAACCTCATCACCATTTTTTACCAAAATAGTTCTAAAGGTCACCGTAGAATACTCGAGTTCCGCTCCTTGTTTACTCCCCGCCTTACTCTCGGCCAGCATTTTGACCGTGGTTTCTTTTTCCCCCTGAAGTACTTCGGTAATCACCCCATCGGACTCGGCAATAATCGCCGCGTGCTTAGGCACCCGCCGTTCAAAAACTTCTTCCACCCGAGGCAAACCGCCCACGATGTCGCCACCCACATCTACTCCACCCGAGTGTTTAGTTCTCATGGTAAGTTGCGTACCCGGCTCACCAATGGCTTGAGCGGCCACAATCCCCACCGCTTCACCCTGTTTAACCAAATGACCGCGACCAAGATCGTAACCATAACACTTAGTACACACGCCCTGCGCCGCCTTACAAGTGAGAAGCGTACGAATTAGCACTTCCGTTACCCCAGCGGCTTCAATTTCTCTCGCCTCATCACGGGTGAGCAGATGACCTTTTTTAAACAAAGTTTTACCATTAACCTTCACCTCTTTAGCCAGCACGCGCCCCTTAAGTAAGTTGGCCAAGCTGGGATCAAGCGCCGAAGTGTGTGCCTTAGTTACCAAGCGCCCGTGTTCATCACCACAATCTTCGGTGGTAATCACCACTTCTTGCGCCACATTTACCAAGCGTTGAGTCAGATAACCGGCCTTGGCCGTATTTAGCGCCGTGTCGGTAAGAGTTTTTCGCGAACCGTGCGTAGTAATAAAGTATTCAATGGGTGATAAACCTTCTTTGTACGACGGGATAATCGGAAACTCGATTTGTCGGCCCGAGAGGCTCACCACCAAACCTTTCATCCCCGACATCTGGCCTAATTGAGAATAAGAACCGCGCGCGCCGGAGGTCAACATATCAGCCACCGAAGAGTCGCGACCGAAGCTTCCGGGCAATAATTTCTCCACGCGCGACTTGGCCCCATTCCACACCTCAATAAGTAAACGATAGCGCTCATCTTTAGAAAGTAGGCCGTCGCGATAATGATCTTCAATTTCACCCGCTTCTTTTTTGGTTTGGGCAATAACCTCGGCTTTGCCTTGAGGTACCACCACCTCATCAATCCCCCAAGTAACCCCCGAGCGCGTAGCATAATGAAAACCAAAATCTTTAAATCGGTCTAAAACGAGGTGCACCGACTCTGGTCCCGTGGTCGCAATAATATCATCAACAATTTTGGTTAGCTCTCGCCCTGTTACCTCGTGATTAATAAAAGGTAAACTCTCTGGCAAAAGTTGATTGAAGAGAATCCGCCCCACCGAGGTCTCAAAAAGTTCTTCGGGCAAATTAGCAAACTTGGCATCGTTCGCAGGCTTGAGCAATTTAATCGGCGCCCGCAAATGAACGGCGCCAAAATCATGGGCCGCCAGAGCCTCGCTCGGACTCGAAAAGGCTTTACCTGCCCCCGACGCGGCCGGCATCAATTTAGTGACCCAATATAAGCCGAGCACAATATCAAGCTTGGGATTAACAATCGGACTGCCGTTCCCGGGCTTCAAAATATTTTTATCTGCCGCCATTAATTCTCGCGCTTCTTTTTGCGCCGCGGCCGAGAGCGGAAGGTGGACCGCCATCTGGTCACCATCGAAGTCAGCGTTGAAAGCCGAACAAACGAGCGGGTGAACCTGAATCGCGCTCCCCTCAATCAAGGTGGGTCGAAAGGCCTGAATACCCAAACGATGGAGCGTGGGCGCGCGGTTAAGCAAAACATATTTATTTTTAATCACTCGCTCCAAAATTTCCCAAACTTCCGGCATTTGATCATCAATTAAGCGACCGGCGCCGCGGATATTGTAAGCTAATTCTTGAGCCAAAATTTCCGAGATCACGAATGGGCGGAAAAGCTCGAGGGCCATGTGTTTAGGCATACCACATTCATCCAGCGCTAAATCTGGGCCCACCACAATCACCGAGCGCCCCGAGTAATCCACGCGCTTCCCCAGCAAGTTTTGGCGGAAACGACCCTGTTTCCCCTTCAAATTATCCGACAAAGATTTAAGCGGTCGGCGTTGCGCCTGACTCATGGCCCCAGAACTGGTAGACCGACGAATCGAATTATCGATTAAAGCATCAACTGCCTCTTGGAGAATGCGCTTTTCATTACGCAAAATAACCTCAGGCGCATTGAGCTCCTTTAGCTTTTTCAACCGATTATTGCGATTGATAACGCGGCGATACAGATCATTAGCATCACTCGTGGCATGGCGTCCGCCCTCAAGCGAAACCATTGGTCGCAAATCTGGCGGAATTACTGGCAAAACGGTTAGGAACATCCACTCTGGTCGAATGGCCGACTTAATCATCGACTTAATTAAATTAAGTCGCTTCTGAATTTTTGCCCGTTCAGCCGGACGCGCCACCAAGGCCGCCGCCTCAACTTGAGTCAGCAAGTTTTTGAGATCGAGATTCTTAAAAATATTGTAGACGGCCTCGGCGCCAATTTCGGCCTCAAACACCGAACCATACTTTAAACTCAAGCGATGATAATTAACTTCATCAATTACTTGCCACGGCGCAATTTCTTCTAGCGCTTTTTTAGACGCACTGGCCAACTCGCGCAACTTCTCTTTACTACGCTCATCTTGAAGATTTTTGACTCGGCTTTTGAACTCATTATCAATCTCCTTAAGCATCCGCTCTTTCTCTGACTCATTAACCCCGGTAATAATGTAGCCCGCAAAATAAACCACTTTTTCTAAATCAGGGATTGAAAGATTGAGCAATAAACCAATCCGACTCGGCACCCCGCGGAGAAACCAAATATGGGCCACCGGACTCGCCAAATCAATGTGGCCCATCCGTTCGCGCCGCACAATTGAGCGCGTCACCTCCACGCCACAGCGTTCGCAAATAATATCCTTGTAACGAATTCGACGATATTTACCACAATAACACTCATAATCTTTTTCGGGACCAAAAATCCGCTCGTCAAAAAGGCCGCCGCGCTCCGAGCGACCGGTGCGATAATTGATCGTTTCGGCTTTGGTGACCTCGCCATAAGACCAATCGTGAACGCGCTCAGGGCTCGCCAACTTCAAAGAGATGGCATTGAAATCAATTTTCTCGGGGAGTTGTTTGGTGTTCATGATTGATTAATTAAATTTTAATTAGCTCCACATCAAGCGCGAGACCGCGCAACTCATTAAGCATCACCTTAAACGAGGCCGGTAGCGATGGTTGCTTAATTGGTTCGCCTTTAATAATTGAGTCAAAAGCTTGCGATCGGCCGGTAATATCGTCCGATTTGATCGTCAACATCTCGCGCAAAGTGTAAGCGGCGCCATAACCCTCCAGCGCCCACACTTCCATTTCGCCAAACCGCTGACCACCGCGCTGAGCCTTACCCCCAAGCGGCTGCTGGGTAATAAGCGAGTACGGTCCAATCGAGCGCATATGGATCTTGTCTTCCACCATGTGGTCGAGCTTGAGCATATACATTTCCCCAATGGCAATCGGCTGGTCGAAGGCTTCACCCGTGCGACCATCATAGAGCGTCACCTTACCCGTTTCGGGCAAACCAGCCGAAACCAATTCTTGCTTAATCTCTTGATCGGTCACTCCACGGAAAGGTGGTGTAATGGCTTGATAGCCAAGAATTCGCGCCGCGAGACCCAAATGCATCTCGAAGATCTGGCCCAAGTTCATCCGGCTCGGCACACCAAGTGGTGTCAAAATTAAATCGATGGGCGTACCATCGGCCGCATAAGGCATATCTTCTTCTGGTAAAATTTTGGCAATAACGCCTTTATTACCGTGGCGCCCGCAGAGTTTATCGCCCACTTGGATATTGCGAATCTCGGCCACTTCCACATGAATTCGCTTATTAATCCCCGACTCCAACTTATCGCCCCGCTCGCGAGAAAAAACGCGCACCCCAAGCACCTTACCCTTTTTACCATTAGGTACGCGCTTAGAACTATCCTTCACATCGCGACTCTTCTCACCAAAAATTGAACGCAATAAGCGCTCCTCTGGCGTAAGCTCGGTTTCGCCTTTGGGGGTAATTTTACCCACCAAAATATCATTGGGCTTGACCTCGGCCCCAATCCGCACAATACCGTCTTCGTCTAAATTGCGTAACTTAATTTCACCGACATTAGGAATATCGGGGGTAGTGACCTCCGGTCCCAGCTTGGTGTCGCGCACATTGGCTTTAAACTCTTCAATATAAACACTAGAAAAAATTTGTTCGCGGACCAAACGCTCCGACACAATAATCGCATCTTCATAGTTTGCCCCACCCCAACACATAAAGGCCACGCGCACATTCTGGCCCAAGGCCAGCTCACCCTCGACGCTCGAAGAAGTGTCAGCCAGCAATTCACCCCGCCGCACCTTATCGCCGAGCGCCACCACCGGCCGATGATGAAAGACGGTGCTATCGTTAGTCTTCATAAAATTAACCAACTTATACTCATCGTCCTCACCGCCTTCCGTTTTTACCACCACTCGCGAGGCATCAAGCTTAGACACCACCCCAGCTCGTCGCGCCAAAATGACCCGACCAGAATCATGAACCACCTTCGCTTCCACACCGGTGGCCACGAGAGGTGCTTCCGGCTTCAAACACGGAATGGCTTGCTTTTGCATGTTTGAACCCATCAAAGCGCGGTTAGCATCATCGTGCTCTAAGAAAGGAATCAGGGCCGTGGCAATAGAATAAGCTTGATACGGCGCCACATCAATAAACTCCACCTCCTCGCGCGCAATTACCATGGGTTTGCCGTCACAACGCACTTCCACCTTTTCCTCCACCAAATTCAAATTGTCGTCGTAACCTACCGATCCATGCGCAATTTTACGATTTTCTTCATCCAAAGCATTAAGATACACAATCTCATTGGTAATTTTACCGTTCAGTACTTTGCGATAGGGCGTCTCCAGTAAACCAAACTGATTCACCCGAGCATAAGTGGCTCCTTGTAAAATAAGACCGATATTTGGTCCTTCGGGAGTGTGAATAGGGCAAATACGACCATAGTGCGAGGGGTGCACATCGCGTACCTCAAGGCCCGAACGCTTGCGCGTGAGACCACCGGGCCCGAGCGCCGAGAGACGACGCAAGTGCTCCACCTCCGCCAGCACATTCTTCTGATTCATAAACTGCGACAACTGGTTGGTGGTGAAAAATTCCTTCAACCGCGCCTGGAGTGGTCGAGGTGAGATCAGTTGGATCGGCAAAGTGGTAGAAGAATCTACCGTCGACATTCGGTCTTGGATGTGCCGCTTCATCTGCATCATACCAAAACGCAAACGCTGTTGCATCATCTCGCCCACCGAGCGCACGCGACGCAAACCCAAGTGATCAATATCATCACCCTTGGCGTCCTTGGTATTATTGAGCACCGCAATTTGATTAACGATCGACACCACATCCGCTACCGTGAGCGTGCGACCATCCTCTTCTTTACCCACAGGCACAAACTGATTATCTAAACGCATCCGACCCACCGTCGACAAGTCATACCGCGCCCGAGAAAACAGATTGACCACATGCTCGCGCGCGAGCGCGGCATTAGCCAGATCAGAATCGCGCAAACGCTTATAAATTTCGAGATAAGAATCATCCACCGTTTTGGCATGATCCTTAGCAAAAGAGTTTTTAACATAAGTGGCGGCAACCGGATCCTCAAACCGCGCCATAATCTGCTCATCAGTTAGCGCCTCCCCGCCCAAATCGGCAAACACCCGCAAAAGCGTGCTGACCGGAAACTTGCGCTTGCGATCAATCCGCACATTAAGCACTTCATCAGCATCCATCTCGAGTTCTACCCAAGCGCCAATGGCCGGAATAATTTTGGCCCCAAAATAGCGCTTATTGCGCACCTCCGTTTCGGCAAAAAAGACGCCAAAGCTCCGCGCGAGTTGGGGCACCACCACCCGCTCATTACCATTGATAATAAAAGTACCATGACTCGTCATGACCGGAAAATCGGCTAAGAAAATTTCTTGCTCCTTGCTCTCTTTCAGAGTTTTATTGGTTAGACGAACACTAACGCGCAGGGGCGCGTCATAAGAAAGCTGATTAACCACCGCATGATACTCATCATACTTTGGCTCATCGAGTTGAAACTTGGTAAACTCTAACTCAAACTTTTTCTCCGAATAGTCTTTGATTGGCGAAAATTCTTTAAACGTCTCGGCTAAGCCTTGATTAATGAGCCAATGATAGGACTCGCGCTGGGTGGCAATAATATCGGGAATCTCAAGCAGGGGGTCTTGATACTTAGAGAAGTATTTCTTCTTCATTGTTATACAAAAAGCTAAATGGCCCCGGTCACTCCGCCCATTGGCGACTGGGGCTTAAATTCTAATAAAATTAGCTGATAAAGTTGCGCAAGGTGTTTACCAGACCATCAGCCACAACTCAATCGTATAGTCAAGTAACGGGAGTATATATTACCCACAAATCCTGTCAACTGGGGATAAACCGAGGCATAAAAAACCACGAGGGGAACCCTCGTGGTAAGCTGTGACATTGTTTCCTCCGTTTTATCTCGAAAGAAAGAGGCGGCGATCTAGAGACAGACGAGTTACCATCGCAAGTTTCATGCTAAAGATCTCTTCAAAAGTAAACCAACCCGCCTGCTTAATCTCTTTCCCCGGTTTCAAGTCTCCCGTAATAGAACCGGAGAAAACCCGAATAAATATCGGTTGACCCCCCCGAGGAGAAATCCCTGCCACCTCCCGCCAAGGAACTTTGGTTTGAGGGACAATAAAAGTGTCCACCACACAACTTGTTCGTGGCAATTCTTCGTTTAACTCTCTTGCCAGACCCAAAAACGGATCTTCGTGGGGCAAAAGCGTGCCACCCGGAAAAGTCCAGACGGCTTGAGGATTCTCCTTTGGTTCCTCACTAACCAAGCAAACTTGGTTTTCTGGGCTATTTCGTTTCGGTCGAAGAGCAGAGAGAGCAACCGAAGAAACTGATAATTTCTTTTCCAATTCCCTCAATTGTTGCCAAGCCAAATCATGTCCCGGCTGTTCCGGCTCCGTTGTAGAACCACAACAATGATCCTGAATTTTTACCCTCCAATCCGCCGGGTTGTCGAAGCCTTCTCTAAGCAACCACTCAAAAGGCCGACCACAAAAAACACAGTAAATCTTGTCAAAAGCCACCATTTCTCACCTCCGATTAAATTTTCAATTTACCCACTAGCGCCGTCCGATAAAATATCACGCTCTCTTCTTTTTAGCAAGGCGCCAAGCCTCGATCTCGGCGTGGTGACCAGAGAGGAGAACTTTGGGCACGCGGTAGTTTTTGCCCTCATAATTAAGAACTTCGGGGCGGGTATAGACCTCGCTCGAAGCCGTCGCGCCGGTAAGTGACGACCGATTTTCTTCCACTGATTCAAATTTGCCAAGCACGCCCGGGATTTGGCGGGCAATCGCCTCCACCATCACCAGCGCCGGTAATTCTCCGCCCGAGAGCACATAGGGGCCAATAGAAACTTCTTGCGCCTTCAAAATCTTTTTCACTCGCGCATCAATCCCCTCATAACGCCCAGCAATTAAAACTAGATCTTGTTTACTCTTAGCCAGCTTGCGCGCCAATTTATTATCAAATTGCTTGCCGGCAGGAGAGAAAATAAAAACTTTGGGTTTACCTCCAATTTTTTCTACCGCTTTCAAAATCGGTTCGGCGGCAAGCACCATCCCCGGACCCCCGCCATAAGGCTTATCATCTACGGTGCGCCGCCCGCTCGACTCGGGCAATACAAAATCGCGCGGATTCCACACCTTAACCGCAATTATTTTCTCGGCCAGAGCGCGGCCCAAAATTGAGCTCTGGAGATAGCTCTCGAATGACTCGGGCAAAATACTAATGAGATGAAAAGTAATCATGTTTAAAAAACAAATCGCCCGTTAATGCTGGGGCGATTTGTTGTCAAAAAAAGTCAGAGTTTAAATTTTATCTTAAGCCTTAAGGTCACGGATCACCTCGTCCACCGAATCGCTGTTTGACATCGGTCTAATGCTCCCGGCCGGCTCATTAATCTTTAGGTTGACGCGGGCATTATTCTTCATTCCCACCACGCGAAGCAAAGTGCGAATGGCCTTGGCGGTATTGCCTTGGCGACCAATCACCTTACCCATATCGGCGGAATTTACATCCAGCGTTAGAAGAACTCCCATTTCATCAACCTTGCGATCAATCTTGATATCGCCCGGATTGTCTACCAACGCCGTAATTACCTGCTTCAAAAAATCTTGATCCAAGTTTTCTGTCATAATGCTCAAACTGTAATCGTTTTACTAATTCGACCCAACTCAATAATCTTACCGCAAAAGGTTAACTCGAGGCAACTGGTTTGCGCTTGGGCAAAACATTAATCTTTTTGGCCACCAGCACCTTCTTTTTTACCAAGAGATTGTGCACCGTGCCGGTAGCCTGCGCACCCACCGAGAGCCAGTGCTTTACTCTTTCTGCCGAGATCTGGGTCGGGCCCTTGCGCGCATCATAATGGCCCAGCACTTCCAAAAACTTGCCGCTTTTGGTGCTATTGCGCGAGTCGGTAACCACCAACCTAAAGCTAGGGTCATGTTTGCGCCCGACGCGTTGTAATCTAATTTTTAACATCAGTGCCGAAATACTAGCAAAAGCGCGAGAAAAGTCAAACAAAACAAAAAATAGGGGCGAGCCAAATAATGGCCCGCCCAAAAAACTACACCTGCGACATATACCGCGCCTTACCCTCTTCGCCCACCGTGACCAGTTTGAGCTTTTTATCCTGAAGCAGAAAACCGGTCTTTTTGCCAGAAAAAATTCTGTTTCCAGAATTATGGGCAATTAATCCGCCATCAAGTTGTTCCACCAAACTCGGGGAATGAAGCAAAACAGCTAAGCATTCCGCTAGTCCACAAACATGGTGATAATGCTGATGATGACCTACCTTTCTCCGCCCCGTTTCCTTGCCTCCCACCAAATTAATACCCACCGCATAATACGGTTGAATTCGTGGTACGCGCACCGGCAAATCAACGATATTGGCCACATCTTCGCCAGTAATCACAAGCCCGATTCGACGCAACCAAGTGAGCTGTTGTCGAATTGGAAACAGGGCGATAGGAAAAACTGGTACAAAAGGCAAGCAGATTGTCTCCATTCCACCCAACTTCAACCCCGTGGCCGTCATCAATAAATCATCCTTGTTTTCTCTAAAAGCCCGAATTACGGCCCCACCAACCCCCACCGTTTCTAAGATACCAAGCTGGCGCTGACAAAGAACCGTAAGTTCTGTTTTTGCCGGCTTTTCAGTAAGACTCGCTCGTGAGGCATCCCGACGGCGACTTAATCCAAAAGTGCCAACATTACTCGGCAAACCCCTATCCAATCTCGCTGTCATCGGCAATTTACTCCCTTCAAAAAACTCACTTGATCCAAAAAACAATCCTCTTGCAAAGTATCATTTGTGGCACAATTAGTCAACCTACGCTATACTCCCCCCGTGGAAAACAATACTTTTGAAGGCATAATCAAAATCTCAATGAAGGGCTTTGGCTATGTGGATTTGCCGGGTCAAGAAAAAATCAAGCGGCGCGAGGAGCGTCAGGCAGTAGAAATTTTACCCATCAACTTAAACACCGCACTCAATGGCGACACCGTTCGAGTTTTGACTCATCCCAAAAAGGGCGACTTGCGGCTCTCGGGCGAAGTCACGGCCATTATTACGCCCGGCAAACGCGAATTTGTGGGCGTCTTGGAGGCCGAGAACGGCTTCTTTTATCTCGTGCCGGATGATAAGAAAATGTATACGGATATCTTGATTGATCAAAAGCAAAGTCAGGGCGCGAAGGCGGGCGATAAAGTGCTCGTGAGAATTACCAAATGGGAAGATCCGAAAAAGGATCCACTGGGTGAAGTGATAGAAATTATTGGCCCGGCCGGCGATCACAACACCGAGATGCAAGCGATTGTTCTTGAGCGTGGCTTCAAACTTGGTTTTGAGAATGAAGTCGAGAAAGACGCGGAGAGAATTAAGCGCGGGGCAGCAGAAGATCTAAAACAAGAAATTACCAAACGCCGCGACCTGCGCGACACTTTAACCTGCACCATTGACCCAATTGACGCCAAGGACTTCGACGACGCAATTTCGCTCAAAAAACTTGGCGAGAATAAGTGGGAAGTGGGCGTGCACATTGCCGATGTCTCGCATTACTTACAACCCGGCACCGCGCTCGATAAAGAAGCGAGAAAGCGCGCGACCTCAATTTATCTCGTTGATCGCACCATCCCGATGTTGCCCGAGATTCTCTCCAATGACTTGTGCAGTTTAAATCCAGAAGAAGACAAGCTCACCTTCTCGGCTATCTTTACCATGGATGAAAATGGCGAGATTAGCGAGCGCTGGTTCGGCCGCACTGTCATTCATTCGGACAAAAGATTTACTTACGAGGAGGTGTGGGACATCTTGCAAGCGAGCACAAAGGAGAGTCCTTGGGGCGAGTCGCTTACCATGCTCAATAAACTCGCCTATAAATTGCGCGAGAAAAAGTTCGAGGCTGGCGCCATCGCCTTCGAAACCGATGAAATTAAATTTAAACTCGATGCCGCCGGCAAACCAATTGAGGTCTATAAAAAAACACGCAATGATGCTCACCTTCTTGTGGAGGACTTCATGCTTCTCGCCAATCGCTCGGTCGCCGAGTATGTCTCGGCACTCGTGAAAGATGCCGACAATCACTTTGTCTATCGCATTCACGATCTCCCTGATCCCGATAAACTCGCACAACTTGCCGCCTTTTTGCGTCCACTCGGCTACGAACTCCCCTTGCGCGGTGAAGGCATTCGCTCGAGCGACTTAAACAAATTTCTCAAATCGGTGGAGGGTAAACCGGAGCAAAATATGATTCAAACCTCGGTGATGCGCTCGATGTCGAAGGCGATTTACGCCATGAAAAATATTGGCCATTACGGTCTCGCCTTCGCTCATTACACCCACTTCACCTCGCCGATTCGCCGTTACCCCGATGTGATGGTCCATCGTTTGCTCCAAATTTATTTGGACGGCAAAAAGCCGGATGAGAAAATGCTCAAAGATTATTATGAGCTCTGCTTCTACACCTCGCAGAAGGAACTCGAAGCCCAAGACGCCGAGCGCGACTCGATTAAATATAAACAAGTGGAATACTTGGCGCCCAAGATTGGTCAAACCTTCGACGCCCTTATTTCTGGCGTCTCTAAGTGGGGCGTGTATGTGGAAGAAAAAGAGGCGAAGGCCGAAGGCATGGTCCGACTCTTCGAGATGAAGGATGACTTCTATGTCTTCGATGAGAAAAATTATTGCCTCTCCGGCCAAAATTCCGGCAAGCGCTACCGCCTCGGCGATTTAATTAAAGTAAAATTACTCAAAGCTGATTTGAAATTAAGGATTCTAGATTTCGCGTTTGCTTGACCAAAATCAATCATGGTGCTTATATTTAATTTAGATGGCACCGAAGTTTGGTAATTTTGAAAGGGAACCATGTGAATTCTAAAGAAAGTGACGACAAGCTGGTAGAAGCACTCAAGGAATACCTCCTTCTGTTCCAAGATGGTTGCACCAAAGAGACGTTCTTGTCATTTTTAAGTCGTACAAAGAAATCGGGGGTAAATCTAGAAAAACTGCTCGCGCGAATCCGGCTTCATGGACATAGCCCGAGTTTCGTTAAACTGCCGAGCGGGAACGGTCCGATCGAAATCACATCAGGAATCCAAGAACTCACTTGTAAACAAGCATTGGAGTTTATCGACAAAATGAATGAGGAGGTTCTCCCTGAAAATGGTTTCGTTGGTCTCGCCATTCATCTGGATAATTGCCCAAGCTGTGAAAGACTCTACCAAAATTTGCAAAAATTGAGGTAACGAGTCAAATTGTGGTCAGCAACCTGTGCCGACGACACTTGTGTCGTCGGCTTTTTATTCTCTTTATTCTCTTGACCTCACCTCAATTTCTTCTTTTATCAAATCAAACTTAACGATAAATAAGTCGAAAAAACCTTTTTGACCCAAAAGCCCAAAAATTTCTCGATCACCTGATCGCATGTCTAAACCCAGAAAATCTCCTATCGCCCCATCAATTATAGAAAGGTCGGCACCAGAATCAATCAAAGCGTTGTAGCGTAATTTTTTCTCGCCGTGAGAAATTTCTATAGGAATAATTGGCTTAAGTATAGACCAACCAAAAAGCTTCGATCTTTCGGGTAAAGGAAACTTGAAGTAATTAAACTTCATGCATGAAAGCCGCCAACATACGGAAGAATCTTTTCGGGCACCCGCATCATGATGGGATGTTGATAGCCTTTGCCGCGCGCTTGATCAATTGCCGTCCGCAAGGTTTCCCCACTACCAACCACCGTCATTTCATCATCAAGCAAGGCCACCCATTGTCCCTTATATTTTTTATAAATTTTAGTCCAATCTTTAGCTTTTGCCATATGGTTTGATTTTAAACTAAACTTTAACCCCTTACAACACGCTTTTGCTTAAAGCAAGGTGGTTAACGATAAAATCCGCGCGGGCAGCGGGTGCGAGTGGTGGCACGGAAATAAGAGCATAACCGAGCTGTTGATAGGTAGCGATCAGGCGCTCATGAATCTCACGCGCCACGCTAGCCGACTCGGTTCTTACGGCGTCATTAGCATAAACCGAGAGTGGTTCAAGGTTGAAAACGAGGTCATAGCGCTTCGCCAATTTATCTTGCAATTCCGTGGGAAAAGGCACCTTGTAGTGCGCGCAAAACACAAAAACATCAACCAGCGAACGATCGAAAAAGACCGCTCGATTAGAAAAATTTTCTTCTAGCTCAAACTGTTGCCAAGCCAGCGCGCGTTGGAACTCGGCCATTTGTTTTTGACGCGTGGGATAATTACCTCCCGAGTGGCCCGCCTCAATTAGCGCTCGAGCCGTCTCGCCCACCACCTCGTAACCGCGAGCGCGCAAGAGTTCAATAATTGTCGTCTTCCCCACCCCCGGACCGCCAGTGAGCACCAGCCGTTTCATTGATTAATTGTAAACCGAAAAAATCTTTGAGCAAGAAAAAACCGCCGAGCGCGTAGCCCGGCGGTGGGTGAAAGCCTTTGCGGGAAAAGTTCAATTAACGCTCTTCATGAGCGCGGTCTGAGTGGAAGTGTCTAGCTGAAACTTCCCAACCAATTGCTTGAGCGCCATCAACGCCACCGAAGAAACCGAGATGCCGCCGCGGGGAAAACTGTCTTCTTTGGTTCTTGTGGCAAACATGATTGCCGCTGTAAGGTTGTCATTACAATGAACGCAACCTTTGATTTTGGCCCCACGAAGAGCGCCGAGCAAAGATTCTCGACAGGAATCATAATCGGTTCTGTTGTCGAGCAACACATCACCAATAATTTTAGCATCATACAAACTAGCGCCACCACTACCAGTTACCTTGGCCCCACACAAATTAAGGCTTCCTCCAATGTTTGCCTTAATCAATTCGAGAGCATAGGTTTCGCTTTCCGTGGCCTCGCCACTAAATTCGCAACCACTGAGATCCAAATCACCCGTGATTTCAATGTTCTCGCTGACTTCAAACCACCCGACACGGGAACTCGTTAAAACAAGATTGCCGTTGATCTTGAAATAACCGAAAGAAAGTCTCCCCAGATGAGCGTTCACCAAAATGAGATCTCCATTAATTTCTAACACCCCATAAATTTTGTCGAAGTCGAGTTCTTTGGTCTCGAATCCAGACAAATCCACCGTTCCTTCAACCGAATATTCTTCCCCGATCACACGCACTTTGCCCCAAAAAGGATCAGCCTCGCCATCCCGAATCGCCGCCGCAAACTCCTCGCCCGTTACAATCAGCTTCATTGTTTTTCCTCCTATTTAAACGCTCAACAAAGAGCTAGTTACACTCCAGAAAATCTACTGACACATTACCACACCATACTAAATATCGCAATAGGGGTTGGGGCGAGTTAGAGTTTCTGCTATCATAACCACAAATGGAAGAACGCGATCATAAGAAATTGGGCCGGGAATTGGAGCTTTTTACTTTCTCCGACACGGTAGGCAAGGGTTTGCCCCTCTGGCTTCCCAAGGGCGCGACGATCCGCCGCGAGCTCGAGCGCTTTATTATCGACGAAGAGATTCGCCGCGGCTATCTCCACGTCCGCACCCCAGACATCGCCAAGCTCGACCTCTACAAGAAATCTGGCCACTATCCTTACTACAAGAAGGACATGTATGCGCCGATCGTTATTGATGATGAGGAGTTTATGCTCCGCCCCATGACCTGTCCGCACCACTTCGAGCTCTATTTAAGCAAACCCCGCAGTTACAAGGAGTTACCAATGCGCATTGCCGAACTTGCTCAACTCTACCGTTATGAGCAGTCTGGAGAACTCATGGGTCTGCAGCGCGTGAGAAGCTTCTGCCTCTCGGACGCTCACATTGTGTGCGCCGACGAAGAGCAGGCGATCAGTGAAATGGGTAAGGCGCTTGACCTAATTGAGTATGCCAACAACATCCTTGGTCTCACCTACGGCCAGGACTATTGGTATCGACTCTCTCTCGGCGACCGGAACAATACCGAGAAATATTACCAAGATGACGCCGGCTGGGAAAAAGCCGAGAGTCTCTTGCGCGCCCTCATGGAGAAGCGCGGGGCAGAATTTGTCGAGGGCAAGGACGAAGCAGCCTTCTACGGACCCAAGATCGACGTGCAGATGAAAAACAGCAATGGCAAAGAAGACACGGCCTTCACTGTCCAGTACGACCTCTCTTCGCCGCAGCGGTTCGAACTCGATTACGTCGGTAGCGACGGGGAAAAGCACCGGGCTTTCGTGGTCCACCGCTCCTCTATTGGTGCCATCGAGCGCACGATGGCTTTCTTGATTGAAAAATATGCTGGCGCCTTCCCCGTATGGCTCGCACCGGTGCAAGTGAAGGTGCTACCGATTAGCGAGAAGCATCAGGAGTATGCGCAAAAAGTTTTTGAAACATTAAAAGCCGAAAATATCCGAGCCGAAATTGATCTCTCTAATGAAACGCTGGGTAAAAAAATCCGCGCCGCCAAATCGCAAAAAATCCCCTATCTCCTCATCATCGGTGATAAAGAAGTCACCGACAACCAAGTCACCGTGGAGGACCGCAGCGGCACCAAAGGCCAAGCTTCCACTCTCGAAAACTTCCTCACCAAAATCTCGGAAGAAATTAAAAATCGAACATAAAAAAGAGCGTATGGTGGGAGAGGAAGCCTCGAACACCATACGCTCCGTGTGTGGTGCCCACTGCTAAGGCACTGAGCTTCATCTTAGCAAAGGAGGTTTATGTGTCAATCCCCCCTTTCTGTTTTTGCGATTTCCTCCGATTGTTTTACCTCTTGTCTCTTCGTTTCTCCGTCCATCCACCCACCGAAAATGGCCACAATAGTAAAAAACCCAATAAAAACAATTATACCTAGGCCCCTGAGCGTCTCTCTCACACTATCAGTCATGCTACACCCCCCAGAAAACCTGACCACGAAAAACAACCCGGTCCACGCTTAATCCTACATAAAAACCCAAAAGTATCAAATATCTAATCGAGCATAAAAAAGGTGCATGGTGGTTGGATTCTTAAAGTTCCCACCATGCACCCGCGTCGTAGCTCCCCTTCAAAGGAGCGTAAATGTGAGTCTATCTTATCCACACATTAAATGTCAAGATTAGCCGACTTGGCGTGGGTTTGGATAAAGAGTTTACCAAAGATCGTAGCGGCGAAAAAGGCCAAGCTTCCACTCTCGAAAACTTCCTCACCAAAATCTCGGAAGAAATTAAAAATTGGAAGTAAAAATCAATATGTCGAAGAAGTGCGACGCTCTACCCAAAAGACATTGGCCAACCTTGTATTCTGGTTCACCTCATAAAAGATTCGATACGCGCCAATACGCCGGCGCCAAACATTTTCTTCGCCTTTTATCTTTTGAATATCCCCAGCGTACGGATCAAAATTTTTATCGTCCAGAACAAAAGCGATGCGCGCGACATCCTTCTGGGGAAATTTGGCCAGTTCTTTGTAAACCCTTGGGTCAACCTTTAATTCCCAATTTCCGTTTGAGCTCATTAAGTGTTAAAGATTTTCCTTGAGCCAAATTTTTTCTGGCTTTCTGCAAAGCCAATTTTTGTGGCTGGGTCATAACAACTTCAGTAATCATTCTAGGTCGAAGACGCAACAGGGCCTCATATTCTTTGCGCGGAAGAACAACCAGATCATCTTTGGCCGTCATTTTTTTGGGAATAGTAATAATACTCATATACTTTGAGGTTACTAAATTTTAACCCCGTGGTCAACCCAAGATGAAATTTCTGAAGAAATCAAAAATCGGAAATAGTTTAATAATTCAAACCGTGTAACTTAAGGCAGTGATCATATTGAGACTTGATTCTTCCCCCATACTCTTCAGCACAATTTTCCCTAATCTGTGCTGGTCGCCACTCATACCAATAAAATAACACTGCGACAACTAAAATTAATATTAGTAGTGGGGATTGGAATTTGGTCCTAATTTTTGGCCACATATTTTTAAGTTTCATTACAAAATAAAATACTGGTCTATAAACCAGATAAATAACAATAAATGGTAACAAGAATAGTAACACAAGATTCACAAGCAGAATAACTTCATTTGATAAATCTGTGGCATAAGCCGTAAACAGAATAAAAAGAACGCTCGCGACAGCAAAAATTAGTAGGTTTCTTCTAGAAAAAAGCTCCGAAAAAGTTATCTTGCTATATAGATTTAACCCGGAATCGAGCTTGATGTACATTTGCTTAGCTTTTTTGTTTTTTGCCAATTTAATCAGTTTAGAAAATATCTTAGCCAGTTGATCTGGGTTAGTTTTGGCACAAATTAAATAACCAACGGCGCCTAACGATTGAGCTTTTTCGACATTCTCTTCTCCTCCAAGATTGCTCAGGAATATAAAAGGGGTATCCCTTGTGCGTGGATCATTCCTCAACATTTCAGCAGCGCGGAAACCATCAACCTCTGGAACAATGATGTCTAAAGAAACTAAGTCCGGCTGAAAAGCGACAACTTTTTCAATAAAATTATCTTTAAAATTTTCTAAAGTGAGAACTTCAAAACCGGCTTTCGTCAACTTAATACTGTACATCTCAAGTAAAAACTTGTCGTCATCGACCATTAGTATTTTATAGTTTCTATTGTCCATAGTTTTGAAAAATTTGTATGGCGTTTACAAGCAACGCTAGGATAGCCACCCACATAGCTTTTTCGCTTGATCTACGAGCCTCTTGCAACTCATCGTATTTTAAAAGCAGATTTTTCCCCTCAAATGTAAGATTTATTTTTTCATTATCCTTTAATAAAATCTTTTTAGTGACATTCATTTCACTCTGAACAAACAAGGTTTCTTCCTTTGTTAAGTTTAAACTCTGTATAAGTTCCGTTTCCGTACAACCATGATTACTATCTACATATTTAAGAATTTGAAGATGAAGATCTTTTCTCACAAACTTAAATGTCCAAATTCGCCGACTTGGCGTGGGTTTGGATAAAGAGTTTGCGGGGCTCGACTTCGTCGCCCATGAGGATGGTGAAGATGCGGTCGGCGGCTTCGGCTTCGTCCACGGTGACGCGCTTGAGGGTGCGCTTCTCGGGGTCCATCGTCGTCTCCCAGAGTTGTTCCGGATTCATTTCTCCAAGACCCTTATAGCGCTGGATATGAATGCGGCTCACTCGCTTCGTCTTCACTTCAGTTTCTTCTTCACCTTCTGGTGTTTCTTCATCCTCCCCTTCGGTTGAGATTTCGCCGCCCCAATTTTTCACCACTTTATTTTTCTCATCATCGGAGTAAGCATAGGCAATTTCTTTGCCCTTTTTTAATTTATACAGCGGCGGTTGGGCAATATAGAGATGCGCCGCGTCGATGAGCGCGCGGAAGTGACGGTAGAAGAGCGTCAGCAAAAGCGTGCGAATATGCGCGCCGTCCACGTCGGCATCGGTGGCAATAATAATTTTATGATAACGCAAACGGCCAAGGTCGAAGCCTTCGCCAATCGAGGTACCAAGCGCGATAATCAGCGCTTTAATTTCTTTGAAAGCGAGCATCTTGTCGAGCCGCGCGCGCTCCACATTAAGCACCTTACCGCGGAGAGGCAAAATGGCTTGCGTCCGCCGATCGCGACCCTGTTTACCCGAGCCACCGGCCGAGTCTCCCTCTACAATAAAGAGTTCCGCCTCCGCCGGATCGCGCGTTTGGCAATCAGCGAGTTTGCCCGGGAGCGTCATCCCTTCCAGCGCGCCTTTGCGCAACACACTATCCTTCGCCGCCTTGGCCGCTTTGCGTGCCTCCAGTGCCAAGTTCACCTTGCCAATAATTGCTTTGGCATCATCGGGATTTTCTTCCAAGTAAGCCGCGAGCGCCTCACCAAAAACGCCTTCCACCGCTCCGCGCGCTTCCACATTGCCGAGCTTGGCTTTGGTCTGACCTTCAAATTGCGGATTGCGGAGCTTAACCGAGAGCACCGCCGTCATCCCCTCGCGCACATCATCGCCGGTAAAGCTGCCATCGGATTCTTTAAGAAAATTATTTTTCTTGGCGTAATCGTTTAAAGTGCGCGTGAGCGCGGTGCGGAAGCCAGTGAGATGCATACCGCCTTCGCCAGTATTAATATTGTTGGCAAAACTGGTTTCGCGCGCCGCGATATCATCAATATATTGGAAGGACACCTCCACCTGTATCCCTTCTGCTTCTTTATCAACATAAAACACATTGCGGTGAATCGGCTTCTCATGTTGGTTGAAAAAGCGCACCATCGAGAGCAACCCGCCTTCGAAGTAGAAACTCTGCGACGGCAGTTCTAAACCCAATTCACGGATGTAGAGCACATCATCGTCCTTAATCTTGCCCGCATGATCTCGAGCGTCGATGAGGCGGATGCGAAGCTTCTTCACCAAGTAAGCCTGCCCGCGCAAATAAT
>ERZ1292629.1726-Hain-H43-01um-R1-1726-length-20473-cov-58_pt1 | contig 20473 bp, 13 predicted proteins | sample MGYA00564399_ERZ1292629 | MGnify/ENA primary metagenome ERZ1292629 (study PRJEB36523, sample SAMEA6512636) | groundwater metagenome | collected 2019-01-08 | study: AquaDiva: Metagenomics assemblies of 32 groundwater samples | reverse complement strand
CGGCGGTTCCCGCGTCGGCGTCAACTACCTGCAAAATACTCGGATTGAAGCGAAGACGATTGATATCCACTCCATAAGCTCCCTGGCCACCGGTATTAAGGATTATATTGGCGGTAAAGGTATTACTGACTGAAACTGAAGTGGCGGAAGGCGAAAGGGTCAGGGTCGCCGTTTGCGTGACTTGGGCCAATTGACTACTTACTGGAAGTCCGGTGAAGGTTGCTTGAAAGGCGAGAAATATGGCTGTGATAGTAGATACTACTTGTTGTAATGTTGGAATCATGTTTTTAAATTATTTATATTCTTATATTACTGACAATTATACCCTACATCGTCCAATTCCGCACCATAACCACATAGTCCAAAGAGTTGACTGCTCCATCTCTGTTAAGGTCATAAGTGGCGTCGATGAGACAGGAAAAATATCATTCAAGATATATTATTATTCAATTTAAGCTCCTATTAATTTTCGTAAGGATCTCTTTTAATTCCGGCAGATTTTTTCTTATAGCATTCCATACGACTTTTTCATCCACTCCCCAATACTCGTGTATCAAAATATTCCGCATCGCCATAATTTGTCGCCATTCCACATCTGGATAATTTACACGAACTTCTTCGTAAATATTCTTGATTGCCTCGCCGATAATAATAAAATTCATCATTACCGCGTCATAGATTTGACCAGAATCTTTCAGTTCTTTTGCATCTTTAATATCGGAAACATAACTATTGATTTTATCAATAGAATCAAAAGCATCTTGGATGAATAGCTTTATATTTCTCTTTTCACTCATATGATGACCAATTGGCTTAGAATCCTGTCTTTAATAAGCGACTTTATTCCACTTTTTATCACCAAGTCAACTTTTTTACCCAACAGATCTTCCAGAAAAAATTTCATACCAGCAAATTCAAAAAGTCCCACGGGTACTTCTTGATTGAGTTCGACTGAGACATCAATATCGCCATTTTCATCATTGTCTCCACGGGCATATGAACCGAAAACACCTATTTCTTCCACTCCATAGGTTTTATGTAAATACTCTTTTTGCAGAGCTATTTTCTGTTTGATTGTTTCGAATTCTGTTGACATGGCATTATTATAGCACACTTTTCATTTTCTTGAGGTCCAACATTCCTCAAAAGGTATATCCTACACCGTCCAATTCCGCACCATCATCACATAGTCCAAAGAGTTGACTGCTCCATCTCTGTTAAGGTCGTAAGTGGTATTGCTCGTATTCCATGCGGTGATCATCAGAGAAAGGTCAATAGAGTTGACTAGACCGTCGTTATTGAAATCGCCGATGATAGGAGAAGTTGGGGTCGTAGGCGTAGTAGGAGTAGTAATCGGGGGTTGCACAACTCCCCCGCCAACATATTCATACGGTCCAATGTCCCACGCCCCCGGCTGACGCGCATTACCTGCAATATCCTTAGTCAAAGGACAGTTGCTCTGGTTCCAGCCGTAAGCAGCGATGCAATATAACGACAAATCCGTCCCTTTGTTTTTTGCTGTATTGTCTGTCAACGACAAACGAAAATCAAAACCGGAAGGATTAACCATTTGCGGAAGAGCCGAGGTATTAGTGGGATGAACTCCGTTATAGGTAATCGCGTTATTGAAATCTTCCGGTGTAGGGTAGGTCACATCTTTTAGAGTAATGCTTAAGACTCTACCACCCGCGACGATATTATTGTCAAAGATTATGTCCTCGGGCATAAAATCGTAATAACCATAATCTTTAAGAGAGATAAACCCGCCGTTGGCCAGGGTGTTAGAAGGCCGGTAAAAGATATTATTCCTCACCACCATATTCCTGATTTTTAATGTCCCCACTACGGGGTGCTCCCCTATAACAAGGTTAGACCAATCAACATTATAGACAAGATTATTGGCAATCAAGACATCACTCATGGTGATCATAGGCATGAATGTTTGATTTCCTTCGGTAAATACTATGGAGGAATGGTTAAAAACTTGAGTAGGATAAATGATGTTATTGAAAATCTGAATATGCCCCGCGTCAGGAGTGTAAAGCCCTATATATATCGGCATGCCGGGCGTATCGTGAATTATATTGTTGTAGATGCGGGTATAGGGCGCCGAGATCTGAAAACCATCCGGATGTCCGATACCCGGTCCCACCCAATTTCTGGCAATATTGTTGTAAATATCCAAACCGCCACTGCCGAGGATAAAGTCATTCCGAGTACGCTCAATGATATTATGGTGAATGGCGCTAAGTCCATAGGTATCAGCCGGACCACTCACAGACAAACCGGTCCCAAAAATATCATAGGCACGATTGTAAGCTATTTCAGAACCGCGGATACCAACCCCGGAGTTACCATTGAATAATACGGCCGCAATATTTCCCCTCGATGTGGCGATCCCAGACAGGGACCCACAGCCGTTAATATCAATCCACAGTATGCGCGTGCCCTCGGGCGAGCTTGAATATATGCATGGATAATCATTCGGATTCTGAACTTCGATATTTTGATTGGATACAATATTTTCCAAATTGCTAAAATTGAAGAATGGATCCTTGGCACCGTCGAGAGTAATCCACGGAGCTCGGAATATAATGCCGTTTTTTAATGTAATTTTCCCATGATGCGATGAGCCATTGCCGACTTTAATAGTAACTGGATTTCCTTCAATTCCCCCCTTCATCACATAGAGTGCCTCGGTATATATTTGACCCGATGCGCCCCCGCTTATATATATACTATCGCCGGGTTTTATCGCATACCAATTGATACTGGAAAAATTATGCCAGGCGTTAGTCCAACTGGTACCGTTATTGCTTCCACCGGTTACGCTATTATTATCAACATACCATTGCGTTGTATTGGCTGGCGCGCTATTTGGAACATCGACCTTAAGAAGGTTATATGGGGAATCACCAACATCATTTATAGCAACAACCCGATAATAATATGTCCTACCCGGAGTTAAGCCCCTGTCTACATATGGATTCGATGACAATATCGAGCTAGATGATTTTATGGTGGTCCAACTGATGCTATCATCGCTTCGATCAATTCGATAACCGGTTTGTCCTTTTGTATTTGTGTTAAACGGTATTGCAACCGCAGTGGATGAATCACTCATCATGTAAGTGGCTGAATAGTCAACAGGATCGGGTAGTCTGTTTGGCGCCAATGATACTACCTTAGAAGTCTCACCGTCACCAATATTTGTAAATGCACGCACACGGTAATAATATGTATCGTTCGTAAACGTACCATTGTCCGTATAAGCCACTAATTTTTTAGTGGTATTATTCGGATTCGGTATCAATGTATAAGGTTGAGACACAGTAATGATTTGGGTATTACCCGCCGGAAAATTCGGATCTGTGCTTCGTTCAATCTTATAACCCGAACCTGTTAGAAGCTCGTATTCTTGGCCACTCTGATCTTTTGCTCCGCGATATGCCCAAGTCAAATAAACAGATGTGCGACTTTTTGCTACAGCTGAAAAAGTATCTGGCGGATACAAGCTCACCACAGGCAAGACATTCGACCAATCAGAATACTGGTAATTTCCACTGGTGCCACTGATGGCCCGAATACGATAATATTCCTTAATATTATATGGCAAGGCGGGAACAGAAATAAAAATATTGGCAGCATAGGTGTTGGTATTCCCTGTCCATGTATTTCCGTTAGAAGACCACTGGACCATAACCTTGTCAGTGATATTCACATCACGGCTAAGGGCTAAGTTCAAAATATCATATCCAAGCCGATCATTCGGACCGCCATACCAGTTCTTGGCCGGATCTGCTACTAAAAGGTGTGGTGTCACGAGCGTTGTGTTGTTAGAGATTGCAGTGGGTATTATATCCGGTTGGGGGTTTGGCAGAGCTTGAGTATCGCCAATCGGCGCGGAAGAATCACTGGCGTATGTTCCGTAGATCATCTGTTGTCGGCCTGCACTATCCGAATTTTTAGAAAATATATTTGGCCAATTTCCAAACGAGGTGTAGATTGTAGAACTGAATATAATATGAAAACCGGAAACACCCTTATAATAGTAAGTCATCGGATTAACGCTGGGAAAATAACAAAGCCAATAATTTGTTCCTGCTACCACAGGGTAACTTACATTAGACGAAACCCATGAAGGCGAAGCGGTCAGGTTCGCGGGTTGGCCGTTATCCGAAGCCAAAAGAGACGCGGGAGCGGTGCCCAAACCGTTGTCCGAATAAATAGCGAAGCCGACTTGACCAGAAGAAGCGGATAAATAGGCGCTGATTGAATTTAAAGTTCCGCTTGAACTCGGCGAATACGGACCGGAGCATGTCATACGCCCATTGCTTCCAGTCAGACCTCCGCTTGAATTATTTAACCCGAAATCAGCAACTGCGGCAGTTTGATCTTGATGGGAAAAATCTTGTATCACTAATCCAGATTGTTTATTAAACTCTTCTTTTGATACTTGTAGATAATCAAAAGATAAAATAACAACAATTATAGACCCTAACAAAAATGTTAAAATCAATTTCTTATTCATATACCAGAAATTCTTATATTTGAAATCCATATTTCTGTTCGTCACTTTGCATCATAATTATTAATTATCTCCCCATATTATACAACTGCTTCACTTCGTCTACCGACAGCGCGCGGTTGTAGATGCGGAGATCGTCAAGGGTTCCTTGAAAATAATTAGTAAATGAGGGAGCGCTTCCTCTTGCTAACACTCCAATAGAAGACAAGCCATTTGTATATGAACCAGTGGGTGTGTAATTGTAGTTTGTAGAATCTCTAACTCCGTCGACATAAAGCGCGGCTGTACCGTTATTATCCGCCCATACTACATGGTGCCATTTATTGTTAAAAACAGTTGTGGCACTATCAACAATCGCCAACTGCGAATCATTAGCGTCATTTCTTATTTGCAATGCAAGTTTTGTGGCTGGGCTTCCAGAAAAAAGCCTAAAAATAAAATTACCTCCCCCAGCAACGGAACCGCCTTCAGCATATATTGTATTAGAACTCGCTGAACCTGCAGGGGCTTTTATCCATAGTGCGATAGAATATGGATTGGGTGGAGCATAAATCGGTAAACCACTTGTTGTTGTTACCTTAACATAATCATTCACCCCATCAAACTTCAACCCCTGCCCCAACTTCCCCGGTACGGGGCTCGTGGTCGTGGACATGGAAATGAGTTGGCCATTGTTGCCTAGACTACTTTTATCCAGCGTCACCCCCGTCGCCCAATTTGTATCCTTGCCGTCGAAGGTCCAGTATCCAACAAGCCCCGCACTGAGGCCTTGGCCGTTCATATTGCGAACAGGACTAATATTGACCTTCGAAACGCCTTGATTGTAGATTTGACGCACTTCGGTGGCGGTGAGGGCGCGGGAATAAACTCTAATATCATCAACTGTGCCGTTCCAAATACCGGAGAGGGTGTCGTCAAGAGCGCCGATGACATTGGCTGTGCCGATAGGGTTAGTGGAGGCGGTACCTGTGAGAGCGGTGCCGTTAGCGTAGAGGGTGACAGCTGAACCATTCCAGACATAGCAGACATTAGCCCAAGTATTTTTCTTGAATACCACAGTCGTGGATTTGAGACCATAGAATATGCCCGCCAGCCTATACGAAGCCACGAGGTCTCCACCACTGGAATAATCATTGGACATAACAACACCATTGCTGGCATCAGTGCGGAAATTGAGGATAGTCTGGTCCCAAGCGCCAGCGCCGAGTATATTCGGGTCTTTGATGAGTGCCCAAGCGCAAGTTGAATTGGCGGCCGTCATCACCCCAGCGAGAGGGTTGGAAGCTAGAGAAGCGTAATTATTGACACCGTCGAATGCTAGTCCCTGCCCGATCTTTGCTGGCGTCTTCTTCGGCAAGAACGGCGCGTCATGCAAGGTGGCAGTCAGACCGCGACCACTCGTATCATCAGCCGTGGTACTAGTCGTCGAATTCTTGCCATCAAATGTCCACCAGCCGAGTAAACCAGAATTGATGTTCGTGTTGGTAGTCGGCGTTTCATTCACTTTGGCTTGACCGAGATTATAGAGTTGGCGGACTTCGGTGGCGGATAGGGCGCGGGAGTAGATGCGGACGTCGTCGATAATTCCATCAAATGTTCTGTCCCCAGCATTGGCATTGCCAATTATAACGTTTGTAGTCCCACCAACGGGAGTACCGCTGTTTTGATTAGCTGTGCCAGATAGCACACTATTAACATAAAAAGTCGTATTAGCTGTGGTGACACTCGTTCTAATGGCTACAATATGAATCCATGTATTTAAGGAAATCGAATTATTTGCACTTACAGGATTTGTTGTGCCAGCATCACTTGATAATACCAGTCTGTTAGAACTACTGGAGACTCGCAGGAAAAATTTGCCATTATCTATTATCCTACCAGCAGCTATTGCACCGTAACTTTTTGCGTATATCCATGCCGAGACAGTAACAGTATTTGTATTTATAAAATCACTTGTTGTCTTAACTCGAGTACCTGACGACGCTGCCCCATTAAAATTGAAGCCTTGACCGATCTTTCCTGCTTTATAAAAAGTCGTAGTGGCGATATTGATAAGATTACCATTATTATTACTTCCACTTTTATCGAGCACCACACCATTCACCACATCCGCACCATCCATAGTCCACCAACCAACAAGACCGGATTTGAGATTGGTATTATAGGCGGAGGGTTTAGAGACGACAGAGGCGTGAACTAGAGGAATGGAAAAATTAAAAACCAAAATGGAAAATGAAAATGTAAAAAAGAAAAAGACCAAAAACACTTTTCCAAAGAAACGATAATTTTTAATGCTCATGGCTATATTCTATCATCTTCTCGTATATATTCTACATCGTCCAATTCCGCACCATGATCACATAATCCAATGAGTTCACAATACCGTCGCGGTTAAGATCATAAGTAGCGTTGTTTGTATTCCACGCGGTGATCATTAGAGAAAGGTCTATGGAATTGACTATGCCGTCGGCGTTAAAGTCGCCTATGGTGGGGGTGTAAAGAGGTGGATTTTGATTTGGTGGGGGTGGGGCAACTGGAGGAATGATGCCAGATACCAATGGATGCGGATAGACATATGGAGTGTACGGGTAATATGCGTTGGGACCTGAAGAGTTAAATACTAAAGTGTCAGAATTACTATTGGTAGGATATGTATTCGACGCCCCTATTCTGCCTGTATAAACAGATTTTCCTCCAGAAGCTTGCGGCTCATGCATGAAATAATCACGATCTTTCTGAATAAATGTGGTATTACTTCCACTAACATATGCATCAGTAATATTAGAGCCATTACAATTATTTACTCCTCCAGTCCAATTGCAGGTGTTATTCCAGATAAATGTATTGGTATGCGCGTCCTCGGCCGGCCACTGTGTTCTCAGGATTGGAAATGATTTTACTGCGCTACTTTCTTCTTCAAAGAAATACGGCACAGATGATGATTTCGACATATTAACTACTCTGAAGTCGTTGTTATAAATAAGACTTGAACCTCCGCGTATCTGAAACAGATTCGCGGTAGCTTTATAGGTATAAAATCTATTGTTATATATTTCTAGAATCGGTTGCCCTCTTTCGAAAGGGTCAGTAGTATAATACCTTTGGTTACCATGAGAATCGTAGAATTGAGGGTTTAAACTGTTATTGGGGGGTGTGAAAGCTGTCGCATCAAATATATTGTTCCTTGTTACAGTTCTGGCTCCTTCATATTGATAAATCATAGAATCTGCATTATAACCAGCGTTTATCGTGTCAATATTATTATTCATTGTAAAAGTATTGTCTTCTATAAAAAGTGCATTAGCAGTTCCAGCTTCCATTGGACGTACCCATGCATAAGTTCCATCACCAGTAATATAAACCGCTTCATTACCATTAAGAAATATATTATGGTCAATAACCCCATATATCCAACCTTCAGGATGAATCTGCTCCATGCCTTTTTCGAATTTATTATGATCTATGCGTATTTGTGATATCGGATACGAACCATTTTTCTTACCGACTATATTAATAAAACGCATAGGTCCGCCTGTGGCCGTATGGTAATAGAAATAAATATCAGTTACGCGTATTTTTTGAGACGCAACTGATTGCGATATGGGGTTTATTTTAATCAGTGGATTCACTCCACCATTAATTATTTTCGTCTTGTCCACCCCGCTACCTTGCAAGGTAATAGCATTAGCAATGTTTAGTGTTGTGCTCCAAGTCGCGACTCCTTCAGGAATTACAACAGTATCACCACTCTGCGCCTGTTGCACAGCCACATTCACATCGGCAAATGAAGCACTCAAGGCGGTTATAATTTTATTGCCAGTGGTACTTACAATATCTGACCTTAATACTGTTGGAGTAATAACGAGAGGACTTTCGACTGGAGGGGTTGGCGGTGGTGATGTCTCAACCTGACCTTTATAGTTATATAGTTCAATAATTTCAGATGGAGAAAGTATGCGATTATAAATACGAATATCATCTAATATCCCATCTAAAGTTCTATCTCCATAGGATGAGTTCCCTACTACTATATTAGTAGTTCCACCAATAGGTGCACCAGCATTTTGATTGGGACTACCACTCAAAGAACCGTTAATATAAATATTGGTAACACCAGAATTATCTCTAGTTACAGTTACAAGTACCCACTGGTTATATTGCAAAGAACCAGCGGAAGATTGCGCTTGATTGGTTCCACTATTATCCGTAAAAGCGACTTGATTTGCTCCAATCCTAAACCATGTTTTACCGTTGTCAATTATACGCCCAGAGATTTTACCAACACTCCTCACATAAATCCACGCAGAAACAGTTAACGGGCTAGTACTAATGAAATCGCTACCTGTGTTAATTTTGTCATCCACCCCGTCAAAACTCATCGCCCCGCCTCCCACCTTGCTATCCGTCGTCCACGCCGCCCCATTCACCAGTGTCCCATTATTTCCATTCCCGCTCGAATCTGTCGCGGTCGTCCCGCTTCCTTCATCGAATTTCCACCAACCGACCAATCCGGCGCCGGGGCCTTCAAGAGTTGAAGCTACTTGGGCAAGTTGCGTTTTCCGCCAGCTGGCGGAGGAAGGAATAGATTGAATAGTTTGAATGGTTTGGTCAGCAACTGAGACAATATCATTCCATGATCGGCCGATTAAGATAATCGCAAGGATAAATGCGGAAAGAAGTAAAGCTAGTCCGTGGTGAGTTTTGACCGAAGAAAACATGTTGAAATTATACCATTTTCCGTCTATTAATTCTTCCACTCTTGATTAGATTGTGCCTGGTTCCTACAAACTTCAATTCCGCACCATCATCACATAGTCCAGAGAATTGACTCTACCATCCCTATTAAGGTCGTAAGTAGCGTTGTTCGTGTTCCATGCGGTAATCATTAGAGAAAGGTCTATGGAATTGACCATGCCGTCGTTATTGAAGTCTCTTTCATTCATGTTTCAAACATCGAGATTTTATCTAACAGAATCTTTTTGAAATCGCGCATCTGACGCGCTTGTCCTGCGGGCAAGAATCTACGAAGCTCCGCGTGGAAATTTATCCGTGAATCTTGAATGAGTCTCCGCACAGTGAGAAGCACTCGTTTTTCTTTGACTTGCGGATAATTCCCGGAAAGCAAGAAGAAAAAATCATAAAAATCCCTAGGCTTTGAGCGCGCTTCCAAAGCCTGAAGTTTACCTTCGATAAGCTCATGGATTGGCACATGAACAAGAGTATATGGCGGAATATATTCACCTTGAATGACCGTTCGCGTACCACTTTTACCTTTTCCTCTCCGTAGAGAAACCTCCAATTGAATAGTTACTTTTAAATCATAGATATGAAAATAGGCGATGGAGAGATACCCGCCGGTAGTTGGCTTGCCTTCTTTAATCAGAACGGAGATCCCAGATTTCTCAATGTTCGCGAATGTGGCGGTAAAAATATCCTCAACTTCCCGATCTATTATATTGATTCCCGTGAAATCGAGATCTTCGGAAAAACGCGGACTATTCAAGATTATTCTCAAAGCCGTACCGCCTTTGAACATAATTCGTTCACTGCCCGGTTCTTGATACAGGTATGACAAAAACAAGTGCTGGCAATATTCCCGCGCGATATTTTCCATATCGGTCTGATGTAGCTTAGCGAATTGTTCGAGGTTTTGACGATTCAGCATATATTTTTTCTATCAAAGAGGTTATTCCTGTACGATTGAATAATTTGACATATTTCATAAGCTTGGACTTATTTATTGATGATATATCCAGGCGATCATTCAAGGAAATCTTTTTCAAATCAACAAAATACAAATAATCAGCCAACGCCTTGGCTGGTTCCGCTATAAGGACGACGGTGCCTTCGAGTTGCATTGGTGCGTAACCGGTAAAAGCATCCTTTTTTATCTGTTGAAAAGAAAAAGTGCCACGAGAATTTATAAATTCACGCGTTGACTTAGTGGAAACAGAAGTTACGGTATAGACTGTTTCGGGAATTATATGATAATGCGAAAGTGCTTTTTCCAGAGAAATATAAGAGGGTTGATATAGCTTGTTAGCTATAAGATAAAGTGAAGGACTGCTGTCGGAAAGCTGATAGAAGTTGTTACGCAGTTTAATGAACAGTCCACGAATGACATTTTTCTTAACATAAGCCCTAGCGGTATTCAAAGACACGCCAAATATATCCTTGAATTCAGTCGGCCTGAATACGACCAATCCCAAAGATTTCAATCTTTGCTCAACTTCGAGTTGTTTCAGTTTTAGTACCATAACATCCCATAAGTGAAATGGGATGCCAAGAGTATATAGTGCTACAATGACAGAGTCAAGGGGATATTTTCCCGATGAAATAAAAAAGGTTCGACCTTTTAAGAAAGATCGGGAGATAAGGTCTATGGAGTTGACTAGGCCGTCTTTGTTAAAGTTAATTCCTCTTTATACACGAATCTATCTGCACAATATATTTCTTGAAATCCAAGAAGTTGTTTTTAAGATTGTTGAGAAAAAGGTCAAGATCAAGTTTTTCGTACCGGTGCACAATCATGTTTCTGGCTCCGACGATAGGCGCGATCTTATTAGCAAAGTCCTCATCTAGAACTTTATACTTCCCGAGCATTTTGAAAGTACTCTCGAGATCATCAGGCGCACCAAAATTGCCTTCCCGTATAATATGCACATTAACATCTATCATGCAGTCCACAATAAGCTGGAACACTCTTTCAGTCACACGCCGCTTGTCGAGATCATCTCGTATCTCTCCAATGGAAAAACCCGAGATAGCTTTTTCCATCTCATCGACATAACCAGTAAGCATCTCCAATTTTTTCTCTAAGAATTTCTTGTCAAGCATATTTGTATTCTTTTAGCTTGTAATCCAAATAATGCCTACGCAAATCAAATAACATCATAGCATCTTCGAACATTCTTTGTGCCAAAACAAAGATGGAGTTAAAAATGTTCTTTTCTCGCTCGTACAAAATAACCGCATGGTCGACAATCTGCTTCATGAGCAAGGGAGAGGCTTTCTTTATATTGACGAGCTGCACATCATCTCTCTTGAAAATATCTATAAGGTCGCTATTAGCTTTGATTTCTTCATCGAAAGTAAGTTTTTTATCTCCGGTATAAGCTATATCTATATCACTTTCTTTATGTATTTTTCCCGTCGCTTGCGAACCGAAAAGTACAACGAGGTCCAGCCCGTATTTCTCGGCTATTTGAGTGATTTTCGGTTTTATAGCTTCGATATTCATAATAATTCCATATTATCACAATTATCGGTTAGAAAGAAGTACCCCTACACACTCCAATTCCGCACCATGAACACATAGTCCAAAGAGTTCACTCCGCCGTCTTTGTTGAGGTCGTAAGTGATGTTGCTGGTATTCCAGGCCGTGGTCATTAGAGAAAGGTCAATGGAACCGTTGAAATAACCAGTTTCAGTTTGACCTATTTTACTTCTTTATATACTCCGTAAACGCCTTGCCGAATGTTCGGAAAACCTCCGGAGCAGATCGGCCATAAAAAACAGTTTTTGACCGATCGATTGAATCATAATCATGAATCAGCTTATTCCTAAATTTGGCCATCTCTTCTTGGGTGATCGCGAATTCTTTGTCTATAACGTCATGCTCTCCAAGCGCGGTAATAATTTCCGCGTAATTCTTGGGATTTTCATGAAATTCTTCAGCCAGAATATGAGCGTCGAAATAATTTATCTTCTATTGATTCAATATTGAGTGTTGTCATGAAAATATAGTTACGCGAATAAATGCTCTAGAGCTTTACTTTGAATTGATCGAAGTGACCTCGTGTCCTCATATTCACGCAGAGCGTAATTAGCCAATCTATTATGAAGAGATTGATCATCCGAAAATAGTATTTGACCTTCTCCCAAAGTGACAATGTATCGGAGTAATGGATTTTTAAGTTCTGGTACATTCAAAACATCAGCTTTGTCTCTACCTCCAAATTTTCTTTCCAAACCAGTGCGGATCTCTTCGATGAGCGTGTCTTGGGTATTCTTCGGTATTGTCTCCGGAAAAGCCACACCAACATCAATATCACTCAAAGGTCCTGCTGTGCCACGGGCATATGAGCCGAATAGATAGCCGACAATAGCCCCTCGTGATTGCATCAGAGAGATGATCTCTTGTTTTTGTTCATCTGTTAATCTTTTACCTTCCATGCCCGCATTATAGCACATTTATACCCTACACCGTCCAATTCCGCACCATCATCACATAATCCAAAGAGTTCACTCTGCCATCTCTGTTAAGGTCATAAGTAGTGTTGCTCGTATTCCATGCGGTGATCATTAGAGAAAGGTCTATGGAGTTGACTATGCTGTCGTTGTTGAAGTCGCCGGTGGTGGGGGTGGTAGCGATGGGCAGAGAGCAAGAGGCGGTGATGCCGCCGTTTGAACCAGTGCAATTCCAGAGATATTGAGTAGGAGTGTCGGTAGTATCGGAGAAGGTGCCTGCGGTACATTGATTGGGAGTGGTGGAGCAGGAGCCGGGGACTGGAGAAGGGGGAGGAAAACCGTCACCGCTACTGCCACCGGCAAACACAATCGTTGGATCACAACTGTAAGCGCCGATGTCTGTGCCTCCTTCCCCTCTTCCACAAAGCGGTGAACCGGGTAAAGGCTTCAAACCGTCATCCAGCGTAAAGGGAATGTTGTCCGGTCCGTCGGGATCAGACTCATTATAGAATCGGGGATTTCCTCCATTTATTCCGTGGGTTTCACAAAAATAATACCTACCAAAAATGCCGGCAGAACAGCCGCTGGTCGCTTTGACAGGATATGCCGGCGCGGCGCCGGCCACAAAGTTATAGTCGGCGATAATGGTAGCGCGCGCGGATTGATCAAGTTGAACCGTACGCGTTAAAAGATCGTAAACAGTATTTTTATAAGAAGCATAGGCATCGCCAATGACGAACTGGGATATATCGGTGAGAGATCTGGCCTTGTTAGTCAGATCCCCATTTGGACCATTAGTGTAGCCGTTATTCTTGAGATCATACGCGATTGTAGTAGCAATCGTATCATCCCCATTAGTAGCAAAGTACCGAAGTGGTTCGGTGCCCAATGACGCGCCTCCTAAGCTATAAAAACCCCGGATGTCATTTATAATAGTTGGAGTGGAACCGCCGGCAACAAAAGCATTGGAGAGGATGGCGGTTCCGGAAGAATCACCGCGTGACAGGGTGCTATAAGTGCTAATGCCGCTTTGCGTATAAGCCATGCGGTAAAAAGTATTATGTTCCATCCTCATTCCCTTAACAGATGAACCCAAGTAGTTGCTAATATTAATAAACGCATTTCTTCTGAACAACCAGTCGTGAATAACCAGCGAAATACCGCGCGCTCCCCCGCCGCCGTCAATCTGTCCAAGTTGCGTCTCAAGATTTTCAATCCAATTTTCTTCAAATAGCATATTATAGGACTCGCTACCGTTATCGCCAAAGGTCTGCACCCAGTCCGGATGATTGCCGACACCGGCAACGGCATTGCCATCCCGAAAGATATTTCTGCGGAAAAGAATGTCATGGCCGAATACGTACAGATAATCGCGGTTATTGACACGCTCTAGCGCATTATTTTCAAAAAGATGATTGGCTCCGAATGATTGAAAAAAGGTGCCATTCAAATTTCTGAAAGTATTCCCGCGAAAAGTGCAATTGTTGGCGGCAGGTATAGTAGCGCTTGACAAATAAAATTTAATTCCATAAACGCCAACAGCCCCATCCCGAATAACATTGTTGATAACCTGGCAAAAGTCCCCACCCTGCGCGATTATAATATGTCCAAGATTCACTGTAGCGTAACCAGTAATATCAAACCCATCCACCGTCACATACGGATTAGAAATCCAAAATGCTTGCACCGTAACCAAGCCATTCGCTTTAAAGGTTATTCTTTGAGCGTCGCAGGTGGCGCTATTTGGAACTAAATTAGGAAAAGTTCCGGTCACGGGAATACAAGAGCTCGGATTTGAAGACGTACCGCCAGCTTTAGTCATCACGCGTTCAGGATAATTGCCGGGATAGACAAGACAGGTGCCCCCGGCTGTAACCACATTGGCGCAAGCTTGGATAGTCGTGAAGTCTCCAGAGCCGTCTTGTTTAACACTGTATGTGCCTGAACCTCCTACGGTCTGGGTGTTAAAGGTGGCGGTTATGGTGGTATTAGCGTTAAGCGTCACTGTGCAGGTTCCCGTGCCAGTGCAGGCTCCTCCTGACCAACCCTGGAAGATTGAACCGGCGACAGGAGAAGCGGTAAGAGTGATGGAAGTCCCTTGATTTTGGGTTTCGGCGCAGTCAGAACCGCAGTTAATACCTATGCCTGTCACAGTTCCAGAACCGGTGCCTTGCTTCGTTACTGTAAGGATGTAGGTAGAAGTATCGCTTGAGCCCAGAGCGTAGAGATCGGAAACTTCCGAGACGGACAACGCGCGGTTGTAGATGCGGACGTCGTCAAGGGGGCCATTGAACCAACCGGCGGCCCCGTTTTGTATCGCCCCTATGCCGAGTGCATTCGGGTTAGGTGTAGAGTTGAGTAAGCCGAAACTGGCAGTTGTGTCAGTGTCAACCTGTGTTCCATTGACATACAGTCTTGTTGTGTCAGCGCCGTTGTAGGTGCCAACGATATGGTTCCAAACGCCATTAGGAACCGAACTGGCTGGAGCTACGGAAACTATTCTGGTAGTCCCATTACTTACACTGAATCTTGGTATTGTAATATCATAGCTAGGAAAGAATAGCGCGTATTGTTCAGCACTAGGCGTTCCAAGAATAGTGCCTCTGGCAACCAAGGTTTTACTACCACCAGAATTGATCATTTTTTTAAACCATGCCGAGACTGTGATAGCACCAGTGATGTTTGCGCCGGTTCCTGCGTTTATATAATCATTGGTGCCGTCAAACGAGAGTGCCCCACTCCCCACCTTCCCCTCCACCCACACCGGTCCGTTAGTAAGAGTGCCGGTATTGCCGTTGCCGCTTGACTCTCCTGCCGTGGTTCCCGAGCCTTCGTCAAAAGTATAGTGAACAACAAGAGCATCAGCAAAATCAGAAACCGCCGCGACTTGGCTTGAAGGAGGAACAGGAACAAACAAAACATAAGAGTTAATCTGCTTCGATGCCCAACTGATGAATATTAAAAAAAGTACTAGACAAGAGGCGAGTAATGCAATGCCATGAGATGTTTTGATGTAACTTTTCATTCCGATTTAATAATTAATTATCAATAAAAGTTAACGACCTAAATTATACAGTTGTTTAACCTCTGTTGCCGACAACGCGCGGTTGTAGATGCGGACGTCGTCAAGGGGGCCATTGAACCAACCGGCGGCCCCGTTTTGTATCGCCCCTATGCCGAGTGCATTCGGGTTAGGTGTAGAGTTGAGTAAGCCGAAACTGGCAGTTGTGTCAGTGTCAACCTGTGTTCCATTGACATACAGTCTTGTTGTGTCAGCGCCGTTGTAGGTGCCAACGATATGGTTCCAAACGCCATTAGGAACCGAACTGGCTGGAGCTACGGAAACTATTCTGGTAGTCCCATTACTTACACTGAATCTTGGTATTGTAATATCATAGCTAGGAAAGAATAGCGCGTATTGTTCAGCACTAGGCGTTCCAAGAATAGTGCCTCTGGCAACCAAGGTTTTACTACCACCAGAATTGATCATTTTTTTAAACCATGCCGAGACTGTGATAGCACCAGTGATGTTTGCGCCGGTTCCTGCGTTTATATAATCATTGGTGCCGTCAAACCCCAACCCCTGCCCCAACTTCCCTTGCACCGGCGTTGTTGTAGTGGACATGGAAATGAGTTGTCCATCGTTGCCACTGCCACTTTTATCGAATACCTTACCCGTCGCCCAATTCATGTCTTGATTGTTGAATGTCCAGTAGCCGACGAGGCCGCAATTCAATGAGCTCTGGCTACAGCCATAGGAGACGCCGCCTTGGGTGGCTTCCAGAGTAACTTGGCCGGAAAGATAGAGTTGACGGATTTCGGCGACAGAGAGAACGCGACTATACAGACGAACATCTTCAAGGGTGCCGCCGAAATATGAGGAGCCGACGACGCCGAGTTTGACATTATTGGCATTGATGGGAGTGGCGGTGGTAACGACGACATAATGCCATTTCGTATCTATTGTCGGACTGGCCGTGGTTTTGCCGTCTATATAGTATGTCGGACTGGCGAAACCGTTCGCCGTGAAGCTGCCATTTGTCGTAGAGGCAGAATGGGTGCCGCCGTCCAGGTCGAGAATGGTCTGCGTGGTCGAGGTGGCGAGCTTAATCCAGAAAGCCATGCTCGAAACGCTCGCTGAAACAGAACCGATGCTCACATTATCGTTAATGCCGTCAAATTTCAGCGCCTGCCCAAGTTTGCCTGCGACCGGATTCGTGGTTGTCGCCATATTGAGCAATTGTCCGTTCTTTACATTACCACTTTTGTCCAGTGCTTTTCCCGTCGCCCAATTCATATCTTGATTGTTGAAAGTCCACCAGCCGACCAAACCCGAATCCAGAGAATTGACATTCGGGCGAACGGCGGGGGTGGATTCGAGAGCGACTTGGCCGAGATTATAGAGTTGGCGGACTTCGGTGGCGGAGAGAGCGCGGGAGTAGACGCGGACATCGTCGAGGGAGCCATTAAGATAATAATCCTGGGCATATGGTTTGCCAAGCACTACACTTCCATAACCACTCAAAGTACCACCATTCAATGAAGCTGGTCCCGCAATTGTTGCTTTATCAAGTTGTCCATTTACATACAAGCTAATGGTTTGCGCAACACTATTATATACACCCACTAAATGATACCATTGCATGGCTACGGGAATGATATCTTCACCAGCACGATATTGAGTGGAACCACTCCCAACCAAAAAACTCAATTTTCCGCTGGCATTAATAGATAACGCATATTGCGCATTAGAACTACCAGTTGTAATTACTCCGCGACCTACGATACCTTTATAAAAACCAGGGACAATTGAGAATTTTACCCAAGCACTTACTGTGACGGAAGAAGTTATGTTTAATGTACTTGCGCTCCCTATAAGAATGCTTTGGGTGGAGCCGTTAAACCTCAACCCCTGCCCCATTTTCCCCTTCACCGGACTGGTGGTCGTGGACATATTGGTAAGCGGTCCGGTATTGTCATTGCCCGAAAGATCGTTGGTTTTGTTGGTCGCCCAATTGGTATCCTTCCCGTCAAAAGTCCAATAACCCACCAGACCGGAGGTTAAACTATTGACCGGAGATTTTGAGACAAGAGAGGCATGAGTTTGATTTGGTAATGAAAAAAGGCAGGCGAACAAAAAAGATGTTGCGAATAAATTTAAAAAAGTTTTTTGCATCTTAATATATTTCCACATAGTATTATCCTACATACTCCAATTCCGCACCATTACCACATAATCCAGCGAATTCACTCTGCCATCTCTGTTAAGGTCGTAAGTGGCGTTATTCGTATTCCATGCGGTGATCATTAGGGAAAGGTCTATAGAGTTGACTATGTCGTCGCTGTTGAAGTCGCCTGTGATGGGGGTGGGAGGAACTATGGGTAACGGATTGGGATTTGGCGGGGGTGGAATAATAGCTTGGCCGGAACCAACATATTCATAGGCGCCAATGTCCCATCCAGCGCCTTGAGGGCGAGAAATACCGTCTTTATCAGTGGTGAAGTATGGAGAAAGGTCAGCGCCTTGATTAATGAGGGATGTGGCCGCCGATTTGAGATGGAAATCATTATTCAATCCGCCATATGGGGTGTAACTAACGAAATTTGCGGGAGCATCTGCAGCAGTGATGAATACATTGTTCTTGGCAATAATTCTATTATCATCTTTCGACAACCAGGAGTATGCCCATCCATTAACAACCACATTATTTTCAACGTAATAATCACTCACGGTTCCCTTATACCCTTTGATGTAAGCCACGATAGATTGATGGCCTTCTGCTGAAAAATCTGCGACAACATTATTGGCAACTACTATATCGTTCCAGGAGATTGAATCCTTATATGTCGAAAGCACAATCCCGCCTCCTCCAGATTCTACAATATTATTGTATATTTTTAGGTGTGAAAAACTTCCGCTATAGCCATCTGCATATATGGCATAATTGGTGATACCGTTAAATATGTTCCCATAAATCTTGATGTAACTTCCTCCACCTCCCTGCCAACCATCCATGTGTTGGCTACCAGTATAATCCGTCTTATAAGCAACGAAAGTATTGTTATAAATACTAAATCCTGATCCATGCCATTGAAGGCCATCGGCTCCAGCTCCCCCAGCCCCTGCGGGTATATAAATTAAGTTATTATGGAATCTCATGGCTTGGTCCCAACTAAGCGGAAGATTGAAGCTTCCATAAGAGAAGGTATCAGCAGCCGGATTGCTCACATAAATATAGTTATGATCAAGCTCAATGCCACTAACAGTACTAAAATACATACTAGCGGCATTGCCGCCTGTAAAGGTTGTGTAGGCAATACGTAGATTTTGACAGAAGTTACATACCATTGCGCCCCATGAATAGTTCTGTACTGTAAAATGCCTTTGTCCGTCTCCAGCATCGCCGCTTATAACTACATTGTTAACATTGCTTCTGCTATTCCAGTCAGGATAAGCAAGCCAATAACTTTTGGCTATGTTGGAGCCATCAAAAACAGCGGTACCGTTATGAAGAGGATCTTGGCCGATCTGATAGGTTATAGGGTTGCCAGGAGCGCCGCCTGCTGGCTGCCAAACCCAACTCCTTGCATAATAGATTTGGCTTGAACCAGATGGTCCGCCACTTATATAAACAACATCACCGGCTGACACATTCTTTATATCTGCAATATCTTTCCAGGCAGTTGTCCAGGATTTTCCATCTCCGGAGTTTGAGACCGAGTTGTCAACATACCATGTAACCACCGGTGCTTGTGTAGTGGACGACGCGGGAGCAACGACTTGAATTACAGCGGACTTGGGAGCGGACGGAGTTGATGGAGTAGAAATAACATCACCAATTTTCACTGTAATCTGTTCATTGGCATTGTCAATCTGACTGTATAATTCCAAAACTTCCGCAGATGTTAATACCCTATTATAGACGCGAACATCGTCGAGGGAGCCATTAAGATAATAATCCTGGGCATATGGTTTGCCAAGCACTACACTTCCATAACCACTCAAAGTACCACCATTCAATGAAGCTGGTCCCGCAATTGTTGCTTTATCAAGTTGTCCATTTACATACAAGCTAATGGTTTGCGCAACACTATTATATACACCCACTAAATGATACCATTGCATGGCTACGGGAATGATATCTTCACCAGCACGATATTGAGTGGAACCACTCCCAACCAAAAAACTCAATTTTCCGCTGGCATTAATAGATAACGCATATTGCGCATTAGAACTACCAGTTGTAATTACTCCGCGACCTACGATACCTTTATAAAAACCAGGGACAATTGAGAATTTTACCCAAGCACTTACTGTGACGGAAGAAGTTATGTTTAATGTACTTGCGCTCCCTATAAGAATGCTTTGGGTGGAGCCGTTAAACGACAGTGCCCCACCTCCCACCTTGCCATCAGTCGTCCAAGTCGGTCCATTCGTGAGCGTCCCGTTATTCACATTCCCGCTCGCATCTGCCACGCTCGTCCCGCTCCCCTCGTCAAACTTCCACCAACCAACCAAACCTTGAGTTAAGGTATCAGCACCTTCGGCGGAAGCAAGTTGGGTATTCCGCCAGCTGGCGGAGGAAGGAATAGATTGAATCGTTTGGTCGGCAACTATTACAAACTCATTCCAACTTTGATTGATAAGAGTAAGAGCGAGAATGAAACAGGACAGTAAGAGGGCGATGCTGTATTCAGTTTTGATTATATCTTTGAAAAGTATTCTCAGGAATATTGGCATGGTAAATGTTTCTT
>ERZ1292629.1725-Hain-H43-01um-R1-1725-length-20476-cov-18_pt1 | contig 20476 bp, 14 predicted proteins | sample MGYA00564399_ERZ1292629 | MGnify/ENA primary metagenome ERZ1292629 (study PRJEB36523, sample SAMEA6512636) | groundwater metagenome | collected 2019-01-08 | study: AquaDiva: Metagenomics assemblies of 32 groundwater samples | reverse complement strand
CAAATGCGCCCCTGTTTTGACATCAGTTTTGGGTTTTTTCTATAGCAGGGGCGCACACAGCGCCCCTGTATTCTTTTGCCGCTTTGGTCTTGCTCATGAGGTCTGGGCGAGAAAAGAGAGGTCAAAAAAATAACATGCAAAAACATTATGCAACAACTCAAAACGGAACAAGCGAATGCAAAACTGCATATCGCTTATGTTCAAATCAGCAAACTCCGGCCATCGGAATACAACCCGAGAAAAATCAGCAAAGAATCGCTTGAGCAGTTAAAAGAAAGCATCAGGCGCTTCCAAATGGTTGATCCGATCATCGCAAATGCCGCACCGAACCGTAAGAATGTCGTCATCGGCGGGCACATGCGCTTGCGAGGAGCCAAAGATCTCGGATTCAAAGAAATTCCGGTTGTCTATGTAACCATTCCGGATTTGGCTCAGGAAAAGGAACTCAATCTCCGGCTCAACCGTAATACTGGCGAATGGGACTGGAATCTGCTCGCTGAATTCGACAGCACACTCCTTACTGATGTCGGCTTTACGTCGGAAGAGATGGACGAAATATTCGGGCTAGATGAAAACCCGGAGATATTCGATCTAGAGAAAGAACTCCTCAAGCTCGACATCAAAAAAGTTGATGTCAAAAAAGGAGATGTCTACCGCCTCGGCGAACACCGAGTTATGTGCGGCGATTCAACGATTGAAAAAGACATGCTCAAACTCATGGGCAAAGGAAAAGCGGATATGTGCTTTACTGATCCGCCGTACATTCTTGACTATCTTAGAGGAAAGACGAAGCAGAAAGACGGAGTGACGGAAGGATTTGGCGCAAAAAAGAATCGCAGATACCTCGAAACGGACGTGCTCCCGCCAGACTTCACCGAGAAATGGATGGCGAATGTCGCGAAAATCCAAAAGCCCGATTTCTCGATCATCGTCTTCGAGAATCCAAAAAATCTGCGCACTATTTGGAACGAGATGGAGAAACACTGGAAGTACCGCAACACCATCACTTGGCACGTGCCCAATCGCGTGCAGGGATTCAGTTCGAAATTCAAGTTCTTCAACAAGTCGGATATCGCGCTTGTGGGAACGAAAGGAAACGCTTCTCTCAATCTCGAATCGGAAGACGAGCTATTCCAGAATGAGTACGAAAACGCGCTCTACGCCACGGCAGGAAAACCGCATTGGGAAAGCTATGAGAAAGGCAAGAAAATCTGCCCCACGGACTTCATTGAATTCGTGGCTGCGGACGAGAAATCCTCCGGCCAAGGGATAATCTTCGGAACGAAACCGCTTGAGCTCCTCATCCCGTACATCAAGGTACTCACCAAACGAGGAGATCTCGTGATTGAGCCATTCGGCGGATCGGGGTCAACGCTGATTGCGGCTCATAAAATGAACCGGCGATGTTTTCTTATGGAGAAGTCGCCCGTATATACGGCGGTGATTCTCAAGCGTTGGGAAAAGTTCGCCGGAGAGAAAGCCGTAAAGCTATGAACGTCAAGAAAAACAAACAACTGAAAGATAAGCTCTTGGATCAGCTTCGTAGAGTGCCAATCATAGAAGCGTCCTGCCAAAAGGCGGGAATCTCGCGGCAGACATTCTACCGTTGGAAATTCGAGGATCAGGAATTCGCGAAAGATATAGAGAAAGCGATTGACGACGGCCGGATGCTCGTAAACGACTTGAGCGAATCGCAGGTGCTCTCGCTCATCCGCGACAAGAACTGGCAAGCAATCAGCTTTTGGCTGAAGCACCATCATCCTTCATACAAGACGAGAATCCAAATCGAAGGATCACTTCAGATGCCGCAGGAAGAATTGACGCCCGAACAAGAGGAGTTGGTAAAAGAAGCGCTGCGGCTCGCCTCGCTTTCCTCCGCTGCCGACACGGAGCAGGGAGAAGAAAGCGATGGCGCAGCATCAATCATTAACAACAATAACCAAGTAAAAAACCATGAACCCCGTTAGATATTCAATCAATAACAAGATTGGATATGTTTAACGGGAAATAAAAAATTATATGTACATAGAAACAAAAAAATCCCCCAAAATATCTAACGGGGTGAACAAAACACTACAAAAGAAAAAGAATAAAAAGAAAGCGCCCGCTCGCGCGAACAGCCTGTCCCGTAACCTTGCGGACAGAATGTTCCGCGACCGCAGAGTGCGCACCGCGATTACAAGACAGAACCATTTCCTCTTTTTCCACTTCTACTTCGCGCACTACGTGCAGTATCCGACCGCGAAGTTCCAGCGGGAAATGTTCCATCTCTCCGAGCAGGAAAATATCCGGAATCTATTCATTGTCGCTTTCCGCGGCTCGGCAAAGTCCACGATCTTCACGACTTCCTATCCGGTATGGGCGATATTGGGAAAACAGCAGAAGAAGTTCGTCCTGATACTCTGCCAGACGCAAGCGCAGGCAAAACAGCACATGCAGAATATGCGCCGCGAACTTGAAGGGAATATGCTCCTTCGAAACGACTTGGGACCGTTCAAAGAGGAAAATAATGAATGGGGTTCGTCCTCGCTCGTATTCTCGCGTCTGAACGCGCGAATCACCGCCATCTCCTCGGAACAGAGCATGCGCGGATTGCGGCACAACCAGCACCGGCCGGACTTGATTATCGGAGACGACGTGGAAGATTTGGCGTCCACCAAAACGAGAGAAGGAAGAAACAAAACCTACCAGTGGCTCACTGGTGAAGTGATTCCCGCCGGCGACCGCGAAACTCGGCTCGTTATCGTGGGCAACCTTCTCCATGAAGATTCGTTGATGATGCGTTTAAGAGAGGATGTTGAAAAGGACAGGATCAGCGGCATCTTCAAGCAGTACCCGCTTCTTCAAGGAGAAACAATCCTCTGGCCGGGCAAGTATCCGACGATGAACGAAATCGGGGAAGAAAAACGCAAGGCGGCGAATGAATTCGCCTGGCAGAGAGAATACCTCTTGAATATCGTTCCGGACGAAGAACAAGCGATACATCGGGAATGGATCCAGTATTACGACGAGCTTCCGGGTTACCACTTCTTCTTCGTTGATCCGACTCAGAGCGTCAGATCGCACCAGGAAGTGCGCATCGGCGTTGACCCTGCCATCTCCAAGGAAGATGCCGGCTGCTATACCGCCATGGTGCCGGGGCTTTTCTACGAAACCAAGAGAGACGATATTCATGCCGAAAGCGAGTACGTTCTCTACATCCTCCCCAATATCGTGAATGTAAAGATAGATTTTCCCGAAACGGTTGAAACTTGCAAGGCGCTCAACGAAAACTTCAAGACCGTCAACGAATTCTGTCCGCCGGTCTTTATCGTTGAGGACGTGGGATATCAGAAAGCTCTGCCTCAGCAGCTGGAAGTGAACGGACTCGTTGTGAAATGCGTGCGGCCGGGCAGTCAGGATAAGCGCAGCAGAATCGTCCTTACGGCGCACCACATCAAGACAGGCAAAGTGCTTTTTCCAAGGAAAGGCGCGGAACAGCTCATTCAGCAACTCGTGCATTTCGGCGTTGAAAAGTACGACGACTTGGCGGACGCGTTCGCCCATCTGGTGCTTCATTCCTTCATCGAGAAACCGAAGCCAACGCGCTGGTGGATTAGCAGATAAGATAAGGGAAGGCTCGCTGCGAGCAAAAACTCCCGAAAGGGAGTTTTTGCGTTTCAGAACTATGACAAAAGTATTGGTTATTCGGGAGTTTGTCGAGTTACTCGACTGCTTCCATAAGCCCCTGTTGTGGGTTGTTCATACAAAAAACTGCCGCAAAAAGCGGCAGACGTCAACCTGAAAGAGTTTTTAAACTCTAGCTACATTTTAGTAATTAATCGCCAAGACTTATTAAACCCAAACTTGTCTTTTGTTTTTACAAAAAGCTTATCAAAGGAAGTGACCTCATCCGTTTTGTTTAGTTTTTTTGGAAATATAAGTCGATGTGTGGCCGATGAAAATCTTTTGTTTTTATTTCGCAGTAATGCTTCATGCTTTTCAAAAAAACTTCTAGGCATCATATATAATTTATACTTTCGAAGATCTTCCGATAACAGGACGGCTATAAGATAATCAAAATAGCAAAAATCTCCGACAACCTTTCCACGTTTTGGATGGATTATGTTTCTTTTGTGGAGCTTGCATTTTTTAATATTGATCGCGAATCCATATCCTACTCCGAACCACTCACTTTTTAAGCGAGATGTCTTTACTTCAATGTTAATTCGTTGAGCGTCTTTTATTAGGACGATGTCAGCCTTTGATTGTCCGGAGCCAAATTTGATCTCATAGTCTTTTGGTCCGAAAACGTGTTTCAATTTCTCCCAGACAACAAGTTCACCGTAGAAGCCAGCGATATCAGGACTAACCCGATGACCTATTTTCTCAACATCATCTCGCAGAATAAGGATGTCCTTAATAACTTTTTGTATATCTCGTTCTCTAATTTTTGTCGTCATTTTTGTTTCTTTTAAGATTTATGGGGCAAATTGAATTGCATCCTCTATTGCCTTTTGCTTAGCTGGTGCTTTTTGTTCATCCCAACAAGTACCGATATCCCAACGAGGCGGCCATTCAAAAACACAGTTCGTGAAGAAACCATAAATAAAATAAACGACAAAGCCGACAATAAAAACTACCGCGACTACCATCCATTGAAATCGCTCCTGTTTTGTCATACCGTGTGAACGGTGTCTATAAAATCTACGTCTACCCATAGCTCGGTGTGGTTTTAATTAGGATTCTTTTTCTTTCCAACTTTCCTCCACCGTTGCTAGTCCCTGTTTAATGTCGGCATTTTTTGACTTCTTCATGCTTCTAAACTTACTTGCGATAGGATATTTAGCTAGATTAACCCAAGGCCATTTACCTTTTACTATATAACCAAGCCAACGAGTCTGATCAGCTTCTGGGACTGTTTTGATTTTTCCGATTACTGCATCCATAAGTTGATTCGCATAAGCCTGCGGTGGTGCGATCGGCTGAAGTGAGGCGTCGTCAATAATTGTTGGTAAATTTTCAAGAATACTATCCTGATGTTTTGGAAGAAGTTTCGGCCAAATCGTCTCCGGAGATCCAATTTTATTGGTGATAGCAAATCTCAACCCCTGATTAAGGGCGTTGAAGTCGATCGATGATTCAATTTTTTGCAGAATCTTCGCCTCAACCTCCCTTAAAGTCCACGGCGCCTTTTCTTCATTTGCCTTTGCGATAGCCCACGCAGTAATTCCCGGATCAAGTTCGGAAACTCGATCGAGGGCCTTTTCTTTAAGTGCTTCGGTCCCGTTGCTCGCATAGTCTCTTAACAGTATGAAGCGGTTTTCTCTCAACTGCGCATTAGAATCTCCAATAAGATCGGTAACCAAGATTCCGCTAAGGGTATCTATTTGTTCGCGAACCTTCTCGATTTTAAGTTTTGGAAAATGTGCAATCATGGCGTTTAAAGCGTCTGGCTTTTGTTTCGGGTAATATTCTTTAAGCCATTTGGCCAAAATTAAACTTCTGAATAAACCAACCCCTTCAGTATTTACGGTATTAAATTCAGTGATGTCCTTCAATACAAATTTGTCTTCAAACGCCCCCATCACGGCAGAATCTGGAATCTTATCAAGCCAAGAGAAGAAAAGATTTAAAATTTCCATCTTTAAGTTAGATGCGGCATTGTTCACGAAAACATAATCAAGTTCACTTAACTTGTCGGCAAATATTTTGTGGATGGTTGATTCTGCTGGTGAATCAGACAAGGCAATGAGGAGTGTTTTTATGGCGCCCAATTTTTGGGTAGCATCAGTCATGGAAGGTAGTTGGGTTACCAAAGCAGTTGCGCCCTCCTGTGCCTTCTCATCTCCCATTGAAAGAAGATCGTTTTTTACTCCTTTGGGATCTCCTCCCTTCAGTGTCGCAATAAAGTCTTCGCTGGATGGACCACGCTGATCGCCGAAGCTCGAGTCAGCAGCGAGCGAGAGGTAAGGCTGGAGGCTGAGGACCTGTAGTCGGGAGTCCTGATAGAAGCGTGGTTCCTCGTAGAGGAATTTTTCAATGAATATCCGCTGGCTCGTTGAAAAGTTGTCCTTACTTTTATCGAGAATGCCGGTTACTTGCGACGTGTCTTTCTTACCCACGGCGTATTCAAGGTTTTGGAGTATGCCCACGTCGATAACCATCTTGTCAAACAATGGAGCGCACAGTTCTTGAATCATAAGCATGCGCACCACAAACAATGGCTTGGATTGCATTTCTTTAAAGTAAGCGGCCTGCCGTGTGTCTGGGTCCTCGGCTTTCTGCTTAATGATTTGAAAGTGGAAGATCGTTGTGTCGATGAATCGAATGATTTGCCTGAAGTTACTCTCGAAGTACTTATCCAGGTACCCGGCAAATGTCGACTTGTCCCCATCATCAGCGAAAATGGCATCTAGGTTCGCTTTGCTTTTCTCGAACTCACTTTGTATGAAGTCCTTAAGCTCTTTTTTGATCAGCAGTGGGAGACGCCAGTACACATTGAAAATCTTCTTAAGAAACCTGCGCCCTTCCTCCATTTGCTCCGGCGGCGCCTTGTTGGGGAGAAGGTCTCTACCAAGATAGCCCTCGAGCACCGTGTGGTCTCCGGTCACGACAAATGTTATCTCACCTTTGTCGAAGAATGTGCGTAGATTGTCGAGGACGTCTCGTGCCATCCCAGGTGTAACGCGATCAAGATCGTCCACGAAAACGGCGATTTTCTTCCCGGCATTTTTGTAGTATTCGAGTATCTCCTTCAACAGATCGTCGAATTTGTCCAAAGTAACGATTGCGTGGTCAGTCTTCTGAACTACCGCAACGCTCTGGACAATTGCGAGCGCTGTGGGAATCAGCAGGGTCAAAAAGAAAAATTGCAGTTGCGGAGACAGACTGGTGGCAAATGCGTAAAGAGGAGCGTACGTGAAAACCCAAGAAATACCTCCAAGGATAAGGGCGAACTTGAGAAACTTCTCCCAATCAACAGTGCTCTCGGATTTATCGACGTCTAACTGCTTCAATTTCCCACCTACCCACAGCGCGTCACATTTGGAGGCAAGAACCCTTAAAAAATTACGTAGGAACGAGACCCGGTCCACCGAGAACTTCCAGGGGTTAATATCAAACACCTCAAATGAAGAATCGCTCTCTTGGAGCGTTCGTTTGAGGTCTTTCAAAAAGCGAGTCTTGCCCTCGCCCCATTTTCCTGAGATCCCAAAGATAAAAGATTCACCCTCTTCTCCGTGGCGCTTGATAATCGTTTTTGCGACCTCTTTTACGAATGGCGTGCGGCTGTCCATAAAATTATGCTGGTACTGGTAAATATTCTCGGTATACCCTCACCGTTTCCTGATATATCGACTCTATCAGTCGCTCTGTTTGCATTTGTTCTACAAACCCCTTTTGAAGCAAGAGGAGGCGTACATTTTGGCGAATACGCGCCTTGATGGTCTCGTTGTTTGTCCAATCAATCGCCAAGTCACGACGAATGCGTTTTGTTAAATCTTTAACGAACTCCTTGATATCAATACCGGCCTCTTTCAGATCGGGGTCGGCTGCGAGGGTATCGTAAAAGACAATTTCTTCCTCGGAGAGCCCGAGTTCCTTACTTTCTTCGTCGAGCTTCTTTATCTCATCGGCGATCTCGAGCAGGTGTTTGATGATCTCTGCCGAACTAATGACATTATTTTCGTATTTTTCGATGAGGTCGGTTAGAAGTGTAAGCATCGTCTCATAACGTGCCTTGTTGGTACGAGAACGCACTTTGATTTCCTGATCGAGCATTTTGCGGACCGTATCAATAGCAAGATTTTGATATTTAACCTTCTTTATTTCTTCTGCAAATCGCTCATCAAAGATGGAGATGCTCTTTTTCTCCTCACCTTCTTTAGTAAAGAGATCAATGACTCCTTCAGCTTGCACGGCATCCTGAACGAGACTGCGAATGGCGCTCTCGGTTGCTTCTGGGAAGATAATATGCGGTATGACCGTCTGTTTATTAATCGCTTGGCGAATTGACTGGAAAAATTGAACGTCAGTAGCAATCTTCATCGCTTCATCTCCGGGCATTACGAGTGCGTGAAGACTAGAAAGTTTTGACACCGCACCCATGTATGCCATTTTTCGATCATCAGAAAGTCGGCCATCTTTTGAGATAACTTCGTTCATCGCTGACTGGAAAAGTTGAACTAACTCAACGCTCTTTTTCTGCCTCCACCCAGTAAAATTTATGCTTGAGAAATAAAGAGAAATTTCGCCGTGAAGCTTCTTCATTTCGCTTATAACCTCGTCCAGCGGAATCATTGCCTCCTTCTGCACATCAGAATCGTAGATGGCGAGAGCTTTCTTGAGATGTTCGACAATACCGATGTAGTCAACAATCAAACCACCAGGCTTATCCTTATAGACACGATTTACACGTGCGATAGCTTGCATAAGTCCGTGGTTCTTGAGTGGTTTATCAAGATACATCGTATGCATACTTGGTACGTCAAATCCGGTGAGCCACATATCGCATACAATTACTAAACGAAGTGGGTCGCTCGCTTTCTTAAATCGCCTCTCAAGTTTCTTTACATCGTGCTCGGCTTGAATTTGTCCTGGGAAATCTTCCATTTTGGAAATCACAACGGCACATTCTGGGGCACCGGGAATTTCTTTGATCGCCTGATACATCGCAACAGCGATAGGGCGGCTCATCGTAACAACCATTGCCTTGCCCTCGATTGGTCGGTTATTGAAGTGAGCAACGATATCTTTAGATATTTGTTCGATACGACTTGGCGCACCCACAACTTCTTCAAGTACAGCCCATTCTTTACGGGCTTTTGCTTTTTCATCGACGACGATTTCTCCAAGAATTTCGTCTAGCTTGCTGTCGACAAATTGGTCGGCAAGATGAAGCGGAACTAGACGACCTTCGTAGTAGATCGGCACGGTCGCCTTATCTTTAACGGCTTGACCAATCTTGTATGCACTTATTACGTCACCAAAAACACGCATGGTGTCGCGATTTTGGCGTGAAATTGGAGTTCCAGTTACACCCAAAAAGCTCGCGTTCGGCAAAGCCTGCCGCACGTTACCTGCAAGCATGCTGTATTGCGTACGGTGTGCCTCGTCGGTAAGTACAATAATATTTTCTCTTTCCGACAGAATAGCGTTCGCGTCAGGGTCTTCGTGAAATTTCTGAATTGTCGTGAATATTAACTCACTTCCCAAGTGAGAAAGTCGGTCTTTCAAATCTTTAATACTCGAGGCGCGTTTGGCGAGTGTGCCATACCCGGTTCGACTAAATGTTTTGAAGAGCGCATCGTCGAGATCTTCGCGATCATTAAGGAATACATATGCAGGGCTTTTAAGCTCTGGAATGCGCTTTGTCTTATTCACGTAAAAAACCATTGAGAGTGACTTGCCCGAACCTTGCGTGTGCCAGAAAACGCCAATTTTTCTTTCCCGCTCTCCAAGTACTGAATGCACAGTGCTTTGAATCGTCTTGATTACACCGTAGTACTGATGGTACAAAGCCGACTTTTTTGTGTATGTCACCGCGTCGCCATCTCCGTCGGCTTCAAAAACCGTGAAGTTCTGAATTACATCGAGAAACCGCGTCTTGTTAAAAAGACCGTTAGCAAGAACCTCGAGCTCCGCCGCTCCTTTAGGCGCGTCCGTTTCTGATTCAATTCCTTTCCACGCGCTATATCGCTCCCATGATGAGGATATTGTTCCGTGACGTGCTTCTGTAAGATCAGACAAACAAACAACTTGGTTATAGAAGAAGATTCTCGGTATTTCTTTTTTGTAATATTCTATGTCGCGGTACGCCTGACCAATAGTTGCTTCTTCGCGCACCGGACTTTTGAGTTCCAGCACAGAAAGTGGAATACCGTTTACAAAAATAACTCCATCAAGACGACAAACGTTGTCTATGCCTTGAACCGTAAACTGGTTAACAAACAGGAATTCGTTAGCATCGATATTTACGAAATCGACAAGCTTAACAACCTTGGTCTTTTCTCCGCCATTTTCTCGCCATGTTTTCTTCACGCCCTCGGTAATAAGCGAAAACATTTCTTTGTTACCAAGAGTAAGATCGGCATTGTGATATGCCGCGATATCATTTACAACCTGCTCTGCTTGTTCAGCTGGGAGTTGGGGGTTGAAACTACGAACAGCGGCAAGCAAACGATTTTTAAGGACCACGCCACGAAAATCATCGCGCTCAGCATTTGGCTGACCAGACGCAATTGTTGGACCATAAACATACTCATAACCCTGGCCCCGAAGCCATTCGATAAGTGATTGCTCTGTTAAGTTGTTTTCGTTAAGCGGGTTCATATAAGTTTTTCTAGGAGGCGATCTCTCGTTTTTTGTAACGTAATATTTTCAAATAAAGATTCTGTTATTTGAGAAAACATTGGTACAACCATTTCGGTAAAGTGAGCTAATATTTTATTCTCGGGAATAAGTATCTGGTATTCTTCAACCATTTGCTTATTTATATGCTGTTGCGCGCCACCAGAAGCGCCGGATATTAAATCTAGGATATTCGATTTTATATATAGATATATGTATTCGTTTAGCAAATTTCTATCATCGAATATGCCAACGACTGACTGGTTCGCGGTTGAATCTATTTCTAGCCTGCTAACTTGCCCTAATGTTGCTCCAGTGATCGCGATTAATGTTGTTCCGGCATTCATCAAACGAGCATTAGAATTTTTCAAACCAATATTAGTGATAAATTCGGTTGCTGACACAACACGGAGTTTGTTAACTTCGCCAGAATTGATCCATGGAATATCTCCGCTCCAGTATTCTGGTTTCTCCCGCGACGGAGTGCCGCCAAGAGTCACCTTTGAAACATTCGTGATCTTCTCGATTCTCCAATTCTGAGGAATTTTCCCCATTTCACTATCAACGAACCTCGCCTTTTCGTGACCTGGAAATCGGAACTTTACAAACCATTCATTGAAAACGTTTTGTCCAATCGCTTCAAGGTTTTTTATAATGGAATTGTTATTTTCAATCTTTGCATCATAAACATCTAAAATATCAGCTATCTTTCTTTGAGTGGGCACATCGGGTAGATTAACCAGTAGTTGCGACAAAGTAACTGCATTGATCCCCGGCTGAGCACTACCAGAAAGCGAGCCTCTTACTTGGCCCCAATAATTTTTTGATTGAAAGAAATATTTTAGAAGCCTTGGGTCGCATTTATTTTTATCAAAACGTAGTCTAATAAGGTATGAGGCAAATACCGCTTCTTCTGATAAATCAGAATTAACAAAATAACTCATCCCCGTGGTTGCACCAGTGCGGGCAAAAACCAAATCCTCCTTTTGCAAAAGATACTTCGATTTTTCTGCACTAGAGATTTCACAAAACGGAACTGTTTCCCAATCAACTACGTTTCCCTGAATATCCGTTATTCTCAAAAATCTTGGCCCAATTTTTTTATCATTGGCGCTTGCGGTATAGCCATACTGCGGGCCAACAGAAAAAATCTCCTCAATTTTTTGAGTTTCCCTTTCTGCGTTTTTTAGTTTTTCCAACAGTGTTATTTCCATAGAAAATTATGTAAAATCAACAAATTTTGCTTTGTACTGATTTTGCCACTTTTCGCGAGGAATTGTACGCTCGTTATATTGACCTCGTGGTTGCTGTCCTTTGGGCGGCCAATTCGCTTCGGAAACTTTTACTGAACCATCGGGTGTTACTTCTTCCACAAATGCAACATGGCCAATTTCATTGGTTGTTGGATCCTGACTAATCCCTGCGGTAAAACACATGGCGCAATTTACCTTTGGCTCGGAAAGAATTTTATAAACTCCTGCATCCAGAAAAATTTTCCACCACACACCCCCGTTACGACCACTTTGTACTGGCCAATTTATATCTATTCCCAACTTTGTTTTAACTCGATATGTCGTATATTCTGTACATTGTAAATCGTACCCATTTTTAGCGCCGTTAAGCACGTCCTTAATTGTTTCTCTAATTTTTTTAGTAACATCAGATGCCGCCGAATTAGGCTGGCCAAGGATAAAATCTGCTGGCGGTTGAGTAATTTGAGTTGTGATAGGTTCTGTCTCCGAAATATAATCAGCACGAACCCAACCTTGCTGTCCATCCTTTGTTACCCGAAACCAAGGCCCATCTACCACAGTAAGTTCCTGTCCCATTTCCATTTTTTGAGCACCATCAATAGTTTCCGATTGTTTTCGGAAATTCACATCCTTTTCTTTTACATATACCTTCTGATCTTTGTTCATGTGTTTAAAATCCAAGCTCCTTGAGATTCTTCTCAATTTTCTTTTCCAACTCTAGACCTTTCGAAAATGCGCCACGAAGCTCGTCCGAGAATTTCTGCATCTTTTCCTCAAAGGGAATTCCGTCATCCTCCGCATCAGCTAGTCCAACATATCGACCAGGAGTAAGCACGTATCCGTTTTTCTTAATCTCCCCAAGTGTTGCTGATTTACAAAAACCAGACACATCTTTATATTCCTCAGCACCAGATTCTTCGCGCCACGCCCGCACGGTATTTGCGATTTTCTGTATATGTTCGGGGTTGAATACCACTTGTTTACGTGAAATCTGTTCAAATACATCGCGGGCATCAATGAAAAGTGTTTCGCCTGAACGTTTACGGAAACGGTCGCCAGATTTATTTTTTGCTAGAAACCAAAGTGAAACAGGCAGTGGGACGTTATAGAAAAGCTTTGGTGGACAAGAAATAACAACCTCGACGATATCTGCTTCAATAAGCTTCTGTCTAAGATCACCCTCCTTACCAGATACAGCGAGTGCACCGTTTGGCATAACGAACCCTGCATACCCGTTCGGAGCAAGGTGGTGAGCGAAGTGTTGAATCCACATAAAGTTGGCGTTGCCGCTTGGCGGAGTACCAAGAACTATGCGTGGATCATTATCAGCAAGTTTTGACGGCTCCCATTCTGCATTGAACGGAGGATTAGCTATTACAAAATCCGCTTGGAGATGTGGAAATTTATCCTGATAGTAACTATTCCCGAGTTCAATCTTTCCAGAGAGGCCGCGAATAGCGAGGTTCATCTTTGCAAGGCGGAGGGTGGTCTGATTACTTTCTTGACCATTAATGGCAAGTTTAGAGGGATCTTGTTTGTGATCCCGAAGATATTCGCCCATAGACACAAACATTCCGCCACTACCGCAAGCAGGGTCGAGCACGCGAGCATTCTCATATGGCTCAAGAATCTCGACGAGAAGTTTAACGATAGATCTCGGCGTAAAAAATTCTCCACCGCGTCTGCCTTCAGCCGAAGCGAATTGACCTAGAAAGTATTCATAGATGCGGCCGAGGATATCTTTTTCTCGATCAAAATTGTGGTCGAAGGAAATGCGAGAAAAGATATTTACGAGCTCACCGATTACTGCATGATCAAGAGTCGTGCGCGTATAAATTTTAGGCAAGACACCTTCCAGTTCGGCTCGGTTGTCTTCTTCGATGAGATCCATCGCCTTATCGAGCACCTGCCCGATGTCAGATTGCATCGTTTTTGTTTGCAAAAATTCCCAGCGTGATTTTTCTGGAACGTAGAATACACCGACGCTTTTATAGAAATCTTTTGTCTCAAGAATCTGAGCGCGGGCTTTATCGTCTTTCACGTAGAAGTCTTCATTTTTAGAATCGCGGGTAAAACTTTCAAGCTCTTCGCGTCTTTTGTAAAAAGCGTCGGAGATGTATTTCAAAAAGAGGAGCCCGAGAACGATATTTTTATATTCAGACACATCGATATTGCCGCGAAGCTTGTCTGCCGCCGCCCAAAGCTCTTTCTCAAAATCGAGATCATGATGATGGCTTTTCTTAATAACAGTATCCGAGGCTTTCTTTTGCTCTGTGCGGATACGCTCCTCAAGTCCAGCCGGAAGGGCTGTTTTAGGGATCAGATAATTTCGCCCAACTTTCTCGGCTGGGATCTTTTTCTCCGAAATTTGCTTGTTTATAGCCGCCCGAGTTACCCCAAGCATCTTGGCCATTTCCGCTACCGTTATAAATTGTGATTTGTTGATTGACATATGTATACCGTCCATTATACACGGTCCAGGAAATTTTGCAAGTATACATAGGTAAACCGATGGTTTGGGGCCTATTTAGTTATCAACTCGATGGGGTCTGGACTCCCTAGAGCCATTGCGTCATCCCTTAGGTTGTATGAAAAACACAACCATGGGGTCGGTGGGAGCTGGGACCCCAGCGCAGAACCAGCTCCCGGTAAAGGTTCGGTACTGCCTCTACGCCCGGAAGTCGACCGAGAGCGAGGAGCGGCAGATCCTTTCCATTGATAGTCAGGTAAAAGAGATGTTGCAGATCGCGGAACGCGAAGGGCTCGAAATAGCCGAAATAAGACGCGAGAGCCATTCCGCAAAAGCGACGGGTCAAAGGCCGGTGTTCAACGAGATTATCAACGATATCCGATTGGGTAAATTCAGCGGCATACTAACCTGGGCTCCCGATCGGTTAAGTAGAAACGCAGGTGATCTGGGAAAACTCGTGGATTTGATGGACGAGAAGCTTCTCATTGAGATACGGACATTCGGACAGCGGTTCTCAAATTCACCTAACGAAAAGTTCCTGTTAATGATTCTCGGATCGCAGGCCAAGTTGGAAAACGATAACCGAGGTGTGAACGTGCGGCGAGGCCTGCGTATGCGCTGCGAAATGGGGTTAAGACCCGGGGTCGCTCCGACAGGGTATTTGAATGAGAAGCGAACTGATAGAAAATGTCACGCCATAATTGATCCGGAGCGAGCACCGATTATCAAGAAAATGTTTGAAAAGGTGGCGAACGAAAAATGGAGCGGCCGGAAGCTCTATCACTGGCTGAAATTCGAGATCAACTTCAAAAGCAGAGGCAATAAGAATATAGCGCTCAGCAACATATACATCATCCTCCAGAACCCCTTTTACTACGGAGTGTTCGAGTATCCGGAGAAAAGCGGCAACTGGTATACCGGAAAGCATGAGCCGATTATCACAAAAGAGATATTCGATAAAGTGCAAGAACATCTCAAGCGTGATCATATTGTGCGGTCGGAGATCAAAGAATTCGCCTTTACGAAATTCATATTCTGCGGTTCCTGCGAATCGGGTGTAACGGCCGAGGAGAAGTACAAGAAGCTCAAAGACGGCACAACCGCACGCTATCTATACTACGGCTGCACGCGAAGCAAAAATCTGCATTGTAAGAATGGCTATATTCGGGAAGAAGAATTGATAGATCAACTGGTCAAGGTAATGGATAAGATAGACATCAACGAAATCGGCATGCGACACAAGTTTGAAGAAGAAGTATCGCGGCTCATGAAATTCCAAAAAAGCTTCTTCGCGGACGCAAAGAAGTTCAAGCCGGAGAAAAATATCGACCTAAGAAGTTACGCGAAGTACCTGCTGCGCGAGGGCAGCGTGATCGAAAAACGCGAGTTGCTATCGTGCATCAAAAGCAAACTTATCCTGACACAAAAAGTTCTAACCATACAAAAGAAGTAGAAAAATAATACAGCAGATTTTCTCTGCTGTATTATTTTGTTTTCGCATCGAGCATCTCGGTCTCACTAACGTCATCAGTGAGTCGGTTCTCGATAGCGAAAATCGTTGGCGGGGGCACTGCGATTCGAACTAGTTCGGTCGCCCTAGTGCCATCACCCCAAAAAGTGTTAGAAAATCTCGATCTTGCGATTAGCCCCGCAGAAGGATTCGAAATTTATTTATCCGGGTAGCACTGCTTGCAGTATTGATAATTTTGAGAATCTATCGCGCCTACATACGAACAGCTTGGTACTGAGGCAAATAGAGAACAGTCAATTTGTGGTTTGTAAGCCGTGCAGCGAGAATCGCCTTGTTGGGCCTTGCAAAATTCTTCCCACGAAGAGTATCCTTGCGGAACTTGCGACTGATCACCTGATGTTGGTGTCTGTTGAGTTTCCTGGGTTCCTTGCGTCGGTTGCTGGGACTGTTGATTTTGTTGTTGCGACTGGGTGCATACACCGACTTTTGCTTTAATTTCTGCTTCAAGCACAGGGTCCAATCCACCACCTTCTCCGCCTCCATTATTTTCTCCTCCTTGTGCTTGCAGTTTACTGATGCAGGTCTGCATTTCGGAGCAATCTTTGGCAAGACAGATACGGACATCTTCGACAACACAGGCGTTAAGCTTCGTGCTTATTTTATCCTTCCATGATGGATCAATATCTATTGGCTCGTCCCCAATGGGCTCGTCCGACTGTTTTTGAAATTTCTGAATGCAGGTGTTCATTTCGGAACAGCCGAGGGCAAAGCATTGGTCGAGCTTCTTGCCAAGTTTTTCTTCCATACATTCAGCGATCTTCTTCTGGAATACCGACGCATCCCCGCAGGCCACTTGGCCGGATTTAATTTTGTCAATGAAGTCATCTCCCAATTCAGAATCCAGACAGGCAAGCGCGTCTGGGTCGTCGGTGAACGTCGTAAGCTGCTGATCGGCGTAACGATTGGTACAGTCACGCGCGTTTCTAATTCTCGTCATCATTTCTTCCAGTTCCTCAAGCCTAAACGCCATCTGGCCTTTTAATAATTTTTCCAAAATTTTTGCGCCGAGATTTTCATCAATACACTGGCGTATTTTAGGAGTTGTAATCGCGTAACATGCCTGAAAATCGGAGTAAGCGCCGATCTGCGTAGCTTCTTCCGCATTCATAAGTCCCATCTCTACCGCAAACGCAAAACAGGTCTGGCGATTTTCTTCTTGATTGCAAAAGGCCGCGCATTTAGTTTGCGCCTCCTCGGGATTTGTTGACCCGCGCGCGCAATCGCCGGGAGATTTGCCGGCTGCTTTCTTTATTAATTCCGCCTCTCTAGCGCTCATGAGGCCAAGTTTCTCGGCAAAACTTATGCATTCATCAACGTGATCCGGATATCCGCAATAAGCCTCGCATTCCACTTTTGATTTACAACCGCCAGGGGTCTCGCCGCGCTTCAAAAACGGCGCCACCATCCTTGCCTCGGCAAGCTCCTCGTCGGAAATAAATCCTGCCTTTTCAGCAAAATCCAAACATTCATCAATGTGAGCAGGGTTTTCGCAGTAGGCAAGACAGTTTTCTTTTCCCGTGCAGTCGCCGGGGAAAGTTGCTCCGGCTTGGAGAGCTGATGTAATCTTTTTTAATTCGGCAAGTTCGTCTTCGGGTAAAAGATCATATTTTTCCACAAACAAAACGCATTCCTGGATATGAGCACTGTTTTCGCAGTAGGCGACGCAGGTTTCTTCATCCCTGCATCCGCCGGGACCTCCGCCCGTGGCAACGTCCACGAACTTCTCTCCTCGCGCGATAAGATCGGCAGGAAGAAGATTGTGTTTTTTCGCAAACGCAAGGCAGGTGCGGATAATATCTGCATCGCCGCGCTGTTCGCAATAAGCTTTACATTCGACTTCGCTATTGCAATTACCGAGTTCCGCGACAGGAAAAACAATATCCTGCGGTGAAGTCGCTCGGGTTACGAGCGAAAAGGAAATAAGCAATGCGACGGCGATGATTATACCCGATACAAAGAAATAATGAAGGCGCTGATTCATAGCTTTATTCAAAAGGGTTTATATAGACATCTTTAAGGGGATTAGTTTCCGTTTTCTCAAATGGATTTGTTGGAGGAAGCTCTCCCTCTAAAGGATTCTGCGTTTTTCCAATAATTTGGCCGCCAAGAGTATCTTTCGCCTCGGCTGGCGAAAGTTGATTGAAAAGTGCCGTGGTCGTTTTGGGAGCCGCGGCTTTTCTTTGCGACCAATACCAAAAACCGACCCCCCCAGCTAAGAGAATTAATATAATGACGCTAATGGGAATAATTTTTTTGCTATCCATGATTATTTTCATTATACATCAAGTTAACAAGTAACAATATGCCAATAATCCACACCCCATATCATTTTATTATTGTGGGCAAGTTACCCCTAATACTTTTCTTGTCTTTGTGCCATTGGAAAGGTAAGCATCGGCATAAACGTCTGGCCCATAATCACTATAAAGATCTGCCGCGCCAACAAACGACCAACTGGTACTGATACTGCCGTCAGTTGGCCGTTTACACGAATCGGAACCATTCGGCGCCCAGTTTGAACAAGATAAATCTCCAAAGAAATCGGGGTCATAAACATGAAAATTTAATTGATCGCCAGTCGCAGTTCCAGAAACTCGCAATTCGTAGCCGCTTGCGCCGCCAGGACGAGGAATCTTTATAACGCATTGAGCCGATGATATTTGAACTTCGGGCGTGACAGCAGTTGGCGGAGAGGTCGGAGCCGGCGCAGGTGCTGGAGCTGGTGGTGGTACTGTCTCCTCTTCTGGGGGTTCGGTAACCGAAGACACGCTGATTAATTCCCCGCATTGAAAAGTTTTTAGAGCCTCTTCGCTAGTTGCGGCATCGGAATCAGCAATCAAAGCCTGCACCCGAGTATTGCCAATCTCTTGTACCACGCACGCTCGTTGCGAGGAGGTGAAAATCTGATTATATAATTCTTCAAAAGTAAAATCTGCAAAGCACGCAAGGAACGTGTCCGCTTCTTCTTGTGTTTGCGAGTCCGGATCGTTAAGAAGTTGGGCAAACCGCTCGAGGCCAAGTTCTTTCGTCATGCACGCTCCCCATTTTTCCCACGCTTTATTTGCGTACGTGATGGCGGTGTCAGCAGCCTCAACTATTAAAGAAGTATCTTTGCACGCTTTAACGCCAAGATTATCGGTGGCACAAATTTGAAACTGATATTCCCCTTCATTAGTTGGGAGTCCTGTTAAATAACCAATCGAACTATCTAATCGCATTCCATCTGGCAGCTTACCAACCACGCTAAATCGATAAGGTGGTTTACCACCGCTTAGATTTATTGTTAGATCTAATCCACCGCAGCTTTCGCCACTGCAGCCCACGCCAAATCCATATTTTTCCAATAATTCATCTAATTCATAATTAAAACTATTGGAATAATAAAGTCCGACCTTCCCCGAGGGCAATCTTTCCGGCACAGAAAAGTTTAGGGCATCGGTCGGCGTTACTTTTACGCCGGGAGAAATACCGGACGGAGATGGTGACTTTTCCGGTTTTGGTTCTTCTTTTAAACCTTCCGCCGGTTCCTGGGTAAGGCAGGGATCAATACGATAGCGATATTGAAAATCGCGCCCTGCGTCTTTTCCGGAGTCTCCATCAAAAACCGAATCGCGAAGTTCCTGAGGATTAACGGCACGCCCCGGTGATTCAATGAGCCAGTTATTCAAAAGACAGGTGATCTGCGGCGCGGCAAATGAGGTGCCGGTCCAGGTTATATTCTTTCCCGCCATAGAAATTGCTTTTTCACCGCCTACCGAATAGACGATATCGCGCTCACCTTTTGAATAATTGGAGTAGGAAGCGATCTCGCCAGCTGGAGTTACGGCACCCGCCACAATAAGTCGCAAAAAACCTTTGCGGGAAGAAAGCGCTTGAAACACGGGGGTCAGATCAGCGCCTTCATTGCCGGCAGAATTTATAATGATGGTCTTTTTAACGCCGGTCAGATCATCATTGCCTAAAATTTGGATGAGCGTAGAAAAATATGCCCGGTACAAAGCTTCTACGGCAGAAGCCGGAAGCGTTTTGCCGTTTTTGTCTTTCGCTTTCGGCCCAAGCGAAAGGTTAATAGTTATGAAGGACTCATCTTCCCCCGCCTTTATTTCGCGGAGAATCTGATAAAACATAGGCCACTCCGCTTCTTGGCAGCCTTTCCTAGCAAAACAGTTGTCTAAAATTTCTTTTGTGCATTCTTTTTGGCCCATTGCGTAGTGACAGACTGCGGCGCCGTGCGAACGCTCGCGCGAAGGATCATTCCAAAAGTCAAAAATATATTCTGCTTGATTTTTCTCTAAAAGAGTATAAGGGTATGCGTCTACTACCCAATTCTCTTTGAGGAGCGCCTCGATAAGTTTCGCTTCTTTCCCATCCGATACTTCGGCAATGTAGATGCCGACAGCCGGTGCCTGCGCTATGATTTTTCCTCCGCGCCCCGATATAAATTCCTTTACTTTCTCCAAATCTGTTTCGGCAGAGGTTAAAATCTCAATCTGCCCCGCATAGGCCGGGATACTTACCTCCTGCCCTTCTTTGGTTACATATTTTACAGTCGCTGACTTTAGCGATACATCCGGCGCAACAAACGCATCCTTAAGAAGTTCATCGCCGAAGGAAGCTAAAAAACCTATAATAATCAGGATAGCAAGTAAAATGCCGCCAACTAGAAAAAACCACTTAAGGGTTTTAGCGACCATATGAAAAAGTTTTTTTAGTGCTCCCATTCTCCATATTATATCAACCTGCGTCTCCATTCACAATCTTCGAAGCCCCTCGGCAGCAAAAAATAAAAAGAGATTAACTAAAAATAATACAGCAGAGAAAATCTGCTGTATTATTTTATTGCCTTTCCGGGAGGAAAACCCCGCGCTTTCAGCGCGAGGCTTTCAGCATCAA
>ERZ1292629.1724-Hain-H43-01um-R1-1724-length-20480-cov-12_pt1 | contig 20480 bp, 21 predicted proteins | sample MGYA00564399_ERZ1292629 | MGnify/ENA primary metagenome ERZ1292629 (study PRJEB36523, sample SAMEA6512636) | groundwater metagenome | collected 2019-01-08 | study: AquaDiva: Metagenomics assemblies of 32 groundwater samples | reverse complement strand
AGCCGTTAGTGGCGACGGATGAAGAACAAGCGGTGATGGTGAAAGAGAGGTTGGGTGGCGTAACATCGTTCACGGTTAAAGTGAAGGCGCTGGTTTTGTTGCTGGGCGAAGCGGTAAGGGTAATAGTTGAAGCCGCGATCGGGGTGGTGCTTGATGTTGAAATCGTAATAATGGTTGAACAACCGGGACTGCAAGACGAACTGGAAAACGAAGCCGTGGCGCCGCTGGGCAAACCGCTGGCCGAAAAAGAAACCGCTTGGGTGGCGCCGCTGGTTAAACCGACGCTGATGGTGGTGCTGGCGGAACTGCCCTGCCCCACCGAGATATTGCCGGAGTTGGCTAAAGAATAATCAAAAGCCGCCGGCGGAGAAGAAATCGGCGGCGGCGGCGCTCCGCCGCCGCCGGCAATCGGCATCGCCGGGCTGGTGTTGGAAGGCACAAAAATTACCGGTGTGGCTGGGTTGGCGGCGGAGCCCGGACTAGGAGAAATCGGAGTCCCGATTTCCGGCGTCGGGATTGTTTCTGGATCAACCGTGGGAACATCAAAGACCTCCGGCGGCGGCGTCTCCTCAACTTTGATCGGGACTGTCTCTTCCACCGGCAAAATATAAATCTCGCGAGAAATTTCGTTTATAGCCGCGTCCGTTAAGTTCTCTCCCAGCGCTAAATCAACAATACTGGCTAAGGCCTGTTCATTTTCTATAATTGAATTATTTTGAAAGTTCTTAGCCAAAAAAAACAACCCCGCCACCGCGATTGTAATAATTGTTACAATCGAAATAATTCCAAGACCGCTAATAAAAACATGGGCTGACTTTATTAATTTAATGATTTTGCCTAACATGAAAACCGGCTGCTAGAGTGCCGTTCTTACCCAGATTATACAACACTTTTAGATCTTGCGCTATTTGACCTCGCCCTTGAAATCACAAGAGCAGATTTGACTTCCCTACCGCCTTTTGCTACCATGAAATAGCTTTATTTTGACCTCTATTAAAAGTCATAGCCTACGGGGCTTAAGTACTGAAATAACTAACCTATGATAAATATTATCCAGATAATCCTGGGTGTTTTGTTAGGTGTCGCTATTCTACTCCAGCGCCAGGGCGCCGGCCTTTCGGGCGCTTTCGGGGGCGAAGGTGAATTTCATCATTCCCGGCGCGGCGCGGAAAAATTTTTGTTTACCGCGACTGTTATTCTCTCTATACTTTTTTTTGGCGCGGCCATAGTCAATGTAATCTTCTAATAAATATCCAACCAAAATATCCCTCCGTATAAATGTCCAACATCGGATGTTGGACAAATAGATAAATAAAAAATTGAGAACTGGACTCAAAAAAATAAAAGACCACTGGAAGTTTTTAAGATCGCTGTCAACTCAACACTGGCGGCATCTGTTAAGAGGCCTGACCCGGGGCGAAATAAATTTAATTTTGTTTTGGCTGGGCTTGGCTATTGTTTCGTTGGGATTTATGTCGGGCTATGATTATTGGACCTTAAGAACCGCCACGCCGGCCTCTGGCGGCGGTTATAGCGAAGGCCTGATGGGCGAACCCCGTTACCTCAACCCTATTCTGGCTTCAACCAACGAAGTGGACCGCGATATTACCACACTGATATTTTCGGGCTTGGTTAAACATGATAACCGCGGCCAAATAATCCCCGACTTGGCTGAGAGTTATAAAATTTCGGCCGACGGCAAGACCTATGAATTCACCTTGCGCGATAAATTATTTTGGCCCGATAATAAACCGCTCACCAGCGCTGATGTGATCTTTACGCTCAATTTAATAAAAGACGGCAAATATCAAAGCCCGCTAAGAAACAACTGGCAGGGCATAAAAATAGAAAAAATAGACGATAAAAAATTAAATATCAAACTGCCGGTGCAATACGAACCCTTTTTGGAAAACGCCACAGTGGGTATTTTGCCCCAGCATCTTTGGGCCAATATCCAGCCGCAGAATTTTCTTTTAACCCAACTCAATACAAAACCCATCGGCCTGGGCCAGTATCAATTAGCCAAGATAACCAAAAACGCCGCCGGATCTATCAGGTCCATGGAATTATCACCCAACCCCAAATACTATCAAAAAGCGAACATTAAAAAACTGGTTTTAAGATTTTATGAAAACCAGGAGGATTTAATAAGCGGTTACAAACGCGGCGAAATAGACGGTTTTTCATTGAACTCGCCCAAAGAAAAAGACGACATCAAAAACAGATCGGTAAATTTTTACAACCTGAAACTGCCCCGCTATTTTGCCGTATTCTTTAATCAACCCAAATCCGATGTTTTGTCCGATGTGACTGTTAGAAAAGCGCTGGCCTACGCCACCGATAGAAAAACAATCACGGCGGAAATTCTTAAAGGCGAAGCCGAGGCGCAAGCGGGGCCGTTCCCCTTCGGAGTGTTGGAATTAAAACCGCCCGCCCAGACCTATGAGTTTAATATTGAAACCGCCGCGGAGCTGTTGGATAAAGCGGGCTGGAAAAAATCTTCCGAGAATGGTATAAGAGAAAAGAAACTAAGCGGCCAAAAAAAAGTGTCGCCTTTGGAATTTACTTTAACCACTACGGATTGGCCGGAACTAACCCAAGTGGCCAGTTTGCTTAAAACGGACTGGGAAAAAATCGGGGTTAAGGTTAATCTTGATGTTGTTCCAGTAAACGCCATTCAGACACAGACAATCCGACCCCGAGAATATGAAGCCCTCCTTTTTGGCGAGGTCTTGGGATTAAATCCCGATCCGTTTTCGTTCTGGCATTCCACCCAAAGAAAAGATCCCGGCTTGAATCTTTCGGCTTACAGCAACAAAAAAGTTGACGGTCTGTTGGAATCGGCCCGCCAGATATTATCGCCCCAGGAAAAAATAAAAAAATATTCCGAGTTCCAAAATATAATCATGAACGATTTGCCGGCGATATTTCTGTATAGCCCCAATTATATCTATGCCGTTTCCAACAAAGTAAAAGGCGTTGAAACCGAAGCCATTAACACTCCTTCACAAAGGTTTGAGAATATCAACCAGTGGTATATCGCCACTAAAAGGGTGAAGAAACAATAATAAGCAAAAACAACGGTTTGAGCGATTTCTGGGAGAAGACATTGATATACTAAAAATAAGCGACTAATCTTCCTTAGGGAAGATTAGTCCACAGTAGGAGCGAAAACCGATGTTTTTGTGGATCTCATTAGCGGGGATGGCGAAACTGGCAGACGCGCACGGTTCAGGGCCGTGTGGGAGCAATCCCATGGGAGTTCAACTCTCCCTCTCCGCACTAATCAAAGTAAAAGTAAAAATTAAAAACGACATATCAAAATTAAAATTTTAATTTATAAATATAGTTTTTACTTTTTCATTTTTAACTTTTAATTTTAATGACACCTCAACCCCAAAGAAGAAATTTTTTCAGATCCTCGCCCCCAACCCAGCGGCCGCTGGCGCGAGGCCAGACCCCTTTTCGCCAGTCGCCGCAATATCGCGGCCGGCCGCAGGAAAATAGAACCGGCGAGCCCAATACTGATGCGCGTTCCAAAACTGTTCAACAAAACACAGTGCGAATAATCCCGCTGGGCGGTTTGGGCGAAGTCGGTCGTAACATGACCATTATTGAATGGCGCGATTATGAACGCGACAAGCGCGATATTTTGCTGATAGACGCCGGGGTCAGGTTTCCCGAAGAAGATATGCCCGGCGTGGATCTTTTAATTCCCAACATAAAATATCTGGAGGACAAAGCCGACCAGATCAGCGGCTTGGTTTTCACCCACGGCCACTTTGACCACATCGGCGCTCTGCCCTATATTTTAGAAAAAATAAGAAACCCGATAATCTACGCCGCTCCCCTGACCCGCGGGTTGATTATTAAACGCCACGAAGAATTTAAGCATCTGCCTAAACTAAAAATAGACGAAATAAAAAGCGGCGATATCAGAAAAATCGGCGTTTTTGAAGTTGAATTTATCCACATCAACCACAGCATCCCCGACGATATGGCCTTATTGATAAAAACGCCGGTGGGGCCGATCATGATGACTTCGGATTTTAAGTTTGACCATTCGCCGGTTATAGACAAACCCGCCGAAATAGATCGGCTCAAAAAAATTGGCGATGACGGCTTGGTTTTGTTACTGACCGATAGCACCGGCGCCGAAGAAACCGGACACTCTATTTCGGAATCAACCATTCAAACCAATCTGGAAGCGTTAATCAAAGACGCGCCGGGCCGAGTTATCGTGGGCATGTTCGCCTCGGCTGTAAACCGGGTCCAGCAAATAATCGCCATTTCCGAACAACACGGCCGCCGAGTGGTGGTGGAAGGTTTTAGCATGAAAGCGGTGGTGGAGGTCTCCAAGGCCCTCGGCTATATCAAACCCAAAAAAGGCACGCTGATTTCGGCTTCGGAATCCCATCGTTACACCGATAATCAAATTACTATCGTGGGCACCGGCGGCCAAGGCGAAGAAAACGCCGTACTGATGCGCCTGGCCACTCATCGCCACAAGCAATTGGAATTAAAAAAAGGTGATACGATTATATTTTCTTCTTCTATTATTCCGGGCAACGAACGCACCATTCAAAATCTGAAAGATAACTTGTTGCGTCACGGCGTGCGGGTTTATAACTATAAAATGTTGGATATTCACGCCGGCGGCCACGGCCATCAGGATGATTTGGAATATATGTTTAAACTGGTCCGGCCGAAATTTTTAATGCCCATCCACGGCCATCTGTCCATGTTGTACGCCGTGCGTGATTTAGGCGTTAGAATCGGCATTCCCGAAAAAAATATTGTAGTGGTGGAAAACGGTTTTGTGGTGCGGGTAAATAATGACTCTGTCTCGGTAGATAAAAAACCGGTGCCTTCGGACATAGTTATGGTGGACGGTTTGGGCGTGGGCGATATCGGTTCGGTGGTATTGCGCGACCGCCAAATGCTGGCCGAAGACGGCATGTTCGTAATAGTCACGGTTATTGATTCCCGCACTGGCAAAGTGCGCGGCAGTCCCGACATTATTTCCCGCGGTTTTATTTATCTGCGCGACAACAAAATACTCCTGCAAGAAGCCCGTAAAAGAATCCGCCAGATTGTGGAAAGTTCCACCGCCGGCGAGCATCCTTTTAATGATGTCTTGGTGAAAGAAGAAATAAAAGAAAAAGTGGGCCAGTTTCTCTACCAGCAAACCCACCGCCGCCCCATGATCCTGCCGGTCTTGATTGAGGTTTAGTATCTTGCTAAACTGACCCACATAAAAACTGTTCTTAAAAAACCAAAATACTACCTTCTTACTATTCAATAATAATGATTCAATAAAATAATGTAACTTCTAATAATAAACCGATCGGTTTATTATTAGAAGTTAGAAAAGGAGGTTGAGATGGGATCCGAATTTAGGTCATGGGGAGTATTGTATGATCCCAACAATCGGGACATACCCAGTTGGGACTTAGAATGTCTTGAGTGTGGCTGGGAATATCGCCTACGCGATCACTATGAGTGCGTTGTTGGATTCCATCTGCTGGACATTCCAGAAATTGGGCTGACGGGTTCCAAAAAGATAGGTGTTCTTATCAATTGAATGCCCCGAGTGTTTTTCTAAATTCTGGCTACACGCCCAAAAAGGGACAGCTGAATTTATCAAAGAGCGCTCAACCAAATGGCCCACAGATCGTCCTAAAGGAGGATAATTCGAAGACATTACAATTGGTCTAAACCCCCAAACCCCAACGCCGAGTAACCCTCGGCGTTTTTCATACAACCCCTTCTTTCAAGAGCGCACAAGAACACATAAACCACCGGCTATTATTCACATTTCGCCATCTCACAATTCCACAACTTCTAATAATAAACCGATCGTATGTTATAATAGAAGTAGGAAAAAGATAATAATATAAACAAAATGAGCCGAGGGTTTGGACCAACAACCAAAAAAGTTATTTTATTGCTGGCCGGAGGATTGGGCTTAAGCGTCGCCAGATCATCTCGGCAATACTTTAAGGTTATCAAAGATGTTAAAAACGAATGGCAAAAAATAAATAATAAAAAACTGAACGAGTCCATAAAATCACTATACAGAAATAAGCTTATAGACATAAAAGAACACCGCAACGGCAAAACAACAATAACCATAAGCGAACTGGGCAAAAAAAGAGTACTGACTTATCAAATTGACGAGATGAAAATAGTCAAACCTCAACGCTGGGATGGCTATTGGAGAATAGTTGTTTTTGATATTCCCGAAAAAAATGTGGCGGCTCGCAACGCTTTAAGACAAAAACTCCGTGAACTGGAATTTTATCAACTTCAAAAAAGTATTTTTATTCTGCCCTACGAATGTAAAAATGAAATAGATTTTATAATTGAAGTGTTTCAAATAAGACCGCATGTCCGTTTTATAGTCGCTAAAAGCTTGGACAACGAACTTCACCTAAAAAAGATCTTTGATCTTACATAAGTTCTAACAATAATACGATCGGTTTATTATTAGACAACAGATGAGATGAGATGATTAGATAGGTTGCTTTTATAATTGTTATATTATACAAAAGTTAATATAGCTTCTATATCTTTTTTAATTTTCTCCAATTCCTCTTTAATTTTTCCTTCCAAATTCAGTCGCCACAGGTTTTCGGTATTGGATTTTCGCAAATTAAAACGCCACTCGGCCGAATCAACCGTTAAGCCATCTAATTCTGTTATTTTTTCTGATTTATATTTTTCTCTTAATTTATTTAAAATATCCTCTACTCGGCCCTTAAACGGCAGATTTATCTCTGGTAAAATAATATACTTTTGATAGGGTTTTATAAGTTGGGATAATTTTTGTTTCTTTTTAGATAAAATTTTCAAAACGGCCAGCAACGCCAGCGCGGCGCTGTCGCCGTAATAAAAATCTTTAAAAAAATAATGGCCGGATTTTTCGGCGCCCAAAGCGGCCTTGTTGGCAGTCATAGCTCTTTGCACATTAGACCGGCCCACCGGGCAGACAACCAATTTGACTCCTTTGGCCTCGGCCACTTCTTTAATAATTTTCCCCAGAGCCGCGTTCTGAACAGCGCTATCGCATGGCTTTAAATAAAAATCTATCAGCGCCGAAAAAATAAACGAGGGATCAACCATCTCGCCTTTTTCATCAAAAAATACAATCCTATCGGCATCACCGTCAAAAATCGCGCCCAGATCAAACTTTTTCGTTTTTATTAGGGCTTTGAGGCCTTTTTGACTGGATTCCTCCAAGGGATTAGGGCCATGATCGGGAAAATTGCCGTTGGGAACTTCGTTGATAGTTAAAAAATTTAGACCGGATTTTTCCAAAACAGCGACAAGTTCCCCCGCCGCCATGCCGCTGGAAAAATCAAGCGCGACTCTAAGTTTTGGGTTTAGGCCCTTGGATTGATTAATAAGATAGCGGTTATATTCCAAAAACGCCTGGGCGGTATTTCCTTTTATAAAAAATGATCGGGCGGATTTTATGTCCACCGGCCGCAAATTAAAATCTAATTTCTCCAACCGGGCCTTAACTTTTAACAACCCGGAATTTTTATCAATCGCGCCTGATTTTCCCGAATAAATTTTAAGACCGTTCTGGTCTTTGGGATTGTGCGAAGCTGTTATCATCACAGCGTCAACGCGGTATTTTTGGGAGTACCATAAACAAAAAGGCGTAGCCACTTTTCCTAAATCAATTATTTTTACTTTCTGGCTGGCCAGCCCGGCGGTTAAGTATAAAAATAAGGTCTCTGATGATAGTCGCATGTCTCGGCCCACCGCCACCCTTGCGGGTCTAAAGGCCTGCGCCAAAGCAACACCCAAATTATAAAAAACGGCTTCGTTAATTTGATCAGGGTAACGGCCGCGGATGTCGTAGTCGTGAAAAATACTGGAAGACATGATGCTTACTATGATATCATAATCCTCTACATAAATCGGAAGAAATAATTTTTATTCGCGCAAAGGGGGACTAACCTTCTTTAAAGAAGGTTAGTCGTTACATCCCCCCTTCATATTTTGGAACCCCCTTGAGTTCATAAAAATCATTTCTCCACTTATTTGATGAAGATCGGCATTGTCGGCCTGCCCAATGTGGGTAAATCAACTTTGTTTAAGGCCCTAACCAAAAAATCCGTGGTTATCGCCAACTACCCTTTTGCCACGATTGATCCTAATGTGGGCGTGGTTGAAGTACCTGATAAACGCTTGCAAAAACTGGCTCAACTTTCTAGTTCCAAAAAAATAATTCCGGCGGCCATTGAATTTGTGGATATTGCCGGCTTGGTCAAAGGCGCCGCTCAAGGCGAGGGCCTCGGCAACGCCTTTCTTTCCAATATCAGAGATGTGGACGCCCTACTTCAGGTAGTTAGGGTTTTTAAGGATGATAATATTATTCATGTGGAAAAAGAAACCGATCCAACGCGCGATTTTGAAATAATCAAATTGGAACTGCTACTAAAGGATTTGGATGTAACTAGCCGGGCGTTGGACAAAGCCGTATCCGAGACAAAAAATAACGATAAGCAAAAAATAAAAAGAAAAGAAATTTTAGAAAAAATTAAAAATATTCTTGAAGCGAATAAACTGCTTTATGGCAACGCCGACGAAAATGAAATTGCGACGGCTTCGGAAATCGGACTGATCACCCAAAAACCCATGCTGGCGGTCTTTAATATTTCCGAAACAGAACTAGCCGAAAATTGGCAGCCCGATTCTCTATTAAAAGCTGAACTGGGCGCTATACCCTATCTGACAGTGCCGATGGCCTTGGAAGCGATGGTGGCCGATGTAACCGACTCCCAAGAACAATCAGAAATTTACGAACTGGCCGGAATAAAAGAAACCGCCTTAGCAGCGCTGATAAAAAAAAGTTACGAGATATTGGGTTTAATTACTTTTTTTACCACCGGCGAGGACGAAACGCGGGCTTGGACAATTCCTGTTGATTCCAAAGCGCCTCGAGCCGGCCGGGCCATTCATTCCGATTTTGAAGAAAAATTCATCCGCGCTGAAGTGATTGAGTGGTCTAAATTATTAGAAGCCGGCTCCTGGAGCCAAGCCCGAGACCTGGGTTGGTTGAGAATAGAAGGTAAAGAATATGTTGTTAAAGACGGAGATACGATTGAGTTTAAGATATAAAAAGAGAAGGGCGGCCCTTCTCTTTTGATTTGACCTTAAGATACACATTTGTTAAGATATTTGGACGATTTTGCTAGGGGTTATAAAAACGAAGGAATAGCGCCCCGCCGACGGCGGGACGCTCAGATTTTCAACTATTCACTTCGTTCATAGGAAAATATGGCGCATACAAAGGCCGCGGGTTCAAGTAAATTAGGCCGGGATTCAAAGTCCAAACGGCTGGGGGTAAAGCTCTACGACGGCGAACTGGCCGCGGCGGGTAATGTTTTAATACGCCAAAGAGGCAGTAAATTTTGGGCCGGCACCAATGTTAAAAAAGGCGGCGATGACACTCTTTACGCCTTAAAATCTGGCCAAATAAAATTCACCACCAAAGTTAAAACCAGTTTTACCGGCCACAAAAAACTGGTAAAAGTGATTAATGTAATATAAACCCAAAACTTAAGGTTCGACCTTCTAGGAAGGTCGAACTTTTTTTATCTACTCCTCGGCCACAACAATCACTTTTACTTCGGCCTCCAAGCCGTGCTTGAGGATTACGGTTACCGTATATTCACCTATTTTTTTTAGGGGTGAACTTATTTTGATCTGATTTGATTTTATATTACGACCAAGTTTCTGTAATGTTTCGGCTATTTTAGCCACCGACACCGCCGCGTAACCAACGCCATCTTTAGAGACCTTCAAAGGCACTTCAATTTCCAAACCATCCAACTTACTAGCGAGCGTCTCGGCCATCAGCAATTCTTTCTCGGCGGCTTTTTTGACGGCTTCACTTTGTATTTCCAATTCCAAAACCGCCGTGGAAGTTAGCACGGCCGCCAAGCCCCGCGGAAAAAGATAATTTTTGGCGTAGCCAGGCGACACGGTTTTTATTTCCGATTTCCGGCCTAGTTTGGGAATGTCAGATAGTAAAATTACTTTCATAGAAATAACACTAATACGCTAATGAGTCGCGAATGACACTAATTTTATTCGTGTGGGCGCTTTCGTGTAGCGCTATTCGTGTGCTTTATTCGCGTCATTCGTTTTAATTCGTGTATTGGTGTTATATTATAATTTTAACACTTCTTCAATCGCCTTCTCCAATTGCGGATCTTTAAGATTTTCAATATCGTCTTTAGTTATTTCCACTTTAATATCCGGCTCTAAACCCTCGTTCATTATGGATTTTCCCGAAGGCGTCAGCCATTTGGCGATAGTAACTTTCAAACTGGTGCCCTGACGCAAATTAGCCAGTTCTTGAACCGAGCCCTTGCCAAAACTTTTGGCGCCTATTAATTTGATCCGGCGGATATCGCGCAAGGCGCCAGCCATAATTTCCGAAGCCGAAGCCGAGCCCTCATTGATTAAAACCACCATAGGCACATTTTTTAACACGGCATTACCGGCGGCCGGGTATTCCTTGGTGCCCTGACCATTGTTGCCAAAGTCCTCAATAGCCACTGTTTCTCCTGATTCCACCAACCAGCCCAACAAGTCCTGGGAAACCTCCAAATAGCCGCCGGGATTATTTCTTAAATCCAAAATAATCCGATCGGCCGGGCTGCGTAAGACCTCTAAAATCGCTTTTCTGAAAGCCGCGGGCGCGGTCTGGCCAAAATTAAATAATTGAATGTAGGCAATTTTATCTTTTTTGAGTTCCCATTTTATGGTGGGGATTTTAATATCGTCGCGAACTATGGAAATTTCGGTGACTTTATCTTCGTTTAAGTGGATAATAGTTAGTTTTACCGTGGTGCCTTTGGGGCCGCGGATTAGGCCGATAGCTTGGTTTAAATTTAAATCGCTGGTAACCGTATCGTCTATTTTTAAAATTTTATCGCCGGCGCGCAAACCCGCTTTTTGGGCGGGAGAATCCTCCAAAGGCGAGATCACCGTAAGAATTTCTTTGCGAACGCCAATCTCGGCGCCGATGCCGCCAAAAGATCCCGAAACATCATCCTGGAATTGTTTGGCTTCTTGGGGTTTAAAAAATATAGTGTAAGGATCTTTAAGCGACTTAACCATGCCTTCTATGGCGCCGTAGACCATTTCTTTTTTATCCATTTTGGCGCGATCGGCAAATTTTTCCTGAACCACTTTCCAAGCGTCCCAAAATAAACTAAAGTCCACATCGTCGGGCTGGCCTAGTGTTTTGTTGCCCACGCCGTCAATGGCGTAAATGGCAGGAATCTGGCTTTTGCCATAAGAAAACCCGCCGTAAAAAACCCCTCCAGCCAATACCAACGCCAACAAAAAAACACTCGCTGTTTTTCTACTGTTCATTTTTTTCTTTTCTTTAAGGTATAAAAATAAGACCAGACCAACCCCAAGATTATAGCCAAAAATAAATAAATAATATACATGTCCGCCCTGCAGGAGTCGAACCTGCGACCATCTCCTTAAAAGGGAGCTGCTCTACCAACTGAGCTAAGGGCGGGTTAAAAACAAAAACCGTCATCTCGCTAATTCTAGCAAAAGAATGGCAAAAATCAACCCATTGCCTAGCGTAAAAATAAAAACCCAATCAAGGGCAGAACCGCCCAAATAGCTCGGCTGGTATCGCCCGAGAACAGGCGGTTAACAAGTTCAATGTTGTTTAGAATATCGGCGTTGGTAACAAAGTTAAGCGCGCTGGAAATTAAAAAACCCACCACGATAAAAGAAAACAAAAACGATTTTATTCGGCCGGTGTAGTCGGCGCCTTGGAAACTGCCCGAAAAAGATATTTTCAAAATAACAAAAACCCCAATTACCGCCGCCAAAAATATCCAAACATTGTTGCCAAACCTTAAACCCCAATCAAACGGCAAGGCCTGATACAGCGCCGTAACCACATAAATGGCCAAGGCGAACATAACCATCCGCCGGCGTTTGAATATCATGGCTAAAAAAATTCCGGCCAAAATAAATCCTCCGATAAACCAGACATCGGTGTTTTGCGTTCCGGTTAAAAATTTATCCGCCTGGCTGTTAATTGCCCGCGACCAGTCAATGAGTTTGTTTAATATGGAGCTCATAGAGATACTATAATTATACACCAACAAAGCCCCGCTAGTGAATTTTAAGGTAATCCTTCGACTCAATTCTTTCGCTCAGGATATTTTTGCTTTTGATAATACTTATGGAAGCAAAAATAAAAGAGGGCTCTCGTTTTTCCGAGAACCCTCCGACATTGTTCACTGCATTTCATTGTTGTGATTTTCCTCTTTTTCGAGTGGAATCATGTAGATGACGCGCGGCCTCGGGCTGATGGTGAGAACAGGGGGGTGCATGGTGTACTGCGCCTGAACATCAATCCACTCCGATCTCGCCTCCGCGACTGCCTCGTCTTCCGTGGTTGAATACAGTGGAACTTCCTTGTCCTCAGTTCCGGCTTCCATCTCGCTACATCTATACACGAAATACCATTTTCCGCGGTTCATGTTTCGCTCCTTCCTTGTTAAAAGGTACTTGGTTTGGGATTATGTTCACCTCCAAATTATATCTCTATCATATACCATCAATATAGCTTGTCAAGTGCTGATAAAACCACCCAAAAACATCCAATTGATTTTTTAGAACTTTCCGTATCCGCTTTTTTCAATTTATCAGTTGTCCAACATCCGATGTTGGACAACTGATATTCTAGAAAAAGCGTGGGAGAATGCGTGTGTCGTGTTTTGACAACACACACTCTCCCAAAAATATCACCCCTCCCTCATCCTCTTGAATATTGCCTCCCGCCAATCCGGCGGGAGCGGGGGGATGCTCTTCATGAACCCATCCTCATCGAGGACGAGTTCATGATATTCACACCCGGTCGGCGGGAGGAAGACATTTACATCCCTCTGGTTGACCGGGCTCCAACCGGAGGAGTTGTTATACTTCTTATCGTAGAGAACAATGAACTTGATGTTCTCTACGACGGCGCCCTTTGACCTTAGGGCGTCCAAAACCGTTTGCCCCTCCGCAAACGCGGTTTTGGAGTGAGCATAATTTGAGCCGTGGCACTCCTCGCTGGCCACAGCGTCAAACTCGACCGTCCCGTCCGCATACACGAACGAAACAATCTGACGGTAACTACTGGAGACCAAGCTTCCGCTCCAGCTGTTGGTCTGGGGCTTAAGCCCCAGAAACTTCTCCGTAACCATCTCTTCGGTCACGAAGTTCAACTGCCTAACCGTAACCTTCTCCGGCAAGCACTTAGCCAGAAAAGGATACACCTGCTCCACCTTGGTCGTGGCATTCATGGCAACCCTCCTTTGTTTTGCCCCTCGCTTCCGCTCGGGACGGTTAATTTACAATGAACATTTTAACAATACCAGTATAGCATGGTGCTATGTTCTTGTCAATAGCACGCAACAAAAACCTCATAAAAGTTAGTGTTTATGCGGGTTTTTATGATCATTTTATGGACATCAAATTTAGGCGATACTACCCTTTACCCTGCTTTTGGAAATGGAGCTTTTTTGACCACTTGACTCCGAATTACTTGCGGAGTAGAATGATAACATCACTATGAAAAAGACCCTGATGAGGTTCCGTCCTCTTTAGGGGCTTTTTCTTTTAAGGTCGTTGTTCTAATTTTGTCCTTTGGGTATTCAAATACAAAATTGGTATATTTTGTTTCCGTAAAAGATAAGAGCAGTTATTGCTGGGCGAAATTAAAGTTTTAAGAGATTTTTTATCTTTAAGAAATCCAACCAATTCAGCATAATCGCCGTCGCTTGATATAATAATAGCTTTATCAAATTGCTTTTCGTAAAAATCAGAAACGACTTTTAATACTAAAACGGCATCACAATTTCCCTTCACTTTACCTTTACCATCATAAGTAACTTCTTTGTAGACCAGAATAAAACCAGCTTCCTGTAATTTTGTATAAAGATTTTTATTTTTAGAAACAAAACCAATAAAAATATAAGCGTTTTGAATATTATATTTGTCTTTTAACCATATCCGAAATCGAACATAGCCAAGATTCCAACCAAGCTCTTCCAATGCCTTATGAAGATTGGCGCCGTCTATATAAGCAAAATTATTCTCATTCAGAGTCACAATAAAATTATATTTATATTAAACCTTAAAGTTCCCCTTCTATTTCTTTAAGTAATTTCTGGGCCTTGCCCGAGAGTTTTTTAGGTGTGCGGATGTTGACGCTCACCAAATGATCGCCGCGGCGGGTGGCGGAATACGGCATACCCTTGCCGTTTAGTTTAAACATGGTGCCGGAGGGGGTACCAGCCGGAATTTTTAATTCCACTTGGCCATCTATGGTTTTAACTTCCAAAACACCGCCCAAAGCCGCCGCGACAAAAGATATCTCGGCTTCGCTTAATAAATTGGCGCCGTCGCGTTCAAAAATCGGATGGAGTTTTACCATAATTCTGATTTCTAAATCCCCGGCTTCACCGCCGCGCAGACCCTCTTCGCCTTTGGCGTGGATTCGTAAAATTCCGCCCGACTCTATCCCCGCCGGAATGGGAATAGAAATTTTTTCTATTTTTCTGACTCGTCCGTCGCCCGAACACTCGCGGCAAATCTGTTCGGGGTACTGGCCTTCGCCATTGCAAGTGGCGCACACCGTGGAATGGGCAAAGACGCCAAAGAAAGTCCGCTGGGTTTTTTTAATTTCACCTGCGCCGTCGCAGGTCTTGCATTTTATTTTGCCGGTGCCGGGCTCGCCGCCCTCGCCCTTGCAACGGGAACACCTAACCAGTTTTCTTAATTCAATATCTTTAGCCACTCCGCGAAAGGCCTCTTCCAACAAAATTTCCAAAGTTACGCCGATATCGCGGCCGCGATAATTTTTGCGGCTGCTGCGTCGGCCGGATTTATCGGAACCGCCGAAAAACTCGCCAAAAATATCACCTAAATCAAAATCCACGCCGCCGAAATTAGAGAAATCAAAACCGGGCTGGCCGTTGGCATCGTCAAAAGTTCGACCAAACTGGTCGTACTGGGATCGTTTTTCGGCGTTGCCCAAAACCTGATAGGCCTCATTCACCTCTTTAAACTTGGCCTCATCGCCGCCATTTTTATCGGGGTGATACTTGTGGGCTTTTTCGCGATAGGCCTTTTTAATTTCGTCCGGCGTGGCCTCTTTGGCCACGCCGAGAATATTGTAGTAATCTTTAGCCATAATTTAAATGCCAAATTTCTAAGCTCAAATGTCTAATCAATGTCTAATGATTAAATGACAAAAATAATCTTATTCGGAATTTGATATTTGGGCTTTAATATTTATTTGTCATTTGGATTTAGTCATTAGATATTTTTATCTTTAAACTCCCCCTCCTGCGGCTTGTCGTCTTCCGACTTTTTATCACTCGCTTGATCCGGTTGGCTGGTCTCCGCTTGCCCCGATGAATTAGATGAGTTATTTGTCGGGGCTTGCTTATACAAATCCGCGCCGATTTTTTGAATGGCCGAATTTAACGCTTCCGATTTTGATTTTATTTCGGCGGCGTTATCGGAATCCTTAACTTTTTTTAGATCTTCAATTTTGGTTTCTATTTCTGTTTTGATTTCGGCCGGGATTTTATCAGTGAGGTCGCGCAAGGTCTTTTCGGTGGTGTAAATCAAGGCCTCGGCCGTAATTTTTGATTCGGATAATTCCTTCTTGTTGCGATCTTCCTCGGCGTGCAGTTCGGCTTCTTTTTTCATTCGTTCAATTTCTTCTTTGGACAAGCCCGACGACCCTTCAATTTTTATGGACTGGGTTTTGCCGGTGGCTTTGTCTTTAGCCGAAACCGAAAGAATGCCATTAGCATCAATATCAAAGACAACCTCTATCTGCGGCGTCCCCCGGCCCGCCGGCGGCAGACCGTCCAAAATAAACCGGCCTAAAGTTTTATTGTCGCCAGCCATGGGCCGCTCGCCCTGCAAAATATGAATTTCCACCTGCGGTTGGTTATCCGAAGCGGTGGAAAATATTTGCGATTTGGAAGTGGGAATGGTGGTATTTTTGCCAATCAAGACCGTCATCACACTGCCCAATGTTTCTAAACCCAACGATAACGGAATAACATCCAAAAGCAAAATATCTTTAACATCGCCCTGTAAAATGCCGGCCTGCACCGCCGCGCCCAAAGCCACCACTTCATCGGGATTGATATTTTTGTGCGGCTCTTTGCCAAAAAGTTTTTTCACCGCTTCTTGCATGGCCGGCATGCGGGTCTGCCCGCCCACCAAAATAACTTCATTGACATCGCTTAGCTTAAAATGAGCGTCTTCCACCACCTGGCGGGTTATTTTAATGGACTCTTCTATTTCGGCGCGAACCAAATCCTCCAGTTTGGCGCGGGTCATGGTGTGCAAAAAATGTTTGGGGCCGTTGGCGTCGGTGGTTATAAAAGGAATGTTGACTTCGGCCTGCAGAGTGGACGAAAGTTCATGCTTGGCCCGTTCAGCCGCTTCTTTTAAGCGCTGCAGCGCCAGCGGATCTTTGGCTAAATCCAGGCCTTGGTCTTTTTTAAATTCATCTATAAGATAACGAATTATTTTTTGATCAAAATCATCGCCGCCCAAGTGAGTGTCGCCGCCGGTTGATTTTACTTCCACGGTGTCTTGCGAAACCTCCAGCACTGAAACATCAAAAGTGCCGCCGCCAAAATCATAGACCACTATTTTTTCTTCTTTCTTTTTATCTAAACCATAAGCCAGAGCCGCGGCCGTGGGTTCGTTCAAAATCCGCTTAACGCTCAAGCCGGCAATCTCGCCCGCCTCTTTGGTGGCTTTTCTTTGGGCATCGTCGAAATAAGCCGGCACGGTTATAACCGCTTCGGTAATTTTTTCGCCCAACTTGTCTTCGGCGTCATGTTTTAATTTTTGTAAAACCATGGCCGAAATTTCTTGGGGTTTATGCCACCGATCCGACATTTTTATTTCTACCGAACCGTCGCTGGCCGCCCGGATTTCATAAGGCAAAAGCTTTTTATCCCGCTGGACTTCGGCATCGGTGTATTTCCGTCCGATCAATCGCTTAACCGAATAAAGCGTGTTTTGACTATTGGTTACTGCCTGCCTTTTAGCTAACAGACCAGTGATTCTTTCACCGCCTTTTTGAACCGCCACAATGGAAGGCGTGGTGCGGTTGCCTTCTTTATTTTCTATAATTTTCGGCTCGCCGCCTTCCACCACCGCCATAGCCGAGTTAGTTGTTCCGAGATCTATACCAAGTATTTTTGACATAATAATTTTTGTTTCAATGACAAATTTCTAAATCCAAATGACTAATCAATTTCTAATGACAAATGTTTTGATTTTGAACTTTGACATTTATTTGACATTTGGATTTAAGCATTTGCCATTATACCTATTTTCACTCTCGCCGGTCTTATAATCTGACCTTTGAACAAATATCCTTTTTGTAAGACCTCCACCACTTCTCCGGAATTACCCTCGTCTTCACCCATTGATTCATGATACATCGGATCAAAATTTTTGGCCTTAGCGTCTATTTCTTCCACACCCATTTTACCCAACATATCAGAAAAAAGTTTTTTAATTTCGGTCAAACCATCGCTCTCTCCACCGGCTTCTAGCGCGTCCAGCGCCGGCAATATTTTTCTAACAATATCTATGGTTATAAAGTCCCCCAGCGAACTTATCTTTTCTGCCCATTCCTTTCTGGCGTTTATTAAATCGGCTTTGGCCCGCTTCCAACCGTTTAGATATTCATCGCGTTCCTGTTCGGCTAGTTCCAGTTTAGCCCGCAACTCTTTGACATCGGGCTGTTGTTCCTCCTGTTTTTGTTTTTCTTCCATAGTTTTTAATCTTATAACTTATATCTTGGAACTTGTATCTTACTTGAGATCCAAGATTCATGATACATGATTCAAGATTTGACTAATGTATTCCACCAACGCCATATTCCGCTTATAGTTCATGCGTTTGGGCCCGATGACAGACACAAAACCTTGTTCGCCTTGTGGCAGTTGGTATTTTCCGGTAATTAAAGTAAATTCGTTTATTTCTTTAATAGGATTTTCAGCGCCGATAAACACATTAAGACCTTCGTTTAAGACCCGACTCCATAAGTCATCAAAATGACTATCCACATTATCCATAAACCGCATCAACTGATTAATATTGCCTAAGGTTTGGAATTCCGGCTCTTCAAATAAATTAGAAAAACCGAAAGTGTAGCTATTTTCGCCGCCGACCGTGCCCGCCACCGAAAGTTCCTTGGAAATTTCCGAAACCAACCGTGAAATTTCTTTTAACAAGACCTGATCGTCGGGCCATTTTTTATTAAGCGTCTCGGCCACCTTTTCGGATTCTTTTATAGTTAATCCCACCACAATTTGCTTATTGGTCGTATTGGTTTTATAAGACCTATCCGCCAGTTCTTCCTGAATATACATTCTGTAGGCCTTATCGGTGGGCACTCGGCCAGCCGAAGTGTGGGGCTTTAGCAAATAGCCACCCTCTTCCAGAGAATTTAATTCCTTTCTTAACATGGGCGCGCCCACGGCCACGCCGCGTTTGCTTTCCAATGTCTTGGAGCTGACCGGCTCGGCCTCGCGGATATATTCCTCTATAACGGCCTTCAATATTAACTTTTGGCGATCTGATAACATAATGCGTTTAATGTTATTTGATTATCACTCCCATGTCAAGAGTGATAACCCCGCCCTTGAACATTCAAGAGCGGGGTTGACAGATAATCATCAGTGATGCTAACTTAATAAAAAGCGTTCTTTATCAACTTGCTATTGTCGCTTGTTAAACACTCGGTGTTTAACACCGAGTGTTTAACACATTCAAAAAAGGAGCCCCATTATGGTAATCGTTGAGTTCACGCCCAAAAACGCATATGGCAAAAAGGCAAAGGATTATTTTATCGGCCAGGATCTGGAGTCCATCTGGCAAGACACCAACACCGGCAAAAGATTTGCCGGTGTGGAATATGAATCCTCGCGGGAAATATCGCGGAGAGAGGCAGCAAGGATGGTGATGGCGGATAGCTTGGAAGCCGGGCAACAAGCTATTATGCGCGGCAGTTCCAAAAGCTTCAAGTTGGACGCAAAAAAAATGTAGCAAACCTCAATCAACCAATCCCCAATCCAAAACACCGGATTGGGGATTTTTTATTGGCAGATTACTGCTATACTTTACTTATATATTTCTAGATTCTACTTTCTAACTTCTAGATTCTGCCCCAATGACCACCATCAAAACCTCCAATGTTTCTTGGGTAGATATTAAAGAGCCCTCGCCCAAGGAATTAAAATACCTGGCGGAGACCTATAATATCCATCCGCTGATAATTGAGGAACTAAAAACGCCGACGGTTCGTTCGCGCGCCGAGGATTACAACGGCTATATTTATGTGGCCTTACACTTCCCTGTTTTTAATCCCCAGAAAAAAATATCCGAGCCGGTGGAAATTGATTTTATTATTACGCCCGACACTTTAATTTCGGTGCGCTACGCCGATATTGAACCCTTGAACGAGTTTATTAAAAAATGTAAAATCCCCGCTGGCCAGCTTCGTAAAATGGCCATGAGCAAAAGCACTATTTATCTCTTTTACCATATCGCTAAAGAAATGTACGGCTTCTCCATGCGCCAGTTAGATCATATGGATAAAAAAATAGATCAGATAGAAGAATTTATTTTTTCGGGCCGCCAAAAAGAAATGCTGTTGGAACTTTCGCTCGCCCGCAGCGATGTTCTTAACTTTTTGCGAACACTCCGGCCCCAAAATACTGTTTTGGAAAGTTTGCTGGCCCGTTCGGATTCTTTTGAAAACAAAGCTAAACCCTATATTGTTGATTTGTTGGGCGAACACCATCGTGTTTTAAACCAAGCCGAAAGCTATCGCGAAACCGTGGAGGGTCTGCAAACCACCAATGCTTCGTTGTTAGAACACAAAACCAACGAAATTATGAAAATTTTAACGATAATGGCTTTCATTACCCTGCCATTAAGCTTGATGGCCAATATTTTTAGTATGAACACCCAAAACATCCCCCTGATCGGACACCCTAATGGCTTTTGGATAATTATTGGTACAATGTTCACGGCAGTGGTTTTCGCTTTTACCTACTTTAAACACAAAAAATGGCTGTAACATAAATTAACATGCGGCTTTACAATACATTGACTGGCAAGAAGGATGAGTTAAAAACCACCTCAGAGGTGGTTAATTTGTTCGTGTGCGGCCCAACGGTCTATGACTACATTCATATTGGCAATGCCCGAACTTTTACTTTTTTTGATGTTTTGACTAAATGGTTACGGCATCAAGGTTTTAAAGTTTTTTATCTCCAGAATATAACCGATATTGACGATAAAATTATTACTCGGGCCCGAGAGGCCGGCCAAGAAACATCGGCCTTCGCCCAGAAATTTGAAAAGATATTTATAGAAGA
>ERZ1292629.1721-Hain-H43-01um-R1-1721-length-20491-cov-6_pt1 | contig 20491 bp, 17 predicted proteins | sample MGYA00564399_ERZ1292629 | MGnify/ENA primary metagenome ERZ1292629 (study PRJEB36523, sample SAMEA6512636) | groundwater metagenome | collected 2019-01-08 | study: AquaDiva: Metagenomics assemblies of 32 groundwater samples | reverse complement strand
GGCAATGGCACAGGCGGCCCGCGCCCTTGTCCGTCTCGACGCAACCGAGGTGGTAGGGAAGGAGATTTTGAAAGTGGTGGGGGTGGATGTAAGTTAAAAGTGAAAAGTGAAAAGTTGAAAGTTATTCGCCAGAGGCGAATCCGCCTTCGGCGGAAAAGTTGAAAGTTTGGAATTAACGCAAAATAAAAAAAGTCAGTTTTGGTGCGGCCGCACCTTAAATGACAGAAACGAGAAACGCCCGCGTATTGCATTTTATCACTTTTTCCGCGACCACGGACAAAGTGATAATTTGGTCACATAATACGCGGTCGCGTATTATGTGACCACTTTTCGATGAGTCCATAAATATGAACGCCCGCGCGGAGAGTGGTTACTCCGGCGGGCGGTTGCTATTGATGGCTCAAGGCGTCGAGTTTGGCGAACACGGCATCCATTGCCGCGTCGATCTTCAACATACCAAGCCAGTTCTGACGGATGATCTCGCCGTCGCCGGGGAGCGGCTCCGAACGCTTCAACTCTTTCTTATAGGTGTCGCGGTAATTTGCAACGCACATCCACAGGACGCGCAATTCCATATTGGTGATTTCCAGAACGTGCATAACTTAGTCCTTTCTGGTGCGTAATCACAGGGAATTTTCAAAGAAACAAATGTATTATATATATATATTATTTTTTTGTCAAGTGTTGGGGGAAAGGGGGAAATAAGATAGAATTATAAAACTTCTAGCTGGATGTCATTCTGAAGCCCGAAGGGCTGAAGAATCTCTTGGGAATGACCACCAAGTCATAATGACGCACACATCAAAAAAAGTGAGAACACGCATCGCGCCCTCTCCCACGGGTTATTTTCATGTGGGCACTGCCAGGACCGCGCTTTTTAATTATCTCTACGCCAAACGACATGGAGGCGAGTTTATTTTGCGCATTGAGGATACGGACAAGGAGAGGTCGAAGCCCGAGTACGAGAAAGACATTATTGAATCATTGGAGTGGCTGGGATTGGAATGGGACGAAGGACCCACCAAAGTTAAAAGTGAAAAGTTAAAAGTTGAAAGTTACCGACAATCCGAACGGACGGAGATATATAAAAAATACTTGGAGAAACTTTTGGATGAGGGGAAAGCGTACTACTGCTATTGCAGCAAGGAAGAGCTTGAGGCGCAGAGAGTTTCCGGGGAGGTGAATGGGCATGTGTTTAAGTACTCCGGCCGCTGTCGCGAGAACGCGGAACAACGCGGAACTTTACGCGGAACAACGCGGAATGGAGTGATACGATTCAAGGTTCCGGAAAAGAAGATTTCATTTCATGATGAGATTCGCGGGAAAGTGGAGTTTGATTCCTCGCTTTTTGGTGACATTGTGATTGCGAAGTCGCTAGATGAGCCGCTTTATAACTTCAGCGTTGTCGTGGACGACGAAGAAATGGGTATTACCCATGTGATTCGTGGGGAAGACCACCTAGGGAACACGCCAAAGCAGATTTTAATGCAGGAGGCCCTGGGATTTTCGACACCGGTCTACGCGCACGTACCCCTTATTCTTGCGCCGGACCGTTCGAAACTTTCAAAAAGGATTCAAGGAGTCCCTTCGACTAGCTCAGGGAATAATGATAAAGGAAGCCCTTCGACCCGCTCAGGGAATATCAATACGGGTATGGACGCCACGGTGCGGACGCTTCGGGAAAGCGGATATTTGCCGGAGGCCATTATAAATTTTCTCGCGCTTCTTGGCTGGTCCCCTGGAGACGAGCGCGAAGTATTTTTGTTGGAAGAGCTGGAGAAGATTTTTGACCTTGGGAAGATTCAGAAGGGCGGCGCGATTTTCAATATCCAAAAACTTGATTGGTTTAACGCGCACTATATTAAACTTGCGCCAAAAGAACATTTGGAAAAATTGCTTCAAGATTTTGTGCCGGAGAAGTGGTTCCAAGACGAGCGTTTCTCGCGCGCAGTGGAGCTTGAGCGCGAGCGCATGAGGACGCTTCGAGATTTTGAAAAAACCGCGGGGTTCTTTTTTGAACTCCCCGAATATCCTGCCGAACGCTTGGTATGGAAAGAATCAACGAGTGAAATTACAAAAAAACACCTTGAGGTGATAGTAGGTATCATGGAGGAAACGCTGGGAGACGGACTGAAAAAGCGGCTCATGGAATACGCGGAAGAAGTGGGGAGGGGGGGTGTGCTCTGGCCGTTGCGGGTCGCTTTGTCCGGACTCGAAAAATCGCCGGGGCCGTTTGAGATTATACAGGTGATTGGGAGGGAAGAAGCAATCCAGCGCGTCAAGGCCGCGCTGATAATTATATGCGCCGCAAGACAGGAATAATTTTTTTCGCGTTGGTTCTTTCAATACCCTTGGTTTCTGCAAAAGCTCAAAATGTTCCTCGTGATATTACCGACGAATCGGTAAAGCAGGGAAGCGGGGAGGATTTGCGTTCTCTTATCGAAGCAAAGACCGCGGAACTGCAGAAAATTCATGACGAGCGGGCAAAACTCGAGGCGGTTATTGCCGAAACCAAATCAACGCAAAAGGGCTTGAACAAAGAAATTGGCTCCATTAACTACAATTTGAAGCAACTCGACCTTTCGATACAATCAAACGAGATTGTTTTGGAAAAACTTGAGCTCGAACTTGAGGAACTCCAGCATGACACGCGACGCATCGAGCGAAACGTGGACGATAAAAAGGGGACTATTGGGAAGCTCATGCGGGAACTCTATCAAAAAGACCGAGAAGATATTCTTATTTTGTTTTTGCGGAGCGGCTCGCTCTCCGAAGGGGTCTCGGAGGTGCAGTCCATTATGACGTTGAATAGCGACCTCGCGGTAAGCGTGGAGGAGCTTCGGGATTTTCAGGAGGATTTAGTCCGGAAGGCCGCGGAAACAAAGGTAAAGCAGAGAGACCGTGAACTGGAAGGAAAAAATTTGAGTTATCGCGGGCAGATCGCGCAAGAGCAGAAGCAGGAAAAACAGCGGCTTCTTGTGGCGACAAAAAGCCAGGAAAAAATATATCAGGAGCAGATTGCGAAACTTGACGAACAGCAGGCCGAGATCAGCAAAGTCATTGACGACATCGAGGCGAAACTTCGGGAGACCTTTGACCCTACGCTCTTGCCGGTGAAGCGGGCAGGGGTGCTTGCCTATCCGGTTCAGAATCCGCGGATGACGCAGAAATACGGCAGTACGCCCGATGCGCAGAGATTGTATAAATCAAAAATTCATAATGGCGTTGATTTCGGTGTTTCGGTGGGCACTCCTATCTACGCTTCGGACGATGGGACTATTGCCGCAGTGGATAATAACGACGTGGGGACCCTGAAGTGGCAGAAATATCAATACGGCAAATATATTTTGATAAACCACGCAAATAGTTTGGCAACGCTTTACGCCCACCTTTCTCGGAGCGTTGTGAATGTCGGCGATTTTGTAAAAAGAGGCGATATTATCGGATATTCCGGAAATACCGGGTATTCCACGGGTCCGCATATCCACCTTACCGTGTTTTGGCAACCATCGCTTCAGTACAAAACGATTCCGCCTGCGCGAGGGCGAGTGCCTGTGGGGATTACAATTGACCCGGAAGATTATCTTTAAAATTCCTAATTCCTAATTCCTAATGGCGATTTCTCCACAGGGGAGAGGGGTTTTGAATGTTTGGTGTGGTAGTATAAGGAATATATATCGTTGCGTATTATTTAAGTAAAATGCGATTATAGATAAAAAATGAAGTATGACTCATAAACCGCTTCCCTCTTATTTGCAAAATTTTTTGGATTGGCTGGACGTTGAACAGGGATTGTCCGCAAACACTCAAAAAAATTATTCAAACTATCTTGATAGGTTTTTTTATTGGTTGCGTCAGAACAATCTAGAGGGAATTTCCCCGGAAGAACTTACGGAGGAACATATTAGTCAGTATCGTTTATTTCTATCCCGCGGCCGCTCTCTTAAGAAAACCACTCAAAATCGTTACCTTGTCGCCTTGCGTTCTTTTCTTATGTATTTTATGGAACATCGAATTCCGTCGCTTTCATCGGAACGCGTGAAACTTGCTAGAGAAAAGGAGGACCGCAAGATACATTTTTTGACATTAGAACAACTCCGAAAACTTTTCGACATTCCTGATATTTTAATATTTCACGGCCTTCGGGACCGGACGATTCTCGAGACATTTTTTTCCACAGGATTGCGCATCGCGGAATTGGTCGCGCTGAATCGCGAACAGATAGTTTTCCCCAAGGATTTATCCCAAGGATTAGAAATAGCAATTATCGGTAAGGGTGGGCGTGTTCGTACTATTTATTTTTCCGAGCGGGCATTGCAATGGATAAAACGATATTTGGAGGCGCGCGATGATATGGATGAGGCGCTTTTCGTGTCCTACCGAAGCGAAAGGAAAAAGACGGGCGTTTCGAGGACTGCTATTCGTACGATTCAGAGTATGTTCGAGCGATATGCTCCGAGGGCTGGCATTACAATTGCGTCAATTCACTCTCTTCGACATAGTTTTGCCACTGACATGCTTGGACGCGGGGTTGACATAAGAATTCTTCAGGAATTTTTGGGTCATAAGCATATCGCGGCTACCCAAATATATGCCCACGTAACAAGTAAGCGTCTCAAGGATATCCATAAAGAATTCCACGGGGGCAAGGAACTGGGCAACGATTAAATATGGTAAGATAGCGTCATTGTTATGACTAAAAAAAGAGTTCATATGGTGGGTATCGGGGGTATTGGGATGAGCGCGTTAGCCCGTTATTTTTTGGCCCAAAATTGGGCTGTGACGGGCTCTGACCTTGCGGCTAGTTCTATTACTCGCGCACTATCAAAAGTCGGTATAAGGGTTAAAATAGGGCATAAATCAGGCAATTTTGTCAAGGGCACTGATTTGGTGGTGCGGACTGCGGCAGTGCCCATTACGCACCCGGAGATACAGGAAGCAATGCGACTTCAGGTTCCAGTCCAGACCTATCCCGAGGCCCTGGGGGAGATCACCAAGAAATATGAGACCATCGGAGTTGCCGGGGCTCACGGCAAAAGCACGAGTACTTCCCTCTTGGCGCTTGCAATGATTCGAGCGAAAATGAACCCCACGGTTTTTGTTGGCACAAAACTTTGGGAATTCGGGGACGCGAATTTTTATCTGGGAGAGAGTAAACATCTTGTGATTGAGGCGGATGAGTATGGAGGAGCTTTTTTGCATTATTCTCCGGCGCACGCGCTTGTGTTGAATGTCGATAAAGAGCATTTGGACTATTATGGAACCTTTGCGGAAGTTCAGAGAGCGTTTTTGGGTTTTATCGCGAATGTGCGGCCGGGCGGGAATTTGGTTTTGAACAAAGACGACGCAACACTTTGGAGTATGCAAAAACGGATTTCCGCGATAGCAAAAAAGCGGGATCTTCGGGTATTCTGGTTCTCTTTGAAAGACGCTGCGGCTTCGCGCGTACGAAAGGCGCTTCGTCTTCCTGGAGAGCACAATGTTTCGAACGCGCTTGGGGTGTATACGCTTTTGCGAATTTTGAAGGTGCCGGCCCGCGACATTTTTTACGCTTTTTCGCGATATATGGGTTCGTGGAGAAGAATGGAACACCGGGGGAAATTTTCAATTTTCAATTTTCAATTTTCAATTCAGGTGTACGACGATTATGCGCATCATCCGACGGAAATAAAAGCGACACTTCGGGCGTTTCGGGAAAAATTTCCGCGAAAAAAATTGGTATGTGTGTTTCAGCCCCACCAGATGAAGCGGCTTGAACTTTTATTCTCCGATTTTGTCGGAGCGTTTTCGGACGCCGATTTACTTCTTTTGCTTCCGGTGTATCAGGTGGCGGGACGGGATGCTGAACGAGGATTAAGGAGTAAGGACAAAGGAGCACACGCAAACTCCGAAGCGCTTTTCACGGAGATTCGGAAAAAATATCCAAAACTACAGGTGGAATATATGGCCGATTCAAAAAATTTTCGAAAGCGGCTGTATAATGTATTGGGAAAACATATTCACTCCCCTGCTGTTTTGATTATGATGGGAGCGGGAAATATTTTTGAATTAACTGGGAAGTTAGTTCGAAAATAGAAGCACAAAACACAGATTTTCTTTTTATGGACTTTAAGGATATAGAAGATTTCAAATCCCAGTGCGGATACGAAATAGGCGGCTCGTGGTATCCCCGGGTTACGAAGATCGTGGGGATTAAGGCAAAGCCCGCCCTGTATCGTTTTTACGCCAAGATGCCGGACTTTAAATCCGCGGAGGCAATGAAGGAGCAGTCCGCCTCGGAAGGCACGCTGGTGCACGAGACGATTGAGGGCATTTTAACTGGCACAAATCCCGTGATTCCCCTACCCATTAAACCCGCGGTGGAGGGTTTTTTAAAATTTCTTGAAGAAAATTCTATCGAGGTTGAACCTCGATATGTGGAATATCGGCTGCATCATCCCCGTGAACGCTATGCGGGAACGCTCGACGCCATCGCGACTATCGAAGGCAAGACCGGAATTTTGGACATTAAGACCTCGCAGGCGATCTATCGGGATTATAACCTTCAGACCTCGGCGTACATGGCCGCGATGCAGGACGCGGTGCCGGAGATTCAGACGCGGTGGATTTTGCGTATTGACCAGGACCAGATGTGCGCATGGTGCGGCGCGACATTGCGCCGGAAAGGAGGTAAGGCGGTTCTGCGCGCGAATGGAAATTATATGGACGTAAAAAATTGCCTTGGGCACGAGTGGGGTCCTGTTACGGGGCGAGTCGAGATCGCGGAGTTCCCTGAATGGGAAAAGGACTTTGAGGCATTTTTAGGAGCGAAAAAACTTTGGGAATGGGAGCATGAGGAGTGGCTCCAGAAGATTGGATATTAGTGGATTCCCGCTTTCTCCCATGCGTCTTTTATCGAGGCAAAATTTTCGGAGTCGTGTTGTTTAATGTATTCCAGAACTTTTCCGTGGACCGGCTCCACTTTCAGGCCGTGGTCTTTCGCAAATTCTATAATTTCTTCGGTCGCCTTTTCGATGTCGCGGCGGTCTTCGGCAAAGCGCTCGATTTCTACGACATTATAATCAAAGCTCGCTTCATCAACGTCAATATTGAACTCCCCCTTCGTGTACTTGCGACGGATGGTTGTGAACGTCGCAATCGGAGTGTATCCTTCGGCCTCGAGATCCTTGACAAGAGAGGCGTAATGCTCCACCCCAAGAATTTTTCGAATGCTTCCCTCGGCCTCGACTTCCTCGTAATAGTCCATATACTTTTTGGTTTCCGACCCGGAGTCATCTTCCCCTATTTTTAATTGCCACCTGCCGTCGCGAGAGCGAAGCCAGATGTCTTTTTTCGCCAACGGATAGCTTGATTTGTCGTAATAGGTATCGGAAAACGTAAATTCACCGATAAACTTTGCGCCTTCGGCGAGCTTTTTCTCCTCGTTTTTTGAAATATGAAATTTTTTTTCGACTTCAATCATGCTAAAGCTGATTTACGAATGTACCAATTTTGTACGAATGTACGAATCGGCTTTCATTCGTACATTCGTATGTAATTTGTATATTCGTAGCTCACGTAAGGTAGGGCTCGAGTTTTTTGCAAAAGTCATCAAAACTGCGAAATGCCTCTGCCTGGAAACCAAAGGAACGGGCCGCGTCTATATTTGTGTCTTTGTCGTCCCACACAAGGATTTCTTCTTTTTTTATTCCTTCGAGGTGTGTCGCGATGTATTCGAAAAATTCCACAAGGGGCTTTTTGTGGCCGATGTGCGCGGAGATAAAAATTTTATCAAACACTTTTTCGAGCCCCATCTCGTTCGCGAGATAGGCGGCCCGGAGCTTTTCTTGATTCGAAGCAAGACAGCATTTGATTCCTTTTGCCCGAAGTTCCGCGATTTTTTGGAGCATCTGGGGGTCTGGGGTCACGCCCTCAAACCAGACCTTAATGAGGTCGTCCACGGTGCCGTTCCATCCCCAGCGTTCGAGATACGGGATAAGCACTTCGCGGAGATTCACGCGCCCGATTTGCGCCATCTGGAATTCACTCGAAAAAAAGGGTTCGGTCTTGTCCCGCGTAATGCCGTACTTTTCTTCCAGAATTTCGCTGAACCTTGGTCCTTTTACCACCACGCCGTCGGCGTCAAAAAGAATTGCTTTTATCATGCTGAAGCTGATATACGAATGTACGAATCCTGTACGAATGTACGAATTCTTATCATTTGTACATTATGCATTTAATTATATCAGTTTTTTTGATTTGCAACACCTCCCTTGCGGGAGGATACATCCGATAGGTCAAATGAGCGGCTCCTCCATGGCCGAGGGGGCGGCGGGGGCTCTGCCCGCCTTCGCTAAAGCTTCGGCGGGTAAACCGGAGATGGCGGCACGTTCCTGGGAGTTCCGCATGATTCCCTTTTCCTCTTCTTCCATAAGCCGCCTCGCGTCCTCAAGGTGCGTGGCGTATTTTTTGCGCGAGGCGGCAATAATATCTTCTTTGAACGAACGGTGCGGAGGCGCGATGATTTTTAATGTTTCGGCGGAAAAGGGGTCATAGGTTTCTCCGTCAATCGTCATCTTTACGTAAAATTCTCGGACTCCGAGGTTTATCATGTCTTTCTGGTCAAAGACCGGCACCATCTCCGGCTTTAGTTTTATGGCATCCTCGCCGCCTACGCGAAATACAATAATGGAGCCCACGTTTCCCAGGACCGCGGCAAGAACTCTGTCCAAAAGTTGCTGGGTAAATTGGTGCGCCATAGTAAGGCAGATGGCATATTTGCGGGCTTCGGACAAAAGGTTTTCAAATGTTTCGGTAACCACGTTTTGAAACTCATCCACGTAGAGGTAAAAGTCGTGGCGCTTCGTTTCCGGAATATAGGCGCGGGCCATGCCCGCTTGCTTGATTTTGGTAATAAACATGGAGCCGAAGAAGGAGGAGTTTTCTTCTCCGATTTTTCCTTTTGCCAAGTTGATGAGTACGATTTTTTTTTCGTTCATAAGGCCCTCGATGTCCACCTTGTTTTCTTTTTGGCCGAAAATGTTGCGAAGCATGGGGTCGGAGAGGAACTGGCCCAGTTTGTTCACCAAGGGAATAATAGCGTCCGTGTCAAATTTTTCAGACCAATCCGCGAACTCAATGGCCCAGAAGCGCTTTACCATGTCGTCTTCGATATACTCCACGACTTTTTGGCGATAGTTTCTGTCGGTCAGCATTGATATCATGCCGCGCATTGTCGCGTGCGGGTAGTCTAAAAGCGCCAAGGTGGTAAAGCGAAAAACGTGTTCGAGCCGAGGGGTCCAGTTCGCGCCGAACTGCTTTTGCAGAACTTCGATAAGCCCCTGGGTTAACTGGTGCTTGAATTCCGGAGAGACGTTCGCGAGCGGGTTAAAGGCAACCGGATATTGCATATCCGAAGGGTCAATAATACAGACATCCTCGATCCGGTTTTCGGGTATGAAATCGAGTGTCGCGTCCACCAGGTCGCCGTGTGGGTCCATGACGCACAGGCCTTCGCCGTGCGCGACATCCTGACGTATTAAAAGTTCCAGAAGTTTGGACTTCCCCACCCCGCTTTTGCCTATAATATAGAGGTGGCGCCTGCGGTCATTCCGTTTGATGCCAAAGACGAATTTTTTTTCCTCAAGCGCGGCAACGTAATTGGTGCGCCCGATAAAAGAAACCTCACGCGGCGCCACGCGGCCATACATGGGAAGCTCCGGCGGAGGTGGAGCGTATTTGACGCGCTGGACTTTGGAGCGCTGTGGGGGTTGAATTGGAGACATAATTAGAATAATTAGAACAATTAGGTTAATGCCCAACAACTCCTATCTCTCTCAAAAATGCTTCATAGTCACCAAGCACAACACGGGCCTGATGCTCGGTGAGTGTGAATCCCGGAGTGTTTGCCAGATTATTTTTCATACTGTGCGCCCTCCAGAGCCGCTCCAGGGATTTTATTTCTTCCGGGTTCAGGGATTCCAGCCGGTCCGCGAGATGCTCGCCCGGCAAACCCATTTCCTGCAGGACATCATCTACAAGAATGTCCACTTCCCCAATCGCGTAGAAGAGGGACTCCGGAGGCGCGGATTCGGAATTTTTCAAAATTTCTTCCCAGCGCCTTCGGAATACTTCCGTGTCTTTTAATTCGCGTCGGCCTCTTGGAGTGTTTTTCCAGCGGAACGGGACCTTCCCGTAATTCCAGGCATAGGGCAAGAGTATGAAAAACGCGACGGCAACGAGGATGGTGAGCCCTATAAATACGTATTTTATGACAAGGTAATACGTAAACCACGGAGCGGAGAGTATAGTGTGCCAGATTATTTGAAAAAATTGCATATTACTGGTATTTTTCTATATCCGCGTCATCGCCAAATATCGGGATGCCTGCCTGCGGGCCCGCGCGGCGCGACTCTTGTCTCGGGATATGCGGACCCGTGAGGACAATGTCGGTTGGCGGATGAAAAAGCGAGGCGATTGCCTCGATATTCAGGACAGAGGTCTTCATGTGGAAGTTCTGGTTCAGAGGATGGGAGGTCAGGAGTTTTGACATAAAGGTTTCCCACGGGAGATTTCTTTCAAAGTAATTAAAGAGGAGGCGTTGTTTGCGGAACTCGAGGCGCAGACGCGGAAAGACATACGGAAAGTACCACACCTTCGTGCGCGTAAGTTGGGGCATAATCCAACTGAAACTATTGCGGCTTACGCCGCTGTACTGGTTGAAGGGCGCCAGAATTCCCCTCATCGGGTAGGCCCCGTAGAAATTTTCTTGCTTTGATATATAGACAGCCCGAATCATGGTGTTAAATGCCGGCTTGCCGATATTTACCTCCATTTCTTTCAGAAGGTCGGTCTCTCCCGGAGTGCGGACATTTACAATGGTCTGGGTACCGGCTGCGGTGATTGTGGTGTGCCTCCCCGAGGTTTTCTCTTTGTACTCGTCAATGTATTTTTTTGCCCCGACCGTCCATGTATCTCCCGCCCCTTCCAAGAGTATTTGAATCGCTACAAACTCGCCGGGCTCGAGCTTGCCAAGGAACTCCACAAAGGCGCCCATGGGGTCCACCCGTTTTTCTTCCGCCGGGTCGTTCATAAACTGCAGGTAGGTTTTCAAGGGTATTACTGGAGGTTTTTTAAGAACCAGTTCGCCTCCAAAAATATCTTTGCCTTGCGCGTATATTTCTTCAAGGGTTTGGGGGAAGCGGTGGATGTAGTCCTCGATAAGTACGAGCTCAAGGTCGGGATAGTGAGAATGGAAATTCGCTTCGATAAGATTTGCTACTTTACTATAGCCGCGCAGGTAGAGATGCACCTCTCCGCCGAAGCTCGCCATCTCAAGGCCTATGGTTCTTGTAATTTCTCCGTCCCAGTACCTTTCTCTCGGGTCTCCTGGCACGTTTGCGAGGCCGTAGAAGGAGAGAAGAATCGCCTCCATTGCCTCGGGCCCTTTTTCATTGGTACGCGGGATTTTTATTTCCCACACAGCCCACTTCAGTTCTTTTTGGAATATGTCCTGCCTCCAGAAAAGCCACGTCGAGAGGAAGAGCTTCCATACGATAATAAAGAGCCAGAACCACCAGGTCATTCTCCAAAATTCTCCGATAATACCCTGAAAGCTTGTGGGGAGAAAAAAGAACACCCCGGCGAACCCGGCAAGAAAAAGCACGAACCAAATTTCCCCTTGCTTGAATAGGTCTATGATGACGTCACCGATGGTTTTTATGAGGTCTTTCAACATAAAAAAATAGAATCTAGAATAGTCCTATTGTAACACAAATCCCGCCAAGCGGCGGGATTTGTGTTATGCCCGGTGGACATCGTAGGCGCCACCGGCCAAACGCTTGAAATGCTTGCGATTCTGCAGGTTCAGAAGAATCGTATTTTCTTTCAAGAGCCGCTTTTCGTTTACAAGCTCAATCACCCGCTTTGCTTCGAGGGGTCCGTGGGTCTTCAAGAGGGTCGCGATGACCTCTTTTACGGTTCCCTCTTCGTATCCGTGTTCGCGGAGGCCATAGATGCCCCGGCCCACAAGCACGAAGCGTTTGTCCTTGATTAGCTCGTTGTGCACGGTCTGGACATTGACCGGTCGGGCGCTCACGCCCTTTTCGAAGATGACATCCGCGATGTCCTCAAAGTGGAGGGGCTTCCCGTGTTTTTTCACGGCAAGATAGGCCTTGTCCCGAATGTTCTTCGGTCTAATCTCGGGCCAGCTCGCGAGGCCGAAATCGCCAAAGGTGTTGGAGGCAAATTTTTTGGAGATGGAAAGCAGGGGCGCCTCCGGCAAAGAGATGGCATCGGCGAGAAAATTTTTGTCTTCAAGGACCAGGTTTTTATCCGCGGACTTGAAAAGCTTCAGTGTTTTTTCCACAACCTCCTCAAAATGGTTTTTTGCCTTCAGGTCGAGATGCCAAAAACTTTTCGCGGAAGGCGTTTCCCGCGCGTAGAAGGGCTCGCCCGCGGCGAAGAAAAAGAATCTCACTTTATTTTCTAAATTCGGAGTTGCTTCAGCCCGGATGAGGCCGCATACTTCCCGCACAAAAAGCTCGTCTTCGCGCGCCCCCCCTACGGATTCCAAATGACGCTTCGCGATTTCCGTAAGCTCGGCCAGATGCTCCCGCGCTTCTTTGCGAATTTTTTCAAGACCCTGATGTTCTATCTGGCGGACCCGCTCGCGGGTAATCCGCATATCGTTCCCTATGTTCTGCAGAGTTTCCTTTTTGCCGTTCAAACCAAAGCGCTTTTGAAGTACGCTTTTCTGCTTCTCGTTCAAGGTCCCAAGGAGATTTTGTATGAAGTTCTCTATATTTTTAGGCATACCCAGTAGTAGAAACTCGATAATTATAAAATTATCAGGTATCGATATATTATATTGATTTTTACCTTTATAAATGCCTTAAGTAGAGAATTTATCTAATCGAGTTTTCACTACTGGGCATATATTATTTATATCATAATACATATTATTAGTCAATGGTGGTGTGAAAAACTCTTATTTTTTCGACCATATATACACAAGAGGGGTGGCCACGCATATCGAAGAATAGGTGCCGACCACGGTACCGACGAGGATTGTAAGAATGAAGTAAAAGAGCGCTTCCGGACCCCAGAGAAGGAGGGAGATGAGGACGAGCTGAAGGGTAAGCGAGGTGTTTATGGAGCGCGCCATGGTCTCCTTGACGCTTTTTTCCATGATGGAGCCAAGGGATTCTTTTTTTATATCAGGCACGAGCAGATTTTCCCGTATTCTATCGAAGACCACAATCGTGTCATGCACGGAAAAACCCATGACCACAAGAAGCGCCACAATGAAATTCGTATCTATCTCGATTCCCTTCCACCTGCCGAGGAGGGCAAGGAGTCCCATGGGAATGCTTACGTCGTGAAATAGAGTAATGAGGGTCGCGAGCCCGCACTTCCACGCGGCAACCGGCTCCTTCAATTTTCGAAACGCCCAGGCGACATACAGAGAAATGCCAAGAAGGACGAGGAGTCCGGCTCGAACGGCCTGTCGCTCAAGTTCTTTGCCGATTGAGGGGCCTATGCTCGAAAAACTTTTCTCCTCCACTTCTCTGAACTTCTCTCGGAGCTTTTGGAGTTCCTCTCTGTGGGCCTCCTCTCCAATGTCCTCGAGCCGAAGAATAAAGGTCCCGTCCCCCGCCTTTTTTACGGACGCGTTTTCTTTGCCCCTTATTTCCCCGAGAATTTTTTGGAGTTCTTTTATTTCCGGCGCCGGTTCAATGCGGATGCTCCACTCGGTGCCGCCCTCGAGGTCTATCCCTTTTTTCAATCCAAACATTCCCACGAATACCCAAGAGAAGAGGACAAGCGCGGCCGAAATGCCGAGGAATATGTATTTGTATTTAATAAGATTCATAGGCGAAGACCTAGGACCTAAGATTTAGGATTTAGGATTTGAAATAAATGTTCGGAGGAGAGTTCGAGTTACGGTAATCGCGGAAAACATGCTCACAAGAACCCCAAGAAGAAGGGTGAGCGCGAACCCTTTCACGAAGCTTGAGGTGAAGTAATAGAGGATACAAGAGGTCAAAATCGTGGTAATGTTTGAATCGCGAATTGAGGTCCACGCTCTCTTGAATCCTTCTTCCAGAGCGTCTTCCTTTTTCAATCCTCGCTTCATTTCTTCTTTTGTGCGTTCGAATATCAAGACGTTCGCGTCCACGGCCATGCCGATGGAAAGGATGAACCCCGCGATTCCGGCAAGGGTCATGGTGATAGGGATGAGCTTGAAGAGCCCTAAGGTCAACACAACGTATATAAGGAGCGCAAGAGAGGCGAAGAGACCAAGCCCCCGATAGTAGAGCGTCATAAAAAACATGATAAAAAGTGTTCCTATAGTTCCCGCGAGAATCGCTTTTTTGAGAGAATCGGCTCCGAGCTCGGGACTTATGGTTTCCTGATTTACGAGCGTAATCGGCGCGGGCAGGGCTCCGGCATTAAAGCGCTCGACAAGTTTTCTCGCCTCCTCGACCGTAAAATTTCCGGTAATCTCCGCCTTGCCGCCCTGAATTTCCGCCTGCACCGTGGGCATGGTGATAAGTTGGTTGTCAAGAAATACGGCGATGGGGCGTCCGATATTTTTCGCGGTGAGCTCCCCAAAAAGTTCCGCCCCTTTGTTATCGAATTCAAGGGCCACGGAAGGAGAAAGGGAAACGCCGCTCCCGCCCCCTCCGAACACAACCTGCGCGCCTTTCACGTAGCGCCCGGTGAGTGGCGTGAGGATAAATTCAATTCCGCTTTGTTCTGAAACGGCAAGAGTGCCGGAAGCAACTTCAGCCGTACTCGTTGATTTCGTAACTTCCCGGAAATCCAAAAGCGGGGTTTCGCCAATTTGTTGTATGGCCTGGCTTACATCTTTAATTCCCGCGAGCTCCACGACAAGACGGGAACCCCCCCCTCCTTTTTGGATGAATACTCTTGGCTCGCTTACGCCAAAAAGGTTTACTCGGCGTTCAATGACATCGCGAAGGCCATTTAAGACGGAATCGGTTTCCGCGACGCCGATATTTCTCGTGTCCACGTCGTAGATAAGGTATGAGCCGCCTTCAAGGTCAAGGCCGAGAGACCATGGACGAAAAGATGAGAATTTTTGCCAGAGGGGCTGGTACGAAAAAATCCCCGCGGCTATGGAGAGGACAAGTATGAAGATAAGGATATATGTGCCGCGGCTCATAGAGGTTTGTGGGTGATGCGGACTATTATGCCACTTCTTTCTGAAAATGCAAGCTTTGTTTCCGGGCAACTCGAATGTTGCACGAAAACACGCTATTTTCTTTTGAAAAAAAATTTTGTGAGCTCCACGGCAAAGAGATTCAACATGCTAAATCCGACGACTCCCAAAAGCCAGAGCGGAGGGAGAGGGGTTGTGCCGAGAATATGCTGGAGCAAAGGCAGGTAGAGGGCCCCGAGCGTAAGGAGTACGCCAAAGGCGACTCCTCCCGTAAGATACAAATTTCCAAATGGGTTGTAGTGAAGAATATCTGTGTTCAAATGACGAAGCGAAAAGGCGAGAAAGAGAGTGTAGGTGGCAAACGTCGCGAAAATAAAGGAGCGCACGAGATTTTCTTCGAAGCCCGCCCGAAGGAGGAAGAGGTACGTGCCAAAGAGGAGGGCGCTTGAGCCGAGGCCAATGACAAGAATAAGGAATTTCATCTCGGTGTCGAAAATTGTCTTTCCGCTCCGCGCGTCTTTTTGAAGTTGGTTCCCTCCCTTTTCAAAGGCAAAGGCAATCGCGGGGAATGAGTCCGAAAAGAAATTCACCCAGAGAATCTGTAGGGCGTTTAAGGGGAGCGAAATCCCGACCACGATTGCTCCGCCGATAAGGAAAAGCTCGTCCAGAGAATCCGAGAGGAGGTAGATAATCACTTTTTTCACGTTTCCGATAATTCTCCTCCCCTCTTCCACGGCCGCGACTATGGTTTCGAAATTGTTGTCGAGGAGCACAAGGTCCGCGGCGCCTTTGGCGACGTCCGTGCCCGAGCCCACGGCAACTCCGATATCCGCGGCTTTTAGGGCAGGGGAATCGTTTACGCCGTCTCCGGTCATGGCAACCACTTCCCCTTGGGACTGATAAATTTTTACGATACGCAATTTATCTTCCGGAGTAATACGGGCGAATATGCGCGCGTTTTTGCTCCGCGCTTTTAATTCCTCATCTCCCATTTTTTTCAATTCCTCTCCGGTTATAACCTCGTTTTCTTTTGCCTCGAGCCCGACTTCTTTCGCAATCGCGAGCGCGGTGCCCTTGTGGTCGCCGGTAAGGATGACGGTTCGAATACCCGCGTATGTTGTTTTTTCAATAATTTCCCGCATTCCGCTCCGTATTGGGTCTTTGAAGACAAGGAGGCCCAAAAACATCTTCCCTTTCGCGACTCCCACGACTCTGCCTCCCTCGCGCGCGAGATGGTCTGTTTCTTTGTGAATCGTTTCTTTTTGGGAGGCCTTTGCTCCAATACGCTCCGCGAGCACTTCCGGCGCCCCCACCATGAGCCATCCGTCACTTGCGTCATGATGCGGCCCGGCAACGCGGATGCCGCTCCACTTATCTTTGGAGTTAAAGGGCTTGTGTTCAAGAATTTCCAGGTTGTTGCGGATGTCGGGAAGAAAGAGCTTGTATTCTTTCGCGGCCTCTTTTACGGCTTTTTCAAGAGGCCCTTCCGGAGGAATATGCTCTTCGATGTCGAGTGCCAAGACGGCAAGCGTTAGGACGTCTTCTTTTTCGTATTGGGTCAAGATGTCCGTGAGCTCCATCTTCCCCTCAGTCAGAGTTCCGGTTTTGTCCGTTAATATGACGGTCGTTCTTCCCAAGGTCTCCGCGGCCAAGAGCTTCCGCACCACGCCCTTGCGTTTCGCGAGCCGTTCCACGCCAACGGCCAAAATCACGGTCATGGCAACAGGCAGGCCCTCGGGCACCGCGGAAACCGCGATTGCGACTGCCATAAGGAACATTTCAAAATAGGCATACCCTTTCCAGACCCCTATCAAAAAAAGAAGTCCGATAAAGAGGGAGAGGGCGAAAGTCGCCCGGAGAGAAAAGCGCTTGATTGCCCTTTGCAGAGGCGTTTCTCTTTCTTCTTTTCGCACGAGCGCGGCAATGCGCCCGAGCTCGGTTGTGTTCCCGGTTGTGACGACAACCCCAAGCCCCATGCCGTTTACCACAAGCGTTCCGCCGAAGCATATATTTTTTCTTTCGTGCGCGGGCGTTTCTTCCTCTCCCTTTTTCGTTTCTTTTCCCACGGGCAGGGATTCGCCGGTTAAAATCGATTCGTCCACCTCAAGGGAGGTTATCGCGATGCAGCGTATGTCGGCTGGGACCCGCATTCCCACACGGAGACGAACCACGTCTCCGGGCACGATGTTTTCCGCTTCTATTTCTTTTTCTTGGCCATCGCGTATGACCCTTGTCCGCTCTTTGATATAGGAGCGTAAGGATTCAAGGGCTGTTTCCGCCTTGTGCTCCTGATAAAATCCAAGAATGATATTTACCGCGACCGCCGCGAAGATAAAGATGCCGTCGAGGACTCCTTTCAGCATACTAGTCGTCGCTCCCGCGAGAAGGAGAATCAGGATAAGGGGGCTTTTGAACTGGTTCCAGAGAATTTTTGGTATTTCTATCTTGTCGCCGTCATGAATCGTGTTTTTCCCGAATATGCCGAGACGTTCCCGCGCCTCTTCTTCAGAGAGGCCTTGTTCCCGAGAGTCCAGAATTTCCAACGTTTCTTCGGCGGTTTTTGCGGAGAAGGAAGTTTGTTTGAGAAGTTCGGGAGAGACCATAGTTAAAAATTTTAAGTTAAAAGTTGAAAGTTATGGACGAGTGTGTTGCAGATATTGTTTTTTGAGAGCTTGGAATGTCCCTTCTTTGATTGAGGCACGGATGCGTTCCATGAGAGTATTAAAAAAGAAGACGTTGTGAATGGTCGCATAGCGCGCGGCGCTTCCGTCCTTTGCCTTAAAGCGCTCGTGCAGGTCGCCTCTTTTTAGCATGTGGCACGTTTCGCACGCGCAATCCGCCTCAATGGGAGAGGAATTGTTTTTGTTCACGCTTTTTATAATATCAAAATATCCGGTCTTAACCCAGAGGCGGCCGTGCCGGGCCTCGCGCGTGGGTATTACGCAATCGAATGTGTCGATTCCCGCCTCCACGCCGTCAAAAATATCTTCAATTTTTCCGATGCCGAGAAAGTGCCTGGGTTTTTCTTCGGGCAGAAGCGGAATCGTCCAGTCCAAAATTTCAAACGCATGATTCCGCGAGCGCCCCAAGGAGCCGCCGACCGCGAAGCCATCAAAAGGCAGGGCGCCAATGTACTTCGCGCTCTCTTCCCGCAAGTCGCGGAATTCCCCGCCTTGCACGATGCCATAGAGAAGTTGAAAGTTATTAGTTGAAAGTTGAAAGTCGAGACAAAGTTTTGCCCAGGCGTGGGTGCGGAGCATGGATTTTTTCGTGTATTCATAGTCGTGGAGCGGCGAGGTGCACTCGTCAAAGGCGAAAATAATGTCCGCGCCCAGTTGTCTTTGAATTCGCATTGATTCTTTGGGGCCCAGAAATTGCTCACCTTTGTCTGTGGTGAAATAGACGCCTTCGTCTGTGATGTGTACATTATTTTTTTGTTTTTGGTTTTGAGGCTCGGCCTCAAAAACTCCAATCTTCCCTGTTCCGTATTCGCGCCGCGCTCCCAAACTAAACACCTGAAATCCGCCGGAGTCGGTCATGATGGGGCTATTCCAGCCGAGCTCGGCGTGAATTCCTTTATAGGTTGTTACTCCTTCCTCCCCGAGTCGTTGCCAAATATGATAGGTATTCGCAATTACAACTTGCGTTTTTGTGCGTGTGAGGTCTTCAGGAGTAAGAGTCCGCACCTCGGCATGAGTTCCCACAATAACGTAGGCCGGTGTCAAAATATCCCCATGCGGGGTATGAATGATTCCCGTACGCGCGCGGAAAGAGGCATCTTTAGAGGTGATGTGAAACGACATGGGATACAAGTCCTCTAAATCTCCTTTACGTCCAAAAGCACGGCGTTCTCCTCGCTTCTCTTTTTTAATTCCACTTTCTTTTTTTCGAGCGTCTTCGCGCTCACAAGGGCGCGGTATGGGATGCCCAGCAAGTCCGCGTCGTTCAATTTCTCCCCCGCCGAGGCCAAGCGATCGTCATACAAAACCTCAATTTTCTTTTCGCAAAGTTCTTTATATACATCATCCGCAAATTTTCGAACTTTCTCGTCGTCCCCGAGTCGGAGTAAGTGCACACGATATGGCGCCACCGACTCCGGCCACACCAGGCCCTTGTCGTCATGATGCACTTCCGCGATTGTACCGAGGAGCCGCGTAAGCCCGATGCCATAGCACCCCATTATGACCTCCTTCTCCTCGCCCTTCTCATCCTTAAATTTCAATCCAAACGCGGACGAATATTTTGTCTTTAACTTAAAGATATTTCCCACCTCAACCGCCTTCTCCTCTCGCAAGTCCGTATTTTTGCACTCCGGGCACGACTTCCCCACGTCTTCCAAAATCTCGCGGTTTACCGCCACATCGCATTTGTCGCAAATATAAATCACGTCCTCCCCGGCCATGGTAAGGGTCTGGAACTCATGCGAATATTTTGAAAAACTCCCGCCCGAAGCAAAGGTCAAATACGTTACATGGCCCAGCCCGACGCGCTGAAAAATTTTTCTATATGAGGCCTTCGCTTTCTCATAATATTTCTCCAAATCCTCCTCGCTTGTGTGGAACGAATACATATCCTTCATGGAAAACTCTCTGCCGCGCATGAGTCCGGACTTTGCCCGCTTCTCGTCCCGAAACTTGGTCTGAATCTGGTACACCGCAAAGGGGAAATCCTTGTACGACAAATTTTGTTTTTGCACCAAAGGAACTACAATCTCCTCGTGCGTTGGCCCTAAAGCATACTCGATTTTCGAGTAATAACTTGTAAACCGAAAAAGCGAATCGTACGTCCCCCATCTGCCCGTGGTTTCCCAGTTCTCCTTGGGCTGCAGGGCAGGCATCAAAATCTCCTGCCCCCCTAGGGCATTCATCTCCTCGCGGATAATCCCTTCAATTTTCTGGTACACGCGCCACCCCAAAGGAAGAAGCGCGTAGACCCCGGCCATAATTTTTTCCGCGAACCCGCCCCGAACCAAAAGTTCAGCGTTTTTGGACGTCTCATCCTTCGGCGCCTCCCTCCTCGTTCTTGTAAAAAGTTCCGATTGCCGCATAATACATCAAATCTATCAAAAATGAACAAGAAAAACAATAAAGACGTTTTTTATCCGCAAGAAAAAGAGGGGGCGCCGCGCCCCCTCGCTCAATCTCGCCGCAAATGTTCCACCATATATTCCACGCTTGCCCCCACCTTCTTGCCGGGATTAAAAATCCCAAGAGGGTCAAAAATGTTTTTGACTTCTTCAAACAAGGCATACACCCTCTCCCCGTACATCTTCTTCAAATACGGCGAGCGGATAATCCCGTCGTTATGCTCCGCGGTCATGCTCCC
>ERZ1292629.1719-Hain-H43-01um-R1-1719-length-20501-cov-5_pt1 | contig 20501 bp, 25 predicted proteins | sample MGYA00564399_ERZ1292629 | MGnify/ENA primary metagenome ERZ1292629 (study PRJEB36523, sample SAMEA6512636) | groundwater metagenome | collected 2019-01-08 | study: AquaDiva: Metagenomics assemblies of 32 groundwater samples | reverse complement strand
TATATATCTTAGAAAATATATAATATAGTATATAAATATTTCTTATTCAAATGACCCAACCAAGAATCGAACTTGGGTATGATCCACGTCAAGGATCCGGTCTACCATTAGCCTATGAGGTCATGTCAAGAACCATACACTAAAGTGTATAGCATACTGACTAGTATCGTTCTTGAGCATGCTCAAGAATTTCATTTGCCTTATTTTATCACTGAAGTAACAAAATTTAGCAAATGTAATTCTTGACACACAAAAATAGATTTCCAAGACTTTTTAAACATAATCCAAACATTTTTAACACATAAAAAACCTCAATTAACACTGCCTCCATAGCTCAGTCGGCAGAGCACTAGTTTTGTACGGAATAGATTTATTCCCAAATGAACTAGGGGTCGGGGGTTCAATTCCCCCTGGAGGCTTTAAACCTAAGGTTGAGTTGACGGTAGAGGCTTAATTTTTTTCCTAATATACAATATGACTTCTAGCATATCTCTCAGATTCAGCTCTTGCAAAATTCAACTCTTCCAAAATAGGCCTCAATTCTTTTACCACCCTCTCACTTTCCCTCTCATTCAAAACAAATGGTTTCCCAAAAATAGGTTGTCCATCCTTTCCAATAATCAAATACAACTCAAGTCTATCTGCCATTTTCATCAACGAATCTTGCCTTTCCTCCACTAACAAGTATCTCAGAAACGGGACTCTCAAGATTAGCCAACTCTCCTAAAACAAATGGTCCTACCAATTTTCCGCTCATATCTAAAAATTGTTCCACTTCCTGATGAAACACAATCATTTTATTCTCTTTAGTCTCTTCCTTTCTACCTTCCATAACTCTTGATAATTCTCTGTCTCCTTCTTCGAAAGTCTTAACCATTCTATCAAAAACTTCCCTTTCCCAAGGTAACATATTTTCATAATCTCTTTTCATTATCCCTGTTTCAGTTGCCACGAAAACAAGATTCAATATTTTTTTCTTTCTCCTCAAAATCAATTCTTTGAATATTGCTACTGAATTTTCTAATTGCTTCTTGGATCTCAAAACAGAATCTTGAAAAAGACCAGAATCTGCTCCTTCTACTGCCTTTTGATCATTCAAAAATTCAGAGATTTGCTCAAGAAAATCCTTTGATAGAGGTTGTAAAGCCTCGCCATATTTCTCTTTTCTTAATATTTCATACAAATCATTATAACTAAGCATGTAAAATAGTCATTTTATCAATTTATAAAAATGCGTATACTCTAAAAAGTAATGATACTATTCTATAATTCAGTAGTCAAAACCATTAAAAACGCATTCTTCCTACAAAAGATATGTTTGATTTTTTAAAGAAAAAGATATCTTCGTGGATAAAACCAAAAGAAGCAAAGACTAGTAACAAAACCATCAAAAAAGAAAAGAAAACTTCCTCAAAGAAAGAAACAAAGGCCTCGGAATCAAAAACAATCAAAGAAAAGAAAGTAGAAAAAGAAGTAGAAAAAATAATAAGTGAATCAGAAAGTCAACAAGAACAACCAGTTCAAGAAACCAGAGAAAGCGAAGGAAACTTTTTCTCTAAATTAATAAAAAAAATAACAACGTCCAAGCTCTCACAAAACGATTTTGAAGAATTATTTATGGAATTAGAATTAACTCTTTTAGAAAATAATGTAGCGCTAGAAGCAGTAGACAAAATAAAAGAAACTCTGTCTTCTCAACTTGTAAATCAACAAATGAAAAAAACAGAGGCCGAAGCAAGAATAATTCAAGCACTAAAAGATGCAATTCTGTCAGTAATTCACGAGCCACCATCATTAATCGATCAAATAAAAACAAAAAAAGGAGTATTTACTATTCTATTTTTTGGAATCAATGGTACGGGAAAGACTACAAGTATCGCAAAAGTAGCAAATTTATTAAAAAAAGAAAAAATCTCCTGTGTTCTTGCCGCTGCAGATACTTTCAGAGCAGCATCAATTGAACAACTTCAAACTCACGGAAAAAGATTAGATATTCCAGTAATATCTCAAAAATATAACTCAGATCCTTCTGCCGTTGCATTTGATGCAATACAATATGCAAATAAACATAATATAAAAGTAGTTTTAATAGACACAGCAGGAAGAATGTATACCAAAACAAATCTCCTAAAAGAAATGGAAAAGATAATTAGAATAAGCAAACCAGATCTAAAAATATTCGTTGGTGAAAGTATAACTGGAAACGATGCAGTAGATCAGGCAAAAACTTTCAATGAAACAGCAGGAATAGATGGAATAATTCTAAGCAAGGCAGACATAGACGAAAAAGCAGGCACTATCCTTTCAGTCTCACACGTTACAGGCAAGCCCATTTACTTCCTTGGTACGGGTCAAAATTATGAAGATTTAGAAATATTTAGTAAAAAAATAGTTCTTAAAAACCTAGGACTAGAGTAAACATAATCTTAAATATCCTCTAAATTCCACTTCAATATGAGAAAAAAATTAGAAAAATTACTTTTGGCTGGTGCATTGATGACTGGGGTTTCAGATGATCTATTAATTAATTCAGCACACGGAGAAGATACAATAATTTCAGGAAGTATTGTACCTAAATTTCGACCAAATAATATTATTACGAATAAAACTGGAAGTATTGAGTTCATTTATCCTAAAAATATAATAATTAGATGGTTTCATCCTTTAGGATATCATCCAGAAGAAATTAAAGGATATATTTTCTATCATAGCATCGATGGAACAAATTATAATGAATCAACATTTGTGACAGGAACTGCATATAATTATACATTTCCTGCTCAGGCAGACAATCATTTTTTTGTAACAAGACCAGTATTCACAGATGATTCATTGGGAGGATTTTCCACAGTTATAGGTATTGTGGGAATTGGTCAAAATATTACTGTAGAGCCAGGAACAAATTATGTAGATGTTACATTTGAACAACCATCCTCTCCCGTTCATGGTTTTTGGACAGCAGATTTTCTTCAGTTTAGTACAGGAAATTCATTTATGACACAAAGAGATTTAGAGACAACAGATATTGGAAATGGAAGAATAAGAAAAAAAACTAGATTAGATGTCTCTCCAACAAATAGTAACATAATTTACCATTTTAATCATGCTGTAGGTTCTCCTGCTGCTTTGCCAATTAGGTATCTGCCTAGCTCAGCAATAATGGCTAGCCCAGATGAAATAAGACCTCCTGCACCTTTATTGCTTCACAAAGTAAAATAAACTTCACTAAACATAATCTTAAATATTAGATACTATCACATTCTACATGAAAAATTTAGAAAAATTACTTTTGGCTGGTGCATTAATAACAGGTATTTCAGATTCTTCTTTAGTTAGTCAAGCAAACGGAGAAAATATAATAATTTCAGGAGGTATTGTACCTGAATTTCTACCAAATAATCATATCACAAATAAATTTGGAAGTGGCAAGTTCATTTATCCAAAAGATATTATCATAGGATGGCTTCATCCAATAGGACCTATAGACAGAATTAAAGGATATGTTTTATATCACAGCACAGATGAAACAAACTATACTGATGCGACATTTGTAGCAGGAACTGCATACAACTACACCTTTCCAGCTCAGGCAGACACTCATTTTTTTGTAACAAGACCTGTTTATAATGATGATTCTTTAGGAGGATTTTCCACAGTTCTAGGAATTGTTGGAATTGGTCAAAATATTTCTATAGAACCAGGAACAAATTATGTTGATGTAACATTTGAACAACCATCCTCTCCTGTTCCTGGTTTCTGGACAGCAGACTTTCTTCAATTTAACACAGGAAGCTCATTTATGGGTCAAAGAGATTTAGAAACAACAGACATTGGAAGTGGGAGAATAAGAAAAAAAACCAGATTAGCTGTCTCTCCAACAAATCAAATAATCTATAATTTTAGTTACGCATCAACCCCTCCTTCCTGTGGACCAATTAGGTATCTGCCTAGCTCAGCAGTAATGGCAAGTCCGGATGAAATAAGACCTTCTCCTCCTTCAAAGCTTCATAAATTGAGATAAACTAAAGTAAACATAATCTTAAATATCCTCTAAATTCCACTTCAATATGAGAAAAAAATTAGAAAAATTACTTTTGGCTGGTGCATTAATGACAGGGATTTCAGATTCTTCTTTAGTTAATCCAGCTCAGGCAGATATGTTATATGTTAATATACCGAGTGTTTTGGAATATTCTAACATTAACTATAGTACTAATAAGATAGGAGGAATTACTTTTATTTATCCTAAAAACATGACTATAAATTGGCATAATCCCATAGGTAATACTCCAGAAGAAATTAAAGGATATATTTTATATCACAGCACAGATGAAACAAACTATACTGATGCGACATTCGTAGCAGGAACTGCGTATAATTATACCTTTCCAGCTCAGGCAGACACTCATTTTTTCGTAACGAGACCTGTTTATAATGATGATTCATTGGGAGGATTTTCTTTGGTTGCAGATTTAACTGCTTTAAGTACAAATTTCACAATAAGTCCAGGAACAAATTATGTTGATGTGATATTTGAAACAATAGGTAACCTTGATCCAAAATTTCTTAGAGAATTTCTATTTCAATTTCGAGTATTTAATTCCAAAAGAGATTCATACATGACACAAACAGATTTAGAAACAACAGACATTGGAAATGGGAGAATAGGAAAAAAAACCAGACTTTTAACAGATGAGATATTTCCTGGAGAAACCAATTTAACAGTTAGATATGATTATGTTTCTCCTTATTCTCATATCTTTAGACCAATTAGAACGGTTCCAGATTCAGCAGTAATGGCAAGTCCTGATGAAATAAGACCTTCTGCTCCGTCATTATTTCATAAAGTAAAATAGAAACACAGTAAAACTCTCATTATAAGACGTTTGTCCTGCAGAACAAATTCTTCCCTAGGAAAGGACATTTTCAGATGATAATAATAGATAACTACATTATTTAGGTTATACAATTTTGAGAATTATCCATTAGAAAACTAAGTATAAAATGTAGTTTAACCTACTCAGTTCTTCATATTTCTTGGAAGAAATCATCTTAATCTAACATCAGATATTTATTACTTTGAATTTATTTTTATATTGTTTCTAGAAGCATTTACACTATAACCTATACCTATAAGATAACTATTAATTAATAACCTAGTATAATTCTATCTCTCATATTCAAAATAGCTGAAGGCAATACCTTTTGTTCCTCATACCATATATCATCCTTATGCTCTTCAGCATAGGAACTGTCTATCCCTCTTTCACCGCCTGGACCATAAAACTGATCAGCTACTCCTTTAATATTATCCAACCATTTAACCATATCTCCTCTGAACTTATTTGAAACATAAGCAGTATAATTTAAAGGAGGTAAAACTCTATATGCTCCAAATCCTATTTTTGTCATATCATTCGTATCTGTAAAATTCATAACTCCCCAATTTGTTGTATTTTCCATCCATAATTTATTTGAATGTTCCAAATCTTTCCAATCAATTAAATTAGTGCTAAATTGTAAAGTATATCCGCTATGAACTTTAGTTTCAGGAAAATTATACTGCTTAAATGGATTTTGTTCCGTAAGCAACCAAAGATAATCCTTATATTCCCCTGGAAATTCTCCAATGTATCCTGCCTCTCTGTTAAGCTGACTAATCATAGCAGGAAAGAAAAATAAATTTCTATTTCCATTAGAAGCAATAAAAAGTTTTAGGAAATCTTTATCATCACTAGGATCAAGAGGATTTTTACCCTGATTAACTTCTTCAATATTATTCAGTCCTCCTCCATCGTAGTCAAACGCCCCATTCAAATTTATAACTTTAAACTTTTCTGTATCAAATTTACCTCTGAAATTTATACCAGCAATAGTAACTTCATTCGTTCCAGGAGAAAAGTAAAGAGAAGTATTCCAATCTCCAGTTTCATTATCGAAACTTATACTATTCGCATTCTCTCCTTCTCTAGTAGGTTGAACTACAACGTTCAATCCACTTAAAAAACAAGAAGATAGAAATTTTCCATTAACATACAACGGTCCAGAATTATTAAGCAAAATAGATCCATCCCCAGCAAAATTTAGAGGAGCCCCCCCAATAGTATTACCTGTAATAACCAAATTTGGAAAAGAATCATCTCCAGGAGGAGTTCCCAAAGCCTCCAAGATATACGCCGAAGGATTAGATATTTGGCCATTTAATGTAGATGCATTTGCGTTGGCTGCATAAACACAAAAGCGATAAACTGCATTATTCTCCAAAGAAGTTATTGTTTTTTCACAAAATCCACTTAAAGAAACATTAGTCTGTGCAGGAATTCTCACAGTATTCCCTCCTAGTTTTTTAGCTTCTATAATGTAATGAGTTACATTGTTTCCAACTGTAGTAGATGGTTGCCATGCAAGAGTCATTGCTCCAGCTCCATAAGATTCAGAGCCAATAACGAAAGATCCAACAACTGCTGTTAAACCTACCATCTTCTTGCTTCGCTTAACAATTTCTTCCAATACTCCTTTTTTATTAATCATTCTCATAAAAAAAGCTCCAACCTGAGTATTTATAATTTTATGTGATAAAAAAACAGTATATAGTTCATCAACAATATATATTTATAACGATAAAAATGATAAAATAAGCAATGAACTTAAAAAAAGAGGCATTTATACTAATAGTCATACTTTTAGTTCCAACCATAAGTTCTTTAGAATTATTATTCAATAATTCAGGAACTCAATTTATAAATTTCTCAATTTCGTATTCTAGTTTAGATAATTTTAATTTTACCATAACAGGTTCAATTTATAATAACTCGTATCCATCAAATATAAGTTTAGATATAGGAAACGATAATTTAATAGATTGGAGATATAGTATATTTAATTCAACTTCTCCAGTAAGATTAAGTAATGTAACAAATGTCTGGTCTACAAATCCTGACTCCTCTCTTCTAGATATAACTAATATAACAAAGGGAGATATTCTTTCAATGCTAAACTTTGGAACCTTCTCAAATAATATATTTTATTCTTCAACAAACACTCTCTCAAATGGAATTTTAGGTATAAGTTCTGGAGAAAACTTCCAAATAAATTCCCAAATTCTAACTATATCTACAAATAACAATATAATTCATGCATTTCTTCCCTCAACTTCAGTTCTTTATGCAACAGTAGGATTTTACGTTTCAGAAGGAGGAGCAACCTATTACTGCAATAGCGAACACAATCTTCAATGGGATTCAGAATGTGATTTATCTCCTTCAGAAGCCATGATTCCAACCCATTTGGCAAGAGCCCCAGCAAATTCGATATTCAATCAATCAGAAACAATAGGAAGTCCTCAAATAAAAAATAAGATAAATAGCATACTTGAAACCTGCTCCCTTCCCTGTAATATAACTATAAAAATATCAAGTCAAACTTCTGGAAACCTAACGCTTTCAAATTTTAATTCATTATACATTCAAAAAACTTCTCCTGCAAACATCTCAATCTCAGAAAATGCCACAGATTATAGGATAACAATTCAAAACAACACAAACCTAACAAGTGTAAAATATTTCTATGGAATAAAGCCAACAGTTTATATAATTCCGTTTGAAGCAGAAAATGAAACACGGAATCTGACAACGAATCAGACAACTAAAATTCAGAATATTCAAAATTCAATTGCAAATCTCTGGGACAATTTAACAAATTATAGTCATCCTTTAAATTTTAAACTCTACACAAATCAAACAGTATATAAAATTCCTAAATTCAACACAAATGACAATTATTCAGTATATTCTTCTTCTTTGTATAACTATCTTATGTCTAGTTTTCAATTTCCAAATCCTTCAATTGTAATAATGCTGGATGTCTGGGACTATTTCCCTCTGCTTTCCCCATCAAATGACCTCCAAAACAACAATGAAAACAATCTAATAGGAATAGGAACTGTAAACGGATTTACAAATACTTCAGTAACAAACCTGCAAAATTATGATTCTGAAATTCTTCCAAATGTTGTTCTCCATGAAATAATGCATTCATTTATAGGATATCCTCCATCAGAAATAAACGGAGAAAAGCTTTTTTACAATTATCATCCTGCAAGTTTTAGACAACAAGGAGATTTCTTACAAGCATATAACCTTTCAGACTCTCCAACTCAAAAAGAAGGATATTATGAAATCTATTCTATAATGAATCCAGTAAGGGCATATCTTCCAAAAAGTCTATTCGGAAATAGAACAGTTGAATTATCTCCAATTGAAAAGATGCTTCTAGGAATATTAAGCCCAGATGTTAACGAAAGTTACACTTTTTATTCAGGAAATATAACTCTTCAGGGTAATGTATATACTGCAACATCAATGACGGCATATTCAAAAAAAGATACAAAATTACTATACTCTCATTCAACAGACAATTGGTGGTGGGATATAAAAAATACTTCAACTTACGTGGATAAATCATTAAGCACAAATTTTACTATTTCGAAACAAAGTCAAAATAATCGCGCACTGTGGATATTTGCAGAAGATCTAGCCAATCCAAATCATTTTGTAGTATTTAATAATCATGCAATTTCAAATTCTAGTATAAATACGGATTCAACTTCACCATTAATAACAATAATTTCCCCTAATCAAACGACAAAAAATTTCTCTTCTTATGTACTAATAAATCTAACTTCAAACAAGCAAGTTTCTTCGTGTTCGTTTTGGAACAATAATTTAATTGGTTCTGGAACATTACTAAACAAAACACAAAATAATTTAAGTGCCTATTATTCCATATCTGCTTCGGAAGGATATTATAATTTTACTTTTCGTTGTTCAGATTTAGTGGGAAATAACAATTTTACGACATTAGAAAATATTCTCTTTGATACAGAAGCCCCACGAATAAATATTACAGTAAACAGTGATTCAGATGGATACTTAAACAGCACCACTATTGTATTAAACGCTTCCATAAGAGATGTAAGTTTCAAAAACATTACTTACGAACTCTGTAACATTACAACAAACAAAACTTCTTGCACTCCTCAAACATACAATACTCCTACAAATTATACGTTAGATGCTCCCCCAGGAAGATACAAATTCAATGTGACAGTATGTGATGCAGCAGAGCATTGTACCTATGCAAAAACAAGAGAAATTATTATTTCAAAGGGATGTAAAGTAAAAATAAATTATAGTGAATGGGATGATCAAAATACAACTAACTTATTTAATTTTAATATTACAGAAATGTCACAATTAAAAAATTTAACATTCAAAAATTCATTAGGAAAGATAAATTTCAAAAATCAAATGAATATTACTCAGGCTTGTGGAGTAGATATCGTAAATATAATAAAAATAGAAAAAAATAAAATTACAGTTAATAGTACAGCATACCCTGAATTTAATCAGCCTGCAGAATTAATATTTGATGAAGTTGATAAAACTATTCCTGTTCTTTTTAAAAATGGAGAATATTGTACTCAAGGTAATTGCGCAAATACAAGCTATGATATTTTAAATAATATATTCTATGCAAATGTTTCAGGATTTAGTGAATATACTCTTGAAGATCAGTGTTCCGATAATATCAGAGATGGAGACGAAACGGGAATTGATTGTGGTGGCTCATGTCAGACATGTCCAGGAATTCAAATTACCTCTCCTCTTTCAGGAATATGGTATAATAATGTTCCTATGTACATTTCAACATCTGCAATGGACGAACAAAATTGTCAAGTTTCTTCTAATGGAGGAATAATAAATTACTCTATTGCCTGCGTAAATAGTATATCTGATGTATTAAATCCTCCTTTACAAGGTATTAACACCTGGGAAGCATATATCTCAGATCTTTCAAATACTGAAATCGATCAAGTTACATTTTATTATGATTCTATTTCTCCAGTAGTAGAATATACTTCTGGAACAGAAGTTTCAGGAACAACAAAAGAACAATCGTATATATTCATAAATACCTCAATAACCGAAACAAATTTTTATAGTATAATCTTTAGTCTATGGAATTCATCTTCTCTTAAATATCAAACTTCTTATTTATCTCAAGTTAACTCTATCACATTTTCAGGTCTATCATCAGAAAGTTATGTTTATAATGCACAAGTAGAAGATCTTGCAGGAAATATTGCTTATCTTCAAAATAGAACCATCACTCTAACTTCTTCTACAAATAATCCTGAAGATGAAGGTAGTTCTAGCGGTGGTGGCGGGGGTGGTGGAGGAGGGGGAGGAGGAAGTAATAACCAAAATACTACTTCAACAACAAGTAATACTACAAAACAAACAGGTTTAGCTATTCAAGAAGTAAATCAATCAGATGAAAAACAAGAAAACAGCTCCCAGCAAGAAATTAATAAAATTCCTAGTACTTCATCTAAAAATAAGTTAATTTATATTTTAGGAATAACTGGAATTTTCTTGATGACTATAATATTAGTTATATTAATAAAATATATTTTAAGAAAAAATAATAATTCTTCTCAAGAAAATTCAAGAGAAATTTCTGATTTGAACTATGCTCTTAAATAAGAAATATTTTAATGCCCTACTCTTTGCAATAAAACTTCACATAGATGAACCATAAACTTATTAACCTTATATGAACCATAAGTTGTATGCTAGAAAAGCTGTCTCAAACACTGAAAAAAACAACAGATAAGATAGCCAATGCTATATTTCTTGACAAAAATCTGGTAGACCAAGTAATTAAAGATCTTCAAAGAGGACTAATTGAGGCCGACGTAAACGTAGCTCTTGTATTGGAAATAACTAGAAAAATAAAACAAGAGGCATTAGATGAAAGAATAAAAGGCATAGAAAAAAAGGAACATATTATAAAACTTATTCATGATGAACTACTTTTAATTCTAGGACAAGCTCACGAGATTAAATTAGAAAAAAAGAATGTTATTCTCCTCCTAGGTTTATATGGACAAGGTAAAACTACTACCATTTCAAAATTGGCAGCATATTATTCTAAAAGAGGGAAAAAAGTCTGTTCCATAGGATTAGATGTACACAGACCCGCCGCTTCAGAACAATTAAAGCAACTTTGTGATAAATTAAATATTCAATGTTTTATAGCTCCAGAACTAAAAGATCCTAAAAATATTTGGAAAAGATTTGAGAAGGAACTAAAAGAGTATAATTTAATACTTATCGACACAGCTGGAAGAGACGCACTTTCATCAGATTTAATAAAAGAAATAAAAGATATTGCTAAATTTGCAAATCCCACTGAAACTTTGCTTATAATGTCTGCAGATGTAGGTCAAACTGCAAAAAAGCAAGCTCAAACATTCAAAGAAGCATGTAATATCACAGGAGTAATTATAACTAAAATGGATTCCACTGCAAAAGCAGGAGGAGCATTAACTGCTTGTGCAGAAGTAAAGGCGCCTGTTGTATTTATTGGAACAGGAGAAACCCCTCAAGATTTAGAATCTTTTGATCCAGAATCATTTCTATCCAGACTTCTTGGAATGGGAGACCTAAAATCTCTTATGGAAAAAATACATTCAGTTGTTGACAAAGACAAAATTCAAGAACAGCAAGCAAGACTTCAGGAAGGCAAGTTTACCCTTAGAGACCTACAAACTCAACTAGAATCAATAGGGGAACTTGGTTCCATGGATAAAATAGTCTCTTTGATCCCAGGTCTAGGAAAAGCAAAGATTCCTGAAGAAGCAATGGAAATACAGAAAAAGAAAACCAAAAATTGGAAAAATGCTATAAACTCAATGACAAAGGAAGAAATAGAAAATCCAGAAATTCTAGAAAAACAAACAGCTAGAATGCAAAGAGTTTCAAAAGGATCGGGAGTCCCAGTTTCAGATATTCGCACACTAATGAAACAATATAAAATGCTAAAGGAAATGATAAAGTCTCAGTCTTCAATAGAAGGAAAATCATTAGATCAAAAAACGATAATGAAACTCGCAAAAAAGTTCGCAGGTAAAATGAAAATATAGATATGCTAAAACAGATTTAAATATCTGGGTAATATGCTCATAAAGATGATAAAGACCATATTCCAAGGTGCAGAAGCTATTATACTTCTTAAAAATAGAAGGATAATAAAAAAAAGAATAAAAAAATCTTATAGATATTTTATATTAGACGAAAGGCTAAGAAAACAGAGAACAAGAAAAGAATCGAAACTTTTGAAAAAAGCATATAATCTTATTCCCGTTCCAGAACTAATAAAAACAAACGAAAATACAAAAGAAATAATTCTTGAAAACATAAACGGTAAAAAACTCTCAAATCACCTTGACAAATTAAATAATTCTCTAGAAATTTGTTATCAGATAGGCAAAAATATTGCAATACTTCATGATTCAAATATAATTCATGGAGACCTTACTACATCTAATATGATTTATTCTATAAAAGAAAAAAAGGTCTTCTTTATCGATTTTGGATTAGGATTTGAATCTCAGAAAGATGAAGATAAAGCAGTAGATCTTCATGTTTTGAAAGAAGCACTGGAAGCAAAACACTTTGAAAAAGCAAAAAGATTTTGGATATCAATTTTAAAAGGATATTATAATTCAAAGAACGCGAAAAATATCCTAAAAAGACTAGAATCTGTAGAAAAAAGAGGGAGATACAAACAATCCTACTAAAATCATTCAAATATTTTTAACAAGTCTTCTGCCTTTTCTGCAATAAAATCAGGACATACACTCTCAATCATCTTTCTCGAATGATATCCCCAACAAACACCTACTGTTTTAATTCCTGCTTTTTTACCTTCTATAATATCTCCAATAGTATCGCCAATATAAAATAATTCTGCACTAGGATATCTTTTTTTTACACTTAAAATCTTCTTCACTTTACTAGTCTCCTTATCCCCACCGATAACTTCATGAATATCTAAATTTGCCTTTTCAATAGACTCTTCTATAGTTTTAGTAATATTAGAAGTAATTACTATAATCCTATTAGTATTATGTAATTGGTTTACTACTTTTTTTATTCCATTAAACAACTTCGGTTTGTATCCACATTCCAAAAATTTATCTCTTAATTTATAATTAAACTCTTTAATTTTATTATGATTCAAGCCAAGTTTAATAAAAGCATCATAAATATTATTTTCATAAAGTCCAGCAAACTCCTCCTTACTTTTCATTCTAGGCATAGAATATTCTTCAGCAATCATATTATACGCTCGAAATGCTACATCTAGTGAATCCACAATCGTTCCATCATAATCAAAAAGTAACACTTTTTTTATCATACTCATAAATAAGCAAAACAAAAACCCTTATAAATCATTCTCATCCCCTAATTATATAGCCCTGTAGTCTAGTGGTCTATGACGATGGCCTTTGGCGCCGTAAACCCCGGTTCGAATCCGGGCAGGGCTATTCATATTCCAAACTAAATCTGTATTCCCGAGTCTTTAGGATTCTTATCATGCTGATCCATTCGTCCAGCAATCAAACAATCAAAGCAAGGGCCAATTGTTCCATTTTTATCCATAATTCTTCTAGTTCCTTTACATTTAGGGCATTTATTATCAAGCTCCATGAAACAAGTTATTATTTAGCCTATTAAAGTTTTGTTATAATCGATAAGGATAGTTCTATGAAGAAGAACCTATTCTAAGATGCAGATAACTTAACCCATAAGAAACACCTATACTAATTGGAAAAGCAATTACACTCCCAAGAATAGTAGTATTTACATCAAAATTCGGATGTTCTACACAATAAGAGTAAACTGCAATTGGAAAAGCAATTCCAGTCAAAAAAATTGTCGATTTTATATCTGCATTTAATCTATCAGATAAATTATTTTGCTTTCGACATAAATTATCTAAACTACTCATAAAAAAGAAAAGATACTGCACTATTTAATACTTACTTCTTCCTTTTGATTTGAAAAGCTCTAATTTCACAAAAAGCCAAAGGATATAATTTCTTTAACTTCAAAGACAAATCCTTCTGAATCTTATTAGACATTAAGTCTCCAAATAATTCCAAACTAGTTCGAGGAACACAGATACTCTTCAAATAATTTTGAGCCTCTACTCTTAAAGCATTTCTAAGACTTCTAGGAACTTTTTTTCTAGTTATAATAAATGGTTTGATAGTCAAAAAAGCATCCTTACACTCAGCATCAAAAGAATCCTCGACATAATCAATTCCTCCCCTCATCATTCTTCGAATATATGAACCAAAAACATTCAAAGAGATAGGTTCTCCTTCTATATCTTCTCCATGCACATTAAGCTTCAAAAGTAATTCCGCGTTCTTACCTCTTAACACTCTAGTCAAGTCAATCCTTACAACCTTTCCTTGAAAAGACTCTGCAGATGAACCATAAAGAGAAATTTTAGAACTAGTCAAAGGCGCTTTTACCTCAAAAAACTTGTTTACCAATTTTTTCTTTGATTTTTGTTGTTCTGCCATTTTACGAAGCAATACCTCCTATTGCAAGTAATTGAAAATTAGAGCCAAAGGAAATTTCAATTTTCATTTTATTACTTTGAAACCTTCTCCCCTATTACTATTCTCGACACCCTATATGCCCCGTTACCTGTCTTCTGCTTGTTACAAATCTTACACTTAAACATAAGCAAAATTCTCTTAGTAGTTTTAACCTTAGATTTCCAATCCTTTGGACCTTTTCTAGAATATTTACCTTGGTTTCCATAACCAACTCTAAGTCCTCTAAGCTTCATTCTGGAAGTTGAGCCTCTAGACATAGGATGTGTAGCAGATCTCGCTCTCTGCTTCTGAGTAGAAACTATCTGAGATGTATGCTTCTTACAATACGGACAATATCTTTTAACTTCCTTTGGTAACTTCATAGCGAATTCCTTAGTGAGCTGTGAAGCTCAAAAATTTTCAATTTTTGTTGATTCATAGTTTTCTATTAGGTCATAAGTGAACTTTCTTATAAAAAAGTTCGTAGTAGCTAACCAATTCTCGACCTTCAGCAATTGGATACGCTAAAATCACTGACAAATCTCTCTTTTTAAACCTTTAGATTTTAAATTAAATTTTCTCAAAAAGAAAAATAAGCCACTTTACCACAAGCTTTTTAATACCTCATTTCCAGCCATTCCAATGACTGAAACAAAAGAACCCAAACCAGAATGGGTAAAAATGAAGCTTCCAGAATTGGAGGAGTTGGTAATCAAATTGCATAAAGAAGGAAATTCTCCCGCAATAATAGGAAATATACTAAGAGACAAACATGGAGTTCCAAAAGCCAAATTAATAGGAAAAAAGATTTCTCAAATTTTAGTAAATAATAAGCTAGAACTTCCTTCTGAAAAAGTAGAAGTAAACAAAAAGATAGAAAAATTGAACGCACATATTACAAAAAATAAGCATGATTATACAGCAAAAAAATCTTTAGCAAAAAAGCAGTGGATAATTAGAAAATTGAGCATCAATTAAGCTTAAAAACTAGATATCTTAAACCAATTAATAGAGAGGTAATATGTTAATTAATGATATAAAATCTGCAGTTGAAAAATTAAAAAATCTATCAGAAAAAAAATCTATAAAAGTAATAAGCCACTATGACACAGATGGTATTACCTCTGCAGCAATAATTGCTAGAGCCCTCGAAAGATTAGAAAAAAGATTCTCCCTCTGCATTGTAAAAGGATTAGAAGAAGAATTTATCCAAAAACTTCCAGAAGACCACATTCTTATGTTTTTAGATCTTGCTTCAAATAGTCTAAATTATTTAAAAAACAAAAAAACTGAAGTTTTCATTTTAGATCATCACGAAATAATACAGGAAATACCTGAAAATATAATTATGGTTAATCCCATGCTCCATAAAGAAGAACCCCTGTCAGGAGCAGGAATATGTTATCTATTTGCAAAGACCATTTCCCAAAAAAATAAAGATTTAGCAAATCTTGCAGTAATAGGTATGGTTGGAGATATGATGGAGAAGAATTTGAGTAAAACCTATGATGAAATACTTAAAGACGCAGAAGTTCTTGTAAAAAAGGGACTGATAATTTATCCAGCGACAAGACCACTAGATAAATCTCTTGAATATTCATCAAATCCTTATATCCCTGGAGTTTCTGGGTCATATAGAGGCGCTGTAGAACTTCTAAAAGAAGCAAATATCGGCAAAATAAATGATAAATACAAAGCATTATTTGAGCTAACTGACGAAGAAATGTCATCACTGGTTACTGCAGTAATGCTAAGATGTATTAATCAAGATCACCAAAAAATAATTGGTAATCTTTATTTAACTAAATTCTTTAACAAACAAGAAGATGCAAGAGAGCTTTCTGCACTAATTAATGCATGCAGTAGAATGGATTCTCCATGGGTAGCACTTGGATTTTGTCTTGGAAATAAAAGTTATAAAAATGAAGCAGAACAAGTTTATATCTCTTACAAACAACATTTAATTTCAGCACTTAAATATATCGAAACTTCAGAAAAAATATCAGGAAAGCAGTATACTATAATAAATGCACAAGATAAAATTAAAGATACTATAATAGGAACCGTTGCTTCAATAATTTCAAACTCTCCGGCATATACCGAGGGAACTGTAATAATAGGAATGGCATACAATCAAGATAAAATTAAAGTTTCTGCAAGACTTGCAGGAAGGCAAAGTGGAAGAAATGTAAGAGAAGTTCTTAATCAAGTAGTTGTCCCTCTTGGAGGAGAAGTAGGAGGACATCCAAATGCGGCAGGATGCCTTATCTCAAAAGATAAGGAAAATGAATTTCTAAATAATCTCAAACGTATCCTAGAAGTAGAGGTAGTAAAAGTTTAAAACGGCACTATGTCATCCATAAATATGAAAAATGGAAATTTTATCAAGATAAAATGTCCAAGATGTAAAAATCAACAAATTGTATTTGGAAAAGCATCACTTGAAGTGAAATGTATTCAATGTAGATATCTTTTAACAAAAACTAGTGGCGGAAAAACCAAGATTAGAGCAAAAGTAGAGGAGGTATTATGTCATTAAAAGTTGGAGATATCATGCTTTGTACAGTCAAGAAAATAGAACCTGCACTAGTCTTGGTAGAAATTGAAGGAAATGGAGAAGGAGCAATAGTAATGTCAGAAATTGCTGCGGGAAGAATAAGAAATTTAAGAGAACATGTTGCCCAAAACAAAAAAATAGTTTGTAAAATCTTAAGTATAAACGAAAACAGAGTACAATTGAGTCTAAGAAGAGTTACCTCTGGAGAAAGAGAAGAAGCATTAAATAAATATCAAAAAGAAAAAACATTTACAGCAATGTTAAAAGCAATAACAAAAAATTCTGAAGAAATAATAAAAGATATAAAAAAAGAGTATGATATTGGAGAATTTTATGAAGAAATAAAAAACAATTCTAAAATTCTAGACAAATTCTTTAGTAAAAAAGAGGCAGAGCAAATATCAAAGATTCTGACTGAAAAAGAGAACACAATAAAACAAGTGAAAAAAACATTTATTGTAAGAACCTTATCTGATTCAGGATTAGAAGAAATAAAGTCTCTTCTTTCAACAAAAGAAGCGGATATACGTTATCTAGGTTCAAGCCAATTTTCAATAGTTGTTACTGCTAAAGATTTCAAAGAAGCAAACATAAAAATTCAGAATATTCTTCATGAGATAGAAGCTAAAGCTAAAGCTAAAAAAATACTATTCGAAATAAAAGAGTAATATGCTAATAAAAAAATGTCATATTCATGGATATACGCTTAAAGAAGAATGTTCAAAATGTAAAAAGAAGACAAAGGACGCACACTATAAGTTCTTAATATCCTGGGCCTCTTCTAAAAGACAGTCCTAAAGGTCGTCTATACAAAGAAGAACGACTTCTTGCGGAAGAGAGTACATTTGGTCTATAATTACCAGAAAATCCAGACAAATAAGCAAAGTCTTTTGCAACATCATTAAGAGAAGATTTTGATTCATATGACTCATCTCTAGAAACCGTCTCAAAAGTAGTCCTATTTTTTCCTACTATTTTAATTCCTGAACATTCAAAAATCTCGCATAAATCTCTAACTGCACCATCACAAACAGGGGTTGTATTTTTTATAGCAACTCTTCTGCCCCATCGATTAGGAACTTTAATTTCTCTTCCTTGCAAAAGTAATGGTAATCCTCTTTCGCAACACAATTTCTTTATTGTAGATACTGTTTCATCATATAAAGAAGGCCCATAAACACTAGTGCCCATCTGAACAAAATAGTTATTAGTATGCTTAGCTTTAGCGATTCCTATATTCACACAAGTAGCCGATTGAGGAGCAACCATAGAATGAATAAAACTTGAAAAAGAATGCTTAAATTTCCTAGGCATACAAAATCAATATGATATGCCTATAAAAATATTTGTCATACAATTGTTATCGAAATAAGTAGTAAACAATTCTAAGAAGCAGATTTTATTTCCTTCTTAACAATTTCCATATCTTTCTCCCAAAGAGATAAAAGTCCTCGATTATAGATAATTGCTGCAGGATGAAATAAAGGAATCAATTTGAATTTTAATCCTTCAAATTCAATCTCTTTTACTTTTCCATGTAATTGAGTTATACCTAATTGATTATTCATATTTTCAGGACTGAGCCCTCCAATAAAAAACTTAGTAGCATAATTTCCAAGAGAACATACTACTTTAGGCTTCATCTCTCTTATTTGTTTAATAAGCCAAGGAGTATGCGCTTTTATTTCCTCAGGTAATGGAGCCCTATTTTCAGGAGGTCTGCATTTTAGAATATTGGTTACATAAATATCATTCAAAGTAAGTCCAACCTCATTTAGCAGTTTATCCAAATTCTTTCCCGCTACACCAACAAAAGGTAATCCCTGCAAATCTTCATTGGCTCCTGGTGCCTCTCCAACAAACATAATAGAAGCATTAATATTTCCTTTCCCAACAACAATATTTTTACAATTCTTACAAATTTCAGTTTGCTTAGCCTGTTCTATCTCATTCATATATTTATTAAAAACCTTCAATTTAAAAATTATTCCTCAAACTCTAATCCATCAAAACAAGAAAGGCATAGTCCTTCTTTAGACTCAAATACTTTTCGATCTATACTAGCTCCACACTTAAGACACTCAAAAGTTTTGCCTCCAAATTTGAGATAGCTATACGTATCTAATAACCCCAAATCTTCATCTTTCTTTTTCACAATTAATAGTAAAAGTTAAAATATTTAATACTTTCTGTTAAAAGCACGATTAGGTTGAACTTAGTCTATTGACCATAAAAAAAGGGATCATAGAATAAGTCCTCCAAACCTTTGCTTCTCTTCCTTTTCTTACCCATAAAGTTCGATTTTTAGTTTTCATTTGACTCACCTCCTTTCAAAATAAAGTTATTATATCTTCTACCTATCAATATTAAATTCTCATAAAAAATATCATCCTTACAAATATTCTCTTTTGTAATAAATTCGGTATCATTAAAGTAAATAATATCTTTTTTCATATCATTATTCAGAAAAGAGTTTATTAATGCCCTGTTAAAGATAAATTAAGAAAACTAATACAGACTTGCTCTTCATAAGATTTAAAAAAGACTTCTTAAAAAATGAAAGTGGTACAAATCTTTAAAAACCCATAAATTAATTTTATATATGGAAATAAAGTCTAATCTTCAACAGTGTTTAGTAATAATCAAACCAGACGGATTAATTAAAAGTATAACTGGAGACATTATTATGGCTCTTTCGACAACTAACTTAAAAATAGTAGGAACAAAAATAGTAAAAGTCACAAAAGAACACGCTGAAAAACATTATACCGAATTAAAAGAGAAAAAACCTCATATATTTCAAGCAACCATTGATTATATAACTGGAAAGTATCATACTGATAGAGTAATGGCTCTTGTCTATCAAGGAGAAAACGCAATAGATAAAATAAGAAATGTAGCAGGAAAAACAAATCCTGAAGAAGCAGAGTCTACTTCCATAAGAGGAAGATATGGAAGAATAAACTCAAAGACTGGTGTTTTCGAAAATGTAATTCATGCTTCAGATTCAGAAGCAAATGCCGAAAAAGAAATCAAACTTTGGTTCAAAGCAGAGGAATTAGTAGAACATATTTATCCAACAATAAAAAAAGATGAAAAAATAAAACATCTAGTTTGGAAATAAAAATCAGTGAATCTCTCACCATAAGACATTTGTCCTACGGAACAAATCCTCGCTTCGTTAGGAGTGGTGCATTTTCACGCAACGCTGAACCCTACTTCCTAAACATTCAACTGAACAAAGTTATTATCTGATAATTCTATTCTACATTTTAGTTTTTAGAAATCTTGTTCAACAAATCCTGTTAGAACTTTCACACTATGGCTTCAAGAACTTTATATCCTTGACAGTCATCAGAAACTAAAAGTTTCTAAGACAAGACCCTAGAATATAAAAATCAAAAACACGATGCGCCACCACGGCTTAAAAGCCGTGGTTTGTGACAGGCGCTCGTGTTTTGGATGCTCAAGAACGCCACGGCT
>ERZ1292629.1718-Hain-H43-01um-R1-1718-length-20501-cov-10_pt1 | contig 20501 bp, 25 predicted proteins | sample MGYA00564399_ERZ1292629 | MGnify/ENA primary metagenome ERZ1292629 (study PRJEB36523, sample SAMEA6512636) | groundwater metagenome | collected 2019-01-08 | study: AquaDiva: Metagenomics assemblies of 32 groundwater samples | reverse complement strand
TTGTTAGCGCGTTAAACAATGTGGACTTCCCCACATTCGGCAGGCCGACGATTCCTATACTCAGAGCAGAAGAAGACATAAAATATTTCACTTAAATTAATTGTTCCACAAACTTGTAATGTTTTACGACTGGCAATTACTTTATTGACCAACCGCCTAATGATAGCCCTCTTCACTTCAAAGCTTAAATCTTTCAGTTGTTGCATTGCCTCTTTGGCGAAAGATTCAATCTCACCTTGGCTCGGTAGCAGTATCTCATTTTTTGGAGTTTTTTCCAAATAAGCCTTAATTATTTGTTTTTTAAATCCATGAATTTTTTCTCGTAACGGAGCTGTGTATTCTTCAAATTTTTCAAGTGAAATAATTTCCTTTGAATATGCTTTTGCGAATCGGTCTTCTTGCGTCTGTAGTTTGTTCATTTCTTTCTGAGTATCTTTAGTATCAATAGTTGAATCTAAATTTTTATTGTTGATTTCCTTTTTCTTAAGCCACGTCCCAATTTGTTTATTCATTAATTCAGGCGAACTCATTATCATTTTGATTCTCTGCCATACAGCCTCATCTGCAATTCTGGCGTTAATGCCGCCTTCCGCACAAGTTCGGGGCAAAGGGAAGCAGTTAACTCTGTCATCACAACGATAATACAGGTGTTTACCGTGTTGAGGGCCTTCTCCAGCTCTGCGTTGGCCGCATATACAAAAGATAACACCAGCAAGAAGATAATTATTCTTTTTATTCCTGCCTAGCAACTGAAAATTTTTCTTCAATTGAAGTCCGGCCCGTTCAAACAAATCCTTATCTTTTATAATGGCTGGAACTGATGTTATTTTGTACCACTGATCCTTTGGTCTGGTTCGTCTGCTAGATTTTTTAACTTTCCTATAAATATCTTTCTTAAATGGATTCAATGGCACAGTGGCATATGAGGCGCCCCAATAAGCCGCACCTATATATACCTCTTTTCGCAGGAGTATGCTCAAGGTGCTGGTGTTCCAGGTTCCCTTCTTGCTTTTTCTTGGCGGTATTTTGAGTTTCTGTAATCTTCTAACAACGGCGCGAATGGTCAATCCTTCATCGGCCACCCATTCAAATATGCTTTTAACAACCTTGGCTTCTCCCTCGTTAATTTCATAGTGGCCAGCGACATAATCCTCACTTCCCCGTTTTCCTTTGTTAAGAATATAGTTATAGCCATACGGAGCTTCACTGACAAGGACTTGGTTATTTTTAACGCGATTAACTTTGCCAATTCTAAAGCGCTCAGTGATTTTTGCTTTCTCATACGCGGCAAAAAGTCCTCTTACTCCAAACATAAGCTCATCACTTGCATTTTTTACCGGTGGCATCGTCACAAAAAGAATTTCAATATCCAACAGCTTCAATTCTTCAATGACAATTTGCTGATAAAAAAGTTGGCGGCCGAGTCTGTCTGGATCGTATATAAGGACGGCGTCCCACTTTCTTTCTCTTGCATCATGGCGCAACTGGTCAAGACCGGGCCGGGCAAGTATGTCTCCGCTCCAACCCTCATCTATGTATTCTTTCACAATAATATATCCATGTTTCTTGGCGAACTCTCTCACTTCGGAAAGCTGAGCCTCAATTGTTTTTTGATCTTCCTGATTTGAGGTCGAGACACGGGCGTAAAGAACTATAAACTTTATGATTTTTTGTAATAGGTTATCCATAGTCTTTATATTATTGATTATAATTTAGCTTTTCTCTACCTTGCCCCTGTTTATATCTCTAGTTTTGAGTACTTCCTCAAAAAGGATGTCAAAAACATCATTAATCCGCTCCACAATATCCTTATCATCATCCATAACAAATGTCACTTGCACCCCCTGAATTACAGAGGAATCCAAAGGTACTCCGGCTTTGGCTTCTACGGAATCTGCAAAGGAGATGGGTAGCGTTTTGTCTGGCGTTTTTCCCATAGGATTTTATAATTCTCTCTTACGCCAAATTATTCCGCGGGAGCTATGTTTAAATTCCTGGATGTTTTCGTATCCAAGATATCTCCGAGCTTTTTTAATTATTTCTTCGCTATAACCTTGTGTAGCAAGCTTAAATTTTATGTTCATGACCTCTTCTTTGCTGATTTCTTTTCTGTCCCCTAAAATTTCTTTTATAATTTCTGAACACTTTTCAAACTTTAATGGCGGTCGTCCTGGCCCTGTTTGAGAGGCCGAGTTGTTTATTATTTCATTAGACATGATATTTAATTTAATTTTTATAATTGTTTGTAGCCGTATTTTAATTTGCATTCACCGCAAACATCTCTTAAGGATTCGTTTTGCGACATCCCGTCTTTGAATAGACCGGCCAAAAGATGATCAAAACAAAACCTTAAACCACACTCAAAACAGCGGCCCACGGGATTCAAATAACTTATTTTTGAGTCGCACACAGAACATTTTGTTTTAGGTATCTTTCTTAATCTTTCCTTAGCTTCTTTAGATAGCATTCTTTGCCCGGCGCCTACTGCCGAAATTGAACATTCGGCGTCAATATGGAGATCCATGACATTTGAGTTAAAACGGATAAAATTGAATAGAAAAAAGCCCTGTATTCAGCCAACAGATACAGCGACGAACCTGTTAGCTTAATGCAAGGTTTAAAGGTCGCTGTAATAAAAGAAAATTACCGAAGGTGATACTTCGTTCTTTTATACTTTTTCTATCAAAAGAGCATGAACTTGGGGCAGAGGTCTCAACCCCAATGCCATCTAAACTTTTTATCATTATTTAGGAGATCACTTCCGCCACAGATCGACCGTCGTCAGCAAATCTTCTATTTATTTTAAGCTTACAATAGTCCACAATGAGGAAATCTGTGGACAAGGATTAAAATAGTGATTTAAAAACAAATATGGGTCAATGTAAACCACCCCCAGTAATTAGCCTTTTATTTATTGGTTTTTTAGACATTTTTTCACCAAAGCTCCAATTTTAGCCAATTTAAAACACCGTTTTTTACCAATTGTATGCGGGAAAGAACATTCGGCTTTGGCGACCAAAGCTGATCCACCGAGATAAAAAGCCCATCCGGTTTAATTAATAGATTTTCTGGGGCCGCAACCTAATTCCCTCTGGGGGCTCTTTCTTCTGTGGTTATAAAGAGGGCGACAAATGAGAGGTTGTGAGTGTCAAATGGTAGACTTTTTGTTTGTGTTTGGTGGTGGCGATCAAAAATCAAAAAAAGGGGGTACTTCTAACTATAAACTAGAAGTTCTAATGTAATGATGTCATTATGCTTAACATTAAAAAAAACAAACTTATAACTATTATGTTAGAAGTTTCAAACATTTATATTTCTTGATATGCCCCCCTACCCCCTGGGTGATTAATTACCCCTCCTCCTAAAAGTATAAGTATTTGTGTGTCTCAAATAATTATTTTTTAGAAAAAGGTAGTAATTTGTTTCTAGCCATTAAGGCTATAAAACCCAGAGTCATAAGATAGGGAGTCCGCCTGCCCGGTTTTGGATCCTCCACGTGATCCCTAAAGATGGATTGCCAGGCATTTAACCCCTTTCCACCTCGCGTACGGGAATTGCACCCTTAGCTCTATTTTAAGACTGAACCTCCGACGTTTGAGAGTCTGCAGACTTGCACTGCCCCGTCCCGCCCCTCCTGACATGGAGTACAACTTTGTGGGTTTTACTTAAACTTAACATTGATTATATTTTATCCTAGTTTAGTTGTTATTCTCGCAAGAGCTATATGTGGATAAGGCTATTTTTTTCAGTATACCAAACCACAGCCCGGTTCAGCCATATTATCGGAAATATCGCAGAACAAATTTTTAGAATTAAAGAAATTCATTGAGATTGTCGAAACCTATTGTTTGAAGTTGTTTATATCCCTCATAAGATTGTTAGCATCATTTACTTCACTAACCAATCCCGCCTTGCTACACAACTCTAACCAGTGCTTGAAGCGCTTGATATAACTGGATCTATAAAAAATGCGGCCCATACTTTCCCTTAAGGCCATTATTTTTAGTATTTGGTTCTGTTGATATAAAAACTTTCCGTGTTTGCTGGTTCTATTTATCATCGTACTTTGGTAATGAAGTTTGTGACACTTCCTACAGGCGAAGATGCCATTTTTTAAATAAAGTGAATTAACTTTGCATCCGCACTTACAAGTTAAATAGCTTCTAGTTCCAAAAGTCAGCTCATGTTCGGACAATAATATCCGCTGGGACTCTATTCCAAAATGAATCACAAGACATGTCTCTTCGCTATCATATTCCACAGAATAATCAGCAGTGGCTTGTTTGCCATCATTAAAAACATTCAAAAACCCTTCCACCGGCTTCCTCTCCCTTGCTTTTAGGAGATCCTGTTTAAGTAATTTTGTTGATAACGCAAAAAAATTTTCTATTAGATTTGTCATGCCCACCATTATACACTCGTCCCATGCCTTCGTATTAGAAACCAAACCACCCCATCAATCTCGCCCAGAAACTTTTAGGTTTTACTACTTCTGTATTAGTAACGACTTCCTTGTCCGGGTTTACAGGAGCTAATAGCTCGTCTTTGTTATTGTTGGGGACACTTTCTTTGATTTCATTCTGAACACTTTTTATTTCCGGCTCTGTTTTATTTACAGGAGTCACTGCCCCCGCCTCTACTTTTGGAGCAAAAACACATTGAGTTCCTCCTTGATTCCATTGATAACCTGTTTGGCATTCACAAATAGGCGAATAGTGAGTATTTAATGTCCCAGTCCATATACTGTTTATGCCGTAATTATCTATACAAATTTGAGCATTAGATTTTAGTGGTGGAATAATACAAACATTTTTCTGCTCATTCCAAACAAAACCCGTCTTACAACTACAATTTAATTCACCGGCATTGTTTTTTGTCCCATCCCAGTTACTACTTGAACCGAAACTACTTTGGCAAACTTGGTCATTTGTTTTTACTGGCGCAATTGGCGCAATAACACAGGATGTTCTCTGCCCGTTCCATATATAACCAGTTTGGCAATTACAATTCAAACCGCCTGCATTGTTTTTGGTACCATCCCATTTGCTACTTGACCCAAAACTACCTTGGCATATCTGATCATTTGTTTTTACTGGGGCAATTGGTGTGACAGTTTGGATATTTTTAATTGTTTGCTCTCTTTGTGCTTGGCAATAACCCATACCCAACCAAGATTCCAACTGTGCCAGACACGAACCTACAGCATAAGAGTCTCCGTAATCATAACTGCCACACACTGAAGCCTTGCATGAAATATAAATATTATATCCATACTGCGCCTTAAGTTGTGATTCAAGCGACAGGTTCTCTTGACGTTTTTGCTCATACGGATCTTGAGATATTTGTACATTAATAGGATTGTATTGAGTTCCGGGGCCGGTACCGCCCAAAGAAGGATAAAGAATAGCAAAAGCTAAGTTTGGAACTAATAAAGATAACAAAAATATTACAATTATTTTATTTTTCATATTCATATTTTATTAATTACTAAGACCATCTTTTTTCATTAAATTAGGAAAGGGAGTTTTAAGAATTATGTTTGAAAAGAATATGAATGATTCAGTACTTGCATCTTTTCTTATCCAATCTTTAAAATTTGTATTTGGATCAATTAAATGGATATCCCACAAGTTATTATCCTTTTGTTTCCCCACTATCAAGAATTTGGTGTTTGGAATTTTGATTTCTATTATTTTGTTACCCTCTTTATTCATATTTTTACACGCAAAAAGCCCTACACGGACTACAGCTTGCGCTGTACGCACCAGTTTCCCAATGCGGCGGATCACGCGATCCCATGTAGGGTTCTTCACGCGTGATCCGTCAACTAACCATGCCAATTTCTTGGTTTAGGCCATGCCCTCACGGGCTATTCAATTGTCCCCCTAATAATAACTCCATGGGCAGATACTGCAACCTCTAAAATTCTGAAAAAAATTGAAAATTTATTTTTGAGCCCTTGAATTCAGAATTGGCATTTTTTCTAGAATTGGTTTCGCGAAGACGCGCGCGTACGTTGACCCCATCACGAGCCGTCCGAGTAGGAGGTAATCCAGACAACTGCCCCGGCCCCCCATTCATAAATAACTATATTTTTGATTAGATAATAAAAATATCTAGTCAAAACACTCATCTTGGTCGGTAGATGAGTGTTTTATTTATTCACTTAATTATTAAACAAACATGAAAAGTATTAAAGAAGTAATTGATGCTCCATTGGTCTCACCATATCGTGGTTCTCCCAATACATACGAAGATGTTAAGCAACAACTTCGTCAAAGGTATGGTGACGAAGTGGCGGAAGAATTTGACCCAAAAACAGATTGTATGCCTTTTTGTTTTTGGGCAAAAGGTGGCTACAGAATCAAACCTGGTTCCAAAGCGTTTAAGTCTGTCACCTTCGTCGAGGTCAAAAATGATAAAGGCGAGGTTGAAAAGAAAGTTCGTCGTATCGTGAATCTCTTCCACAAAAGACAGGTATCTCCCAACGTGTTATGAAAAGACAAATTACGATTTCATATCAAAACCGGCAAAGTCGTGGATACGGCGGTAGTGGAATTGGCACTTTGTCACGGGACTTGAGAACAGCTCCGAAATTATTATTGTCCAACTTTTTCATCTCGGATATTTCAAAATTCGAGATTTCAGAAAAAGTGATGGTTGAGTATCGTCCAAATTTAGTGATTATCAGCAAAATTAATTCAAATTTATGAAAACAATTTATCCTTCCAGCGTTACAGTCCAGCAAAGTAAATCAATGAATGAATTTAAGACAGGTGTGAATGACTTATTAGAAAGGCGTTCATACTTCATAAGTCAGGTTCTTCCTAAATTAAAAGAAAACTTTGACTTCTATGTTATTAAAGGAAAAAAGAGTTTAAGCAAGGGAGGAGCAGAAAAGTTATGCTCCATTTACAATCTCTCTGCAACTTTTGAAAAAGATGCTGAAACAATGTCATCTTTTTCTATTCCCGGCCTTATTGCCTATACCTGCACGCTGTCCCGAAATGGAGTGATTCAAGGGCAAGGTAGAGGTTGCAGCACACTGGCTAAATGTGAAGGTGACCCCAACAAGGCGATTAAAATGGCAGAAAAATCAAGTTATATTTCCGCCACCATTCGTACTACCGGCTTATCAGACATATTCACACAAGACTTAGAGACCATGCCTGTATCAGTAATAACAGAAACACCGGAGCAAGAAGAAGATGCACACCGCCCGCTTACCGCCAAGGACATGAGAAATTTGATCACGGCCCGGCAAAAATCGTTTTTAGAATCTCTCATTATAGAAAAAGTGGCCACAGAAGAAAAACAAAAGTGGCTCTCGGTGTTACCTCAACTTAGTAGAATTTCGGCTTCAGATATGATTAGCAGTTTTCTGATGGAGACAAGATAAATTAATAATTAAATTAAAAAACATGGTTACAAAAACATTACGAGGCAATTGGGATTTTCCTCGTCGCAGTTATGCCATTTCTTTAGAAAATAATGAGATGGCAAGTGATAGTCAAATTCGCACATTAAAAAATCTAATCTTTCAAAAATGTGATTCAAGCGAGAGAGAGCGGTGGTTGGCAAATATTCAAGATATGACAAAACTTGATATTGAGGAGGCCATATTCGATTTTTTGAAAATGGGCTGGTAGTAATTAATAGCTAAATATAAGATGGCGGTAGTCAAAAATGGCTACCGCCTTTTCTTATGAACTTTTGCACTTTTCTAAATATTAAAGATACTGCTACAATGCCATTAAATATGTGGCAAAGACTTAAAAAAATATTTCTGTTCCCATTTAAGCTGACTATCTGGCAATGGTTTTATAAGATATTCAGGTCTTCTTTTGGAATAGTATCAGTCATTATGGTGATCGGACTTTGGTCTACATTTTCATATTATGCAATTTCATATATAAATGGCCCTGCCGAAGTTGCTAGTGATGATTATTCTGATGTTTCTGCCACCGGAACATCTGATACGGAAGGATGTAATGTGGTAGGCATAAATTTACATGGTGATATCGTGACTTATCACACCAATGATTCATACAACGATCAGGGAAGTTTATTATTTGATCAAACTTCAGCTGATGAAGTTGATTGGGCCGTTGGAAAAGCAAAAGATAACCCGGATATCAAAGCCATTATAGTTGATATAGATTCATATGGAGGTTCCGGTGTGGCGGGTGAAGAAATGATGAGAGCTTTTAAAGAATCCAAGAAACCTGTCGTTGCTTTTATTCGTGACGCTGGTTTGTCAGCAGCATATTTAGCTGCCACCGGGGCCCAAACCATATTTGCTTCTAAATTTTCAGATGTTGGAAGTATTGGCGTGACTCGCTCATATCTTCAGGAAACAGAAAAAAATAAAAAAGATGGTTTGACATACATAGATCTAAGCTCAGGATTGTATAAAGATTCGGGCAATCCCAGCCGTCCGTTAACAGAAACTGAAAAACAACTTTTTATGCGTGATATTAAAATAGGTTATGAATATTTTGTAAACATTGTTTCGCAAAATAGAAACTTATCAAATGAAAAAGTAAGAGCGCTTGGAGACGGTTCTAGTATGATGGGTGAACAAGCTCTCAAAGAAGGTTTGATAGATAAAATTGGACTACTTCCTGACGCAGTAAATTACCTTACAGAAAAAATAGGTGAAGAAGTAGAAGTTTGTTGGTATTAAAAAATAAATTTTATGATAATTCTTCGTTCAATTTTAGCAATTATTATCGCACCCATTAGGTGGTTCACAAATCTTTTTCTGTATAAATTTCAGCACAAAGATAATCTACTGGAATGGCATTTTAATTATGGTGGTTCCTATATGCGGATTGACACGAGACACAAAGAACAATTTTTAGCAGATAATTTGTTGATAGCCAGCTATATCTTCTTTTTAGCTCGCTATTTTTACATTTGCGATAGTAGACAAATTCAAGTAATGAGAAATTGTTTAGAACAAGAAATCGGGAGAATTGAACCGAAAGAATTGCCAACAAAAATTTGGGATGCAATTAGTCAAACATTAAGCGAAATGGAATTTAAGGCAGTCTATGGTTTATTTACAATGGGTATTCCACCCTTGGATTATTCGGAAGAAGACGAACCGAGCCATTCATTTTCAAAGTATTCATTCTTGGTTTTTGAGAAAAATAACAATTTAACCTCAACTTTTTATATGTCTTCTGGGCCAGACATTGTTTTTCTACCATTAACAGTCGGCATCCTTTATGAATTTGTGGTTGATAAATTAAAAGATAAAAGTAAAAAAGAAATATTAGATACTTTCATCATAAACTTGCTAAATGCTCATTATCAAACTGATTGTAGGTCATTAGTTGCTCTAAATAAATTGCCAGTAGAAATTATTATCAAAAACAATTTAACATAAACATGACCACACTATATTTTGACATAGAAACATTGCCAGCAGAGGAGTCGTCTTATGACAAGCTGAAATATTTGTTTGATAAAAAGTTGGCAAAAGAGAGGTTGAAAAGAAACAAGAAAATAAAAAGCGGTGAAGAAAAGAGTTATGCGGATGATGATAAATGCTCTAAAAGTTTTGAGGACTTTTTGAATTACACTTCATTTGACGGTGGTTTTGGTCGGGTTCTTTGTATTGGTTATGCCATAGATAATCAACCGACAGAGGTGTTATGCAACGATGGAAACGAAAAGAAAACTTTGGAAGAATTTTGGGATGTGGCTCAAGATTGTGATTTGTTTGTGGGACATAACATCATGGACTTTGATTTTAAGTTTATATACCAAAGGTCTATTGTGTTGGGAGTCAAACCAACCATCCCTAATCTATCATTTGCTAGATACAGAAGCAGTCCAATCTACGACACTATGAAGGAATGGGCTAAATGGGACACGATGAGCAAGGTCGGACTGGAGCATATCGCTTTAGCTCTCGGTATTCCTTCACCCAAAGAAGGCATTGACGGTTCGCAAGTTGCTCAAGTATATAGTGAGGGAGGTGTTGAAGAAATTTGTGAATACTGCAAAAGAGATGTTGAAACCACTCGGGCAGTTTATAAACGAATGGCATTTTTATGATAACGGATAAGTTTTCTTAAAAAACAAGACTATGGAAGAAGAAGTAAATAATAACGGTTCCGAAGACGAAGAAGTACAGCGACTGATGTCGGATCATGATATAGACGAAGAAGCCGCCGAGAAAGCACAAGAGCTTATCGCTGAAGGCATTGATGAAGCCGAAGCTATAGAATTGGCCGAGGAAATTTAACTATTTTGTTTGGGTTCCATCTTTTATATGATATTTAATTCCATTTTTCTTACAAAACTGAATGACTGTTTTAACGCAATCATTGTAAAAACCTTTATTGTTTTTAAATTGAGTTGATTTTTTATTATAATTCCATCTTCCAAAAATAATTTTATCCACAAAAGAAATCTTTTTTAGAATCTTCTCCAAATCCTGTTTTACCAGATTTGGCGTCGGATAGGGCTCCATACTTACCCAGGTTTTTAGGCCTCTATCATGCAACATTTTCAGTGATTTAATCCTTTTATTATATGGTGCTGCGTATGGCTCAAACATTTCTTTGAATTTTTCGTCCAAGGAAATCAAAGTGATGCCATACTTGTTATTTTTCCCATACATTTCCTTATTAGCCAAAGTTTTCGGAAGGATTCCTTTGGTTAAAACCTCACAGCGTATATTATCTTTGTTCAACCTTTTAATTATTTTCAAAGACAAATTCGATACTTCTTTATGTTTATACATAAAAGGATCGGTAGAAAAGCATAGATGGACAAACTTTATTTTGTTTTTATGCCTTGGTATTTCTTTCTCTAACAGTTCCAACGCATTGGAAACAATTTTTGGCTGCCTCCAGTCGCTGTAGCTTTTTATGCCGTCAAGTCTTTTCCCTCTCACCATCGCATAACAAGGAAACTTGCAGCCATGGGAACATCCTTTTGCATGGTTTATGGCATAATCGGCATATTCAACCTTACTTTTTCTTAGAAGACTTTTACGGGTTATTTTCCGCATATTTATATAAAGTTACCACTCAAACATATCAACTATATTTTCAATTGCACCCTTAATACGATCTATAATCCCTTGTCGCTCTTTAATTCGAGGTACCTCTGGTAACAAATCAACAATATCCTGGCCGTTAGGTAGCTTTTGTGTATATAAATACTCACCAATAAGATGTTCAAACTTCTCCACTGGAATATTTTCAGTCTGAGCAATGTCCTTCAAACTTTCAGAACGTTCACTTGCCCAAAATTCACTAAAGGCTTTTTCAACATCATCTGACTTACTAATCTTTGGCAAATTTTCTTCAATAAATTTCTTAATCAAATCTTTCTTCTTACGAAGCTTTACATCTCTATCAAACAAACGCAAAATTTCTTCTGTCTTCTTTCCGCGAACCACATCAGAACTAATATTTTTAAGACCAGCAATGAGTTGGATGATGTAGTCAAAATCAATAACATCTCGAATAGTTAGCTCAATTTCAAAATCAATTTGATCCAAAATAGATTCAGTACCGCTATCATTATTTTTACGATCTTCATACACATCCAAATACTTGCTTTGATAATCGTAAAATTCCTGCTCTGTTATTCCAAGATCCTTGAACGAAAAATCTGCAAATGTCTCAAGAGATGACTTAATACGAAGTAAATCACGAAATGTTTTCACAAATTCTGCCTTTTCTTCTTCTCCCTTTAGTTCATCGACAGACGCAACAGTTGGCACTTTTTCTCGCAATTCCGCCAATTTATCTTCAAACTCCTTTTTTTGAACTTCATATGGCTTTTTAAATACCACCTCTTTTGCATTCTCGTCGCCAAAGAGTGCCAATGCTCTATCAGTTGCTTCTTTAAGGTTTCTAAACGAAACAATGTTGCCGTGAGGTTTGTCAGAATTCAAAAGCCTATTGGTTCGTGAGTAAGCTTGAATAAGTCCGTGGTAACGCAGGTTTTTATCAACATAGAGCGTGTTTAAGCGTGGGCTATCAAATCCAGTCAAAAACATATTTACCACCAATACAAGGTCAACTTCTTTGTTTTTTATTCTCTTTTGTAAATCTCGATAGTAATCATAAAAACGATCTGTTGAAAAATTTGTAGAATAAAGTTGGTTATAATCCTCAATACAATCTTCCAAGAAATCTCTTGAATGTTGGTTAATGACAGCATTCTCGTCACCAAAAATATCGGCATCAAGCATATCAGAACTTTCGTCCTCGTTCATGTTATAGGTAAAGATTGTTGCAATAGAAAAATCAGCTGCTTTTTTAGCTTTTAGCAATGTGTAATATTTTTTTAATACCTCAATAGAGGAAACAGCAAATAGCGCATTAAACTTTCCCTGTTTTGTTTTTCGTTTCCAGTCTGCCAATACATAATCAGTAATTTTATTGAGTCGATCACTGCTTTCAAGTATTTCCTTAGTGTTTATGCCTTCAACCATAGCATCGGCAAAAATATCAGCATCCAGTGTATCTGGATCTTTTTGTTTATATTTTCCGACATACTCAACAGCAAATCCAAGAACATTATTATCATCAATCGCGTGGGTGATAATATATTTATGCAAACATTCTCCAAACACATCAACAGTGGTTACTCCACCCACATTGTTATCAGCAAAGATTGGTGTACCAGTGAATCCAAAGAGCTGGGCCTTTTTGAAAAATCCTTTTATTCTTGCGTGTGTTTGTCCAAATTGACTTCTGTGACATTCGTCAAAAATCACTACCACTTTTTCATTTGCTAAGTACTCAAAATGTTTAAGGTGATATTCTCTTCCAATAGCAATATCAAGCTTTTGAATTGTGGTTACAATAAGTTTTCTATTCTTATCCTCCAACTGCTTCACTAGGTTGCGCGTATTATCGGTGCCATCTACCGCTCCTTCAGAAAATGAATTAAATTCTTTTGTTGTTTGAATATCCAAGTCCTTTCGGTCTACCACAAAAATCACCTTCTTAATTTCAGGCATTCTTGAAAGTATCTGACTAGTTTTATATGAAGTTAAAGTTTTACCAGAGCCGGTAGTGTGCCAAATGTAGCCGTTTTTATCAGATTCTTTGACACGATTTTCAATTGCCCTAACTGCATAAAATTGATAAGGGCGAAGCACCATCGGTATTTGTGTTGCTTCAGCAAGAACAATATATTCGGCAATCATTTCTGATATTGTGCATTTTTCCAAAAAATACTCGGCAAATTGGTCTAGTTTTGTAATTTTCCTATTTTGTTCATCAGTCCAATAGAAAGTCTGTTCAAAAGATTGTTTTGGATTATTTGAAAAGTATTTTGTATTGACTCCATTTGAAATTACAAAGATCTGTATATATTCAAACAATGTTCCTATAAAAGAATGCTTATGGTAGCGCTGAATCTGATTAAAGGCCTCCTTAAGCTCCATACCCCGGCGTTTAAGCTCAATTTGTACTAATGGCAAGCCATTTACAAGCAAAGTCACATCGTAACGATTTTCATATCGCCCAACCTGAGTAATTTGCTGTGCAACTTGATATTCATTTTTGCACCACTGATCCATGTTGAAAAATTGGACATAAAAAATACTTTCGTCATCTCTAGTCAAAGCAAGACGATCACGCAAGGTCTTGGCCTTTTGATAACGATCGCCTTTATTTAAATGATTTAAAATACGAGTAAATTCGCTGTCAGAAAAGCTTGTTTGGTTGAATTTTTCAAGCTGTCCTTGTAGATTTCCAATCATTGCATTGGTGTCTTCCAAAATAATGGAAGAAAAACCTAGCTGTCCAAGCTGTTCAATTAAAGTCTTTTCTAGTTGTTCTTCTGATTGGTGTGTCATAAATTATATTTTTATAGTTTTTGGGTTTTTATAAGTGGGACAAAATACCTCAAGTAATATTTCTCCAGCACGAGTTAGATTAACACTAACACCCCCATCAACATCTGATCTATATTTAGATCCATTAGCTTCCTCAAGAACCTTGCGGTCTGTTTCATTTTCAACATTAACACTAATTTGTTCATAATACAGTTCAAAAAGTCCAGTGTGCATTAAATCACCAACTTCATTTAAATCAAAATAATGTTTTTCTCTGTTTTTGGTAAACCAATCAAAATCAATTTTGTTTATATTTTGTAAAACTGAAGCTGTTTTTAAAAATTCGTTATATGTGATCTTTTCTTCTATATAGGCTTTAAAAACAATACTGACCAATTCTGTCATTTCGTAATCTTCACAAGTATCTATAATGTACAGCAGTTTTTTACCAACTTTTATTCTAAATTTTTTAGAATTATCTATATCTTCTATCACCTTTTTTCTTTTGTCGGCGGAAACATCTTTCAATTGACTTAAAAAAGATAGTACTTTTTCTAGGAAAAGGCGATCGTGTATGTTAGCACCAATTTTTAACAAATTGGAGATAGTGCTAACAATGGGAATTTCTTTGAGAAGTCCATCATTTAAAATACTATCTATTCCAACTTCGGCCAAATTAATACTCAAGTTTTGCAAATTTGGATCTATCAAAGTTGAGTTGAACGAATCCTGAATATTATTTTGTTGTTCGGATTGATGTGTCATAGGTATCTTCTATTTTCTAAATTTTTAATTGTTGAATCAATTTTACGGATAAGATCTGTATATGTCCAAATTTCTAAATTTGATGATAACGCCTTTCTAAGCTCTCTGAGATTTTTCTTCCATCGAGTATCTTCTTTTTCTGAACCGACAACAATGATACATTTTGATATTTTTATTTCTCCTTGTTCTCCAATCTTTTGTAATTCTGGGTCACCCGGCCTTTTATCTTCTAAGTCCTTTCTGTATTCTAGGATTTGTGGAATAGCACGAGATAGTGAAGGAGAAATAGAATATTCTTTTTTTGTATTATTTATAGTTTGATTATCTTTCGAAGTTAAAACATCGTCCGATGGACTTTTAAGTTCAATTAAATTTTTTTCTTCATTTTCCATTCCAATTTTTGTAAGCACATCGTAATTATTTCCAGCGACACCACCTTCTCGCTTATAATCAACAAATTCTAAGCCGAAAATCATGCATCTGTCCTGTCTGTGTTTGTGATTTTCCTCGTCTAACCAATTTTGTACATCAGTTTCAGAAGATTTATTTTCAATAAAACTTTTTAATTTTTCTTTATAAGACTTTAGTAATTTAATCGTCGTTAAAAGATGGAGAGCTGATGCCGACTCATTACCGAGTTCATTGATAATATTCTTATAAACGCCGAAATCCTTAAATTTTTCTTTATTCTTAAGATAGTCAAAAACCTCTTGTTGTGAAGCAACTCGATACTCATCTTTAAAATTTCCAGTATCAACAAGGTCATCAAAACCCTTCAAGAAAGAGATCATCTTCCAAAACTCTCTATAGCCGTCCTCTCCTGTTTGAAAAGATATTCTCTGAGTAATAGATTCACCAGCAACCTTTTTTTCATTAAAAGCCTCATCTGTTCTTTTGAAAATTAAACGAGGATGATATTTTTTATCTACAGATGATTTCTGAAAATTAACATCGCAAATTGTTACCGCTTTCCCAGTTGGACTTTTAGCTAAAATAAAACCACTATACACAATTTTATCTTTTTTATTTTTTATAACGCAGTTAAAATAATCATCCCTTTCTATAGATAAATTTGTTAAGTTATCCAAGATTAAGTTAAAATAATTTTTATTCATAATTTTTTTACACAAACAACCCCTGCGTCAAGCCTCTTTTCCACTGCTCGGCCTGAGTGATTTGTTGTTGTTTTGATTCAATTAATTTATCAATAGAAGTCAGAAACTCTGCAATTTTTTGTTGTTCTAACAGAGAAGGTAAAAAAATATTTAGTTTGCTCAATGTATCCATCACAATATATGGAGTATTGCCCGCTTTTTTCTCTTTTTCAATTCTTGTACTTAAGTTTTTGTCTAAAAAATATTTAGCAAAAGTTATGTCAGATTTAAAATCATCCAATACATAAGTTCTTTGGTAGGCATTAAATTTACCTTTGTAGTAATGAATGTAACCAACATTCGCCCCGTTTCCAGAGATTAATAAAGCTTCAGTATCAAAAGCATATTTATCTATTTTATAAAATTCTTTTGCACAAGTATAAAACCTGTATTCGCCATCTTTCTTCATTGCATTGGCATTTAATTTACCAGTTATAATTTTACAAATTTCCCCCAACTTTTTCTCCTCCCATCCCGGAAAAGCATTTCCTTTATCATCTTTAAAACGGATTTCTTGGGAGAATATCTTTTGCATCATTCCTTTTTTGTAGGATTCAAGATTTTCTTTTTGCACTTTAAGATTTTCAATCCATTCGTCCGTTGCCTCTAAAAACTCAGCGATTTTTTGCTGTTCATTAATAGATGGAATATTTATAAAAATATTTGAAAGTCTTCCTGTTGAAATACTTAAAACCTTTGTCCCTTGTGCAATTGTAATTATTTGTGAACGAATTCTTTTTGATTTCATCATCTGTCCAATAAACTTAGTCCAAAAAACACCCAGACTTGGTCTTGCTTGCAAAGTGTGCAATCCTGCTAGAACTTTTTCATTATTAAGATTGGTAATTTCAATAGATTTACCAATATCAGCATAATCCTCAGATGCATCGGCAATAATCAAATCACCATTCTTACAATAATTGTCTGATGAAATTTTATCTAATTTTATTTCACTATTTATAAATGGAACCATCTCTTTTTTTATATCAAAATGCGTTTTAAATTTAGTATGAATATCTCCATAGTGGATATTTTTGACTTTACCATTTTCATAATTCAAATTATCTCTAGAAAAGGAATTTGTAGTCTTGAACGAAAAAACTTTACCAAATTTCTTCTCTTCCCACTCACCATAAAAACCAGAAAAGCGCAGTTTTGGAATTTTGTTTTGTGTTGCTTGAGCTGTCATAATTAGAAGGGCTTATTGATTTTTAACTCATCACAAAACTCTTCAATCTTGTTTTGCAGATTGAGTTCGTTTATGTGTAATTCCTTTAACTTCTTTGCGACTTCTTTAATATCCACTACCACTTCTTCTTCAAAAGTATCTACATACCGAGGAATGTTTAGGTTGAAATCGTTTTCTTTGATCTCTTTTATACTTGCTCGATGGGAATATTTTTCTATTTCTTTGCGATTTTTATAAGTATCGAGAATTTTTGCAACATTATCATCTGTGAGTTTGTTTTGATTTCCCACTTTTTCAAAACCTTTTGAGGCATCTATAAACAAAATGTCTTCGTCTTCACGGCGGCATTTTTTAAAGACCAAAACTGTTGCCGGAATAGAGGTTCCATAAAAAAGGTTTGAAGGGAGTCCAATGACAGCATCAAGGTAGTTCTGTTTTTCAATTATATATTTTCGTATATGGCCCTCAGCTCCAGAGCGGAAAAGTGCTCCGTGGGGCAATACAATAGCCATGGTGCCATTGTCAGCAAGATGGTGGAGCATGTGGGTTACAAAAGCATAATCAGCAGCGCTCTTTGGTGCTAATCGGCCATATTGAGAGAAACGATCATCATGAGCAAGAGCGGGGTCACTTTCACCCTTCCATTGTGCTGAGAATGGGGGGTTCGCTACGATTGCCTCGGCCCTTAGGTCTGTATGCATATCTTCTTTAAGCGTGTCGCCCTGGCGGATTGAGAAGCGATCAAAATGAACTCCGTGTAAAATCATATTCATTCTAGCAAGATTGAAGGTGGTTGGATTAAGCTCTTGCCCATAGTAATTTACTACATCAGTAAATTCACCCAAGCGAAGTAATAATGAACCAGAACCGCAGGTTGCGTCATAGGCTGATTTGATACGCTTTTTATCTACAGAAACAATTTGAGCAAGTAAGCGCGATACTTGAGCTGGAGTATAAAACTCACCACCCTTTTTACCGGCGCCAGCGGCAAATTCACCGATTAAGTATTCATAAGCATCACCAAGGAGGTCGCTTTTGGAATCTTCGAGTTTAAAATCAATACCACTAAGCAATGAAAGAACCTCAACAACAACTTCGTTTTTTTCGCTCTCTCTAGAACCAAGCTTAGTGGAAGTAAGATCCATATCGTCAAAGAGGCCATTGAAATCATCTTCACTTGCAGTTCCGGCTGAAGTTTTTTCAATATCATTAAGAATATTTTTAAGATCTTCTAGAATAAATGTTTTTTGATCTTTTATTTCGCCCTTTCCTTTTTTAACTAAATATGAGAAGAGCTCCATCGGTCTTAAGAAGAATCCGAGATGGCCAATACAGGCAGTCTCTATATGTTTTAGATATTCTTTGCCCTCTTTTGTGTTTTCTTTTATTTCTGAAAATGCAATTTTTTCACGAATAAGAAGTTTTTCGTTCACATAGTGTTCAAGCTTTTCAGAGAGGTATTTGTAGAAAATAAAGCCAAGAATGTAGTTTTTGTATTCATCGGCATTCATCTTGCCACGAAGCACATTTGCTACGCCCCACAACTGTCTTTCCAATATCTTTTTTTGTTCTTCTGGCATAATTATTTTTGAATAGCTTTTAATTTTCTATGATTAAATTTTTCAACGCTTCCCTTATGGTCAACAATAAAAATACTCAATCTTAGTCTATTGCAGACATAGTAAGGTATCTTACTCAGTGCTATTTTTTGAAATGATATTGGAAATGCTACTCCGTAGTTATATCCACCATAAAGAGATTTGCGGCTTGTGTGCATTCTTGAAATTATTTGCCCTAGAGCAGAATTAAGAGAACTACTTATTGAGCCACTTGGGGACTTAACTGTTTCTTTTGGATCACCTTTGCATTCAACTAGATAATACCACCCGCAAGGTTTTGGTCTCATTTTCTTTACCTTTATGTCTACGCCTTTTTCTCTTAGATCTGTTATTTCCACATTTTCACTACCAAAACCCTCTTTGCTTAAAAAGTTTTTAACGGATTTTTGAACAAATTCCTCAGACATTATTTTTCTAGTGGCTTTTGTTTTAATCATAATTAACAAAATCAGTATCCCACATTTTCTTTTGAATTTCCACTATATTTATTCAGTAACTATCTCCTCACGCCATATAAGGGATTTTGTAGTATAGTAAGGCGTATGAAAGAAATCTGGTTTATGTGGGTGGCAACACGACTGTTCTATAAGAACAGGATGAAATATTTTTACCATGATGAAATTATGGAAGCTGGGCAATATTATGGAACCAAAGAAAATGGAGAGTTTGGACAAACTAAGTCATTTAGAGATTTGGTGCAAGAACAGATGTTTAATAATAGACCAGTTTTAGTTGATTATACTTATTTTCGTTTTGATTTGTTAGATAAATTTGGAGACAAGGAGCTACAGAAACATATCACAATGGTAGGAGCAAGGAAAAAAGACGAAGAAATAATATTTTCTGCTTCAAACAAATTAGGAGCAGTTAATGATGTTATAGACTCGTGTATAAGTGCAAGTTATCTTGAGATAGATAAAGAAACAGGAAAATTATTTATTACAAGAAAAGGAAGACGATTTATAACAATCGATGGGTTTATAAAAGCAACTGGTAAGGAAATTACTGGAATTTTAGGAGCATGGAGGACAGTTATATTAGCGGTGATTGCAACTGCTGGTATAATAAAAATCGATGTAGTAGTCGGTTTTTTGAAAGTTATTTTAGAAAAATTTTTTTAGTGGTAATATAGCTATATGGTGTTAAAGGATAGTTACCATTTATCCAATCCCTTTTTTAAATCCATAATCTATCTTTGTTTTTTGGGTGGAGATAGTTGCCATTTCTTGTACTTATACTTTTCAAATGATCCCTTAAAATGTGGGCTTAACCATAAAATAGCTTGCTTATCAGTAGCTTTTTCTCTTTTGATATTAAGAGCACCATCCATATCTTCAAAACTCCTAAATCCATGTTTTTTATATGCATGAGCTACTTCATGAGCAACAACAAACGCCATCATCTTTTTATCCTTTGACCAAAGCCAATCAGGCAAAATAATCAAACCTTTCTTTCCATTAAAACGAAAATCGTCTGTCGCTATATGCTCTCCCCTATCCTCTTTACCAAGAGAAATAAAAACACAGCTTTCAATAACAAAATCAATAATTTTTTCTGGCAAATAAGATAAGGCTGTCGTTAATGGAGATGCTGCGTATTCAGGAATAAAACAATTATCTGTTATTTCGTAATTAATTTGAGATGGTGTATACATATCAGTATTATATTGTATTAAGGCTTTAGAACATATCCTCCCATTTTTTATCACATAAACATTATTCCACTATAATTTACTCCTATAAGGTGCTGGTGGTATGGAGTTAAGTATTCTCCCTTTGTGATCACGGTTTATGATTATCCTCTCACGACGTGGAGGAGGCAGTTCTATGGTAAATTCAAAGGGAATCTGCTTTAAGCGGAAGTTGTTATCAAAATTTTGTTCGGTTGTGTTCGTGGTGTGCCGATGCTTAAACTCATATTATTTTTTGGAGATTAAGTTTAAGATGAGTCTGATT
>ERZ1292629.1716-Hain-H43-01um-R1-1716-length-20514-cov-5_pt1 | contig 20514 bp, 15 predicted proteins | sample MGYA00564399_ERZ1292629 | MGnify/ENA primary metagenome ERZ1292629 (study PRJEB36523, sample SAMEA6512636) | groundwater metagenome | collected 2019-01-08 | study: AquaDiva: Metagenomics assemblies of 32 groundwater samples | reverse complement strand
TGAGGAGATGCTTCCGCTCTCCGCGAATTCCTTCGCGTCATCAAAAAGGAGTTTCAAAAAAAAGGACGAGTGCAAATTATTCCACGCGAGCGCGGCCGCAAACATGCCCGCTGAAATAATAGCAAGTATAATGGAAATTTTTTTTGTGGTGAGTTTCATATCGCAAATTTTTGCTTTTTCATGAGCGCGTACACGAAGACGTGCAGGGGGATAGCGAACGCTATTCCAAAAAGAGAGGCGAGGGTGGTGTATCCCGCAATGTTTTGCACAACGAAAGGCGCCCACGCGACAACGATTTGAGCAAATGAAAGTTTTATGAGAAACATTCTATCAATGTTCAAAACATTTTTAAGCAGGAACGGCAAGGCAAGAACAAACGCCGGCCAGCCGTACGCCACGATTCGAGCCACGCCCGTGCCCGCGGGAACACCGATTATGAAATGCGCCGCGCCGTAGAGGGTCGCGAGAAAGAGCCAAAACGGGGCTTCGCGCAATATATACCTATACTTTTTCAGGATAAGGTATGCAAATACCGTGGGCGCCACGCCAAAAATTGTAAATAAAGCAAAAAAAGTATGTATCGAAGCCAAAGGATTCCAAGGGCAAAGACCGGCCCCGCGAATGGAGCCGAAAAGTGGCCAGCTCGGAAGCGACATTTGGATAACCGGCTCGCAATTTGCCGCGAGCGTATTCACCCACAACTTTATACCAAAAAAATTGTTGAAAAAATTATAGGTCAGCTTCAGGACCAGATAGAACGCGTTGCCCACGTGGTGCGGGTTTGGCAGGCCCCCACTCCCCAAACTGCCAACGACAAAAACCGCGAACGCGACAAGAAGACACGTCGCTACAAAAAATTTTTTCTTCCCGCGAAACCAATATGCGGGGAGTATGAGAAGCCCGAGAAGAATCGTGGATTCCCGAGTGAGAAAAAGAAGGAAAAGAATCGCGAAAGCCGCCCATTCCTTCTCATAAAAGAGCGCGAAGAAAAAAAGCGCGGTGAGAAAGAGATAGAAAAGGTCTACTACCAAAATCTCACGCGACATTTCCAAAAGATACGGCAAAAATAAAATTGGAATGTAAAGAAGCGGAGATGGGAGAGCGCGCTTCAGCATAAACGCGTTCAACAGAAGAAAGAGAAAAAGAGAAATCATGCCGAGCGCAAAAAAAGAATACCCGATATTTCCGGGAATATACGCATCTGCCATTCCCGCGAGAAACGGATAAAGGAATCTTCCGGAAAAGGGCTTCATAACCTCATCTCCTCTTCCCTCGGCAAGGAGCACATACCAGTGGCCGTCGTGGCCCGTGTCCGCGAGATACGTTGAAACGAGAGGAAAGCTTATGGCGGCCGCGAGAGCGGTAAAAACGGCTATGAGCGCAAACCGGATAAGGAATTTGTTAGGCATGCTTTTTCTTTATGAAATACCCAAGGGCCATAAAGACAAACACTCCGAAAAGCGCGATTGAGCCCTTTTGGAGCATGGCGTTCGCGTCTCCCTGAAGCACGAACCCGCCAATAGAGTCGCCAACGGCGGAAAAAAGAAACGCGCTCGGGAGCATGACCACGGCTGTGCCAAAAAAAAATTTCCAAAACCCCACTCTTGTAACACCAAAAAGATATGTCCCTACCCCCAAGGGCACCATCTGCGAGAGACGCACGACAAGGACCGTGCTCCACGGCCTTTGGTTCGCCTCTTCTTCAAGCCGCTTCCAAAGCTTGATATTCACATACTGCCGGACCGCATCCCGCGCCATAAGGCGGCTTATGTAAAACCCAAGCGCAGATCCCAGCATAAGCGCGAAAAATGTATATATTCCTCCCACCCACGTACCCCACAAGAACCCGGCGCCCATTCCCATGAAGATAGCGAGAGGCAACATGAGCCCCACCCCGAACGCGGTTATGAAAATGAAAAGAAAAGGCGCGAGGCGCGAATTTGTTTCAAGAAACGAGAAGATTGCTTCCTTTGTAATTATTCCTTCGCGCCACAGAAACGTTACTCCCCCGATCGCGGCTACGAGCAAAACGGCTTTCGCGAGAAAAAATCTTCGGGAACGGCCGAGAATGTACTCGATTCCCTCTTTCAGCGTTTCCGCGTGCGCGTGCGCCCGAATGTTTGGCGCGTCTTCCAGTTTTTCGTTTTTTACTTTTATGGTCCTTACTCCGACCGCGCGCCCTGCCGCGATATCCGTAAAATTGTCTCCAATAAGCCAACTTTTTTTCAAATGTATGCCGTGCTCTTCCGCGGCCCTCATGAGCATTCCGGGCTTCGGCTTTCTGCATACACATCCTTCGTCAGGATGGTGCGGGCAGTAGTAGATGCCGTGGATACACACTCCCATTTCTTCGCATTCTTTTTTAAACCAGTCATGGAGCATCTCCACGTCTTCTTTTGTGTAATACCCCCTGCCTATTCCGGCCTGATTCGAAATCACAATAATTTTATAGTCGGTTTTTGAGAGCGCCTGAAGTGCTTCCCGTGCTCCGGGAGCCCACTCAAAATCCTCGATTTTCCAAACGCGGCCATATACGTTTATGGTGCCGTCGCGGTCAATAAAGACGGCTCTATGTTTCTTCATGCAAATGTTTTTTCTACTTCCTCGCAAATCGAGTGTATGACCAAAATATGCACCTCCTGAATCCTTGGCGTGTCATCTGACGGGACAATTATTTCAATGTCCGCCCTGCCTTTTGCCACGCCGCCATCGCGGCCCAAAAGCGCGATGGTTTTCATGTTTTGTTTTTTTGCGGCTTCTATCCCCAAAAGAATGTTTTTTGAATTTCCGGATGTCGAAATTCCAAAAAATACATCTCCTTCCTTTCCAAGCGCTTCGATCTGGCGCTTGAAAACCTCTTCAAAACCGGAGTCGTTGGACCATGCGGTAAGAAACGAGGTGTCGGTCGTGAGTGCGATCGCGGGATAGGCCTTGCGGAGCCGTTTGAACCTTCCGGTAAATTCCGTAGCGAAATGCTGGGCGTCCGCCGCGCTTCCGCCATTTCCCGCAACCAGAAGTTTTTTGCCCGCGTGAAGCGCGGCCCCAATCGCCTCTGTCGCGCTTACGACGCTTTCCACAAACTCTTCATTCAGCCGAAGTTGCGCCTTCAAGTCGCTCGATTCCTTGAAATATCCGAGGATGTATTCTTTCGTATTTTGCATAAAAGTAACTCTAGCACGGGATATTTTTAATGTGAAGAAGGGCAATCCTTTCGGATCGCCCTTCGGTGTCACCTTGGGGACTAGAGCGCGAAGCGCTCGTAGTAGGGCCCCAGGGCCTTTTTGATGTCGTCTTCGGAACGGTCCAGGTTATGAAGCCAGGCCGCGGCCTTGAACTCCAACACATCGAAACAAAGACGTTACCCCACTATTTTTTAATTTTTGTCAATCTCTTATTCATCTCATGCCCCTGACGCACAAGCGTAAGGTCCACGCCAAGTTCCCGCGCTCTTTGGAGAAACGCCTGAACATCCTTCGGAAAACAGGCGCCGGAATATCCGCGATAGCCGTCGTCTAACACGTCCCAGTGGCTATTCCCTATTCTTGGGTCATGCGTCAGGCAGTTTTTTACGGCGTTGTAGTCCGCGTCTCCCAAGGCATTACAGAGGTCATAGATTTCATTCGCAAACACCACGCGGGTCGCAAGGTAGGAGCTTACCCAGTATTTCAAAACCTCGGCTTCGGTTGAGGTTATGATCTCTGAAAAATCCGCCTTTGGGAGAAGTTCCAAAATCTTCGGCGCGATTTCTTTTCCCATATCACTCGCATATCCCACGACTTGGATATTCGGATGAAGGTAGTCCTCTTCGGCGAACTTTGCCCGCAAAAATTCCGGATTGAAAAGAATGGTTTTTTCCGGGTATTCTTCCTGAAATTTTTTCGTTGAGCCGGGCACCACCGTGGATTTTATAACCACCACCTTCCCGTCTTTGATGTGTTCCAATGATTCCCGAACCGCGGAGTCGTCATGCCCCCTGCCGTCCTCATGAAACGGAGTGGGTACCGCGACAAAAATAACGTCCGCGCAATTTACCTCTTCCACGGAGCCGATATGTTTAAATGTATCATAGGCAAACACCTCATATCCCCGCCCCCGAAACCATTGCCGTATAGGCGTGCCCACGTATCCTAATCCGATTATCCCTATTTTTTCTTTCGCGTTACTCATGTACCTTTTGTATGGTTTCCAAAAACGTAATTACCCGCGTATCGTCCGGCCACAATGCCAATATACGATTGCCGTATTCAAGGACTTTTTCCGCATCCCCTTTCGCGCGGTACAGATCCAGCATGCCATAGAGCGCGGGCGGGAGGCGCGGACCCCGCTCCAGCACTTTTGTATAATATGCTTCGGCTTTTTGAAAATCCTCTTCCTTCTGCCCATAATTAATCCAAAGGAAATGAAAAGAGCGTCCGATATTTAAGAGATGAAGCGCGTCCTCCTCGTCGCTGTATTTCTCGACAAAAGAGAGAAGGCGGCGCGAGACCTCTTCTTTCTGTTGTCCTCCGGATATCAAATCTATCACGTCTCCGCCGATAAACTTTACGATTTCGTCATCCGAAACGCGCGCCCTGTATTGAAGAACTTCTTGGAAACTTTTTTCAAAGTCCTCAACTGAACTTATCTGCCTTCTTTTCCCGAGCGCGACAATATATTTTTGGGCCTTTGTAAGCGACCGAAAGGAGCCCTCGTAGATACCAAATAACGCAAGGATGATAAGGGCCGTAAGGAATATGTTGCGGATTATTGTTCTATTCATAGATACATTGAAAATTAACGCTTGGGCGTGGAGTTTTGTTCTCCATATACCACGCACCACACAAGCGCGAAAAAGAGAAAAAGATTCAGGTACATGGAAAGCACGTCAAAAAGCACCATTCCCTGGATAAGATACGCGGTCGGCACCGCAAGAAGTATCGCCGCGACAGAAGAAGGAAAACCGCTCCGCTTTTCTATGTGTCCCCGAAAAATGCTCCAATACATCACCGCGAAAATTGAGGCGTAGGCAAGAGCGCCCAATACTCCGGTTGTGGCGAGATAGTCAAAGGCGATATTATGCGCCCTGTCGAACCATGCCCCAAACCCCTGGAGCGGTTTGAAGTAATCGGGATTAAAATTTTTCTGAAAAAGCACGCCGAAATTTTCCGGCCCCCAGCCGAGAAGCGGACGTTCCTTGAAACTATTCCAGGCGATTTTCCACATAATCATGCGATGCTCGAACGTGGTCGTCGTAAAAGAAATATCAAAAATACGGGAGCCGGGAATCCGTTTCACAAATTCCGTATGGCGAAAAGAGACAAGGAGAATACCTGTGGCGGCTATACAAAGCGCGAGCCCGAGAATTCGTGTCCTCCATTTTTTGTTTCTCCACCCAAGATACGCGAGCCCCACAAGCGCTCCGCCCCCAAGCCCGAGAAAAGCTCCGCGCGTTGCCGCGAGCAGAAACCCGACCCCATACGACCCAAGAAAAATCCAGAGGAGCACGGCGCCCGGCGCCGTAAAAAAACGTTTTCTGTACCGAGTCACAAGGAGGTACGCCCCAATGAGAATCCCGAATAAAAGAAAAGCCGCGAGGTATGAGGGATTCCCCACCGAACCCTGAAACCGGAAATCCGGGTCCCCGAATTTTGGCCCGATAAATCCGTTATATCCCAACCCCGCGCCCACTCCATAGAGCATGGAGAGCATCGCGGACCAAAGAAGAGCCCAAAGAATCTTCACCCAATCCTTTTCTTTCACAAAAAGCGTGGAGAGGAGAAGAAAGAACGCGTAGAGATGCAGCATCTGAAGCCCGCCCTCCCCCCGCTCAAAATTGGACCAGAAAGAATACCCGGGCCGTATGCCAAACATACCGGCAAGGATAAAAAAAGCGGTAAAAGCAGTCACCGCGAGCCCAAGCGGAGTACGTATAACTCGAATAATTTTCCCAAAATATTCTTGGCCTCTCTCCCCTCCGAAAAGGACTCCCAATGCAAAAAAAATGAGCGCGAGCGCGACTGAGCTCCGAAACCAAACATACTTCCCCACAATAAAAGGAAAGAGGGTGGATTTGGTAACGATATCAAGCGCGAAAGGAGTAAGAAAGAGAAAAAATCGCGAAACGCCAAACCAAGGAAATGTTTTCATGGGATTTCAGGATAGCATGGTAAATGCGCAATTACCAATTTTCATTGGAGGTTCCTAATCACCTCCCATTTCTCGTCTTCCGCGAGGTCAATGTAAATCTTCAGGTCCTCGGCAATATCCGGAAAAAGCGGCGCCATAAAGCGGGCGACTCCGAGAAACTTTTCCTTGTCCTCTTTTTCCAAAAAATGCCCGAGCGCGCTCCTCATGTAGGGAAGATGCAGGTCCCGGCCCAAGCCCCGCGAAACAAGGCGCCAAACAATTTCCGCGACCTTCGCGTCATCCCCCCAAATTGTATACACAAGCGCGTAATTATTTCCTTCCTTTCCCAAGACCTCCAAATTTGAATCCAATTCGTCAAACCTCTGAAAGGCATCGACTGCTTCTTCGTGATACGGGTCTCCCCCCATGGCAAGCACAAGCCCGAGTTGAAAATGGGACTTCGCCGCCTTGGGATAGAGCGCAATGGCTTTTTCCGCGACTTCTTTCGCCTCATCATACTTCTCCTCATTCGCGAGCGCGAGCGCGAGCTTGTAGTAAAAAACCGGTTTTCTCGGCGCAAGCTCCAGGCCCTCTCTCGCCACCCTCTCCACCTCCGGCAAAAGCTCCGGCTGTAATTGCGCCTGAAGCATAAGGACCTGTATCTCGCGAACGAGCATTCGGGAGTCGGCCGGGTCTATCCTTCGCGCCTCCCGGATGCTCTCGAGCAAAAATGAAGAAAGCTCCGTAAGCTCCGGATGAGTGAAGAGCTCGGGCTGAAAATCATATTCATGGTCTATAAGCGAGGCGCGAAGGTCATGCTGAGCAAAATTGTAGGGCTCGAACCCCTTTTTCAAAAGCCGCAAAACTTCCGTATCGTACGGAGTTTTTTTCGCCGCCTCCACGAAACGTATCTGAAGAAAGGGAGTGATATTCCACGCGTAGAGGCCATATGCCGCGAACGCTGCCGCGCCAAGAACGAATCCGCGTATCACGCGTCCGTTCTTCTCTGTGATTTGCTCTTTGTTCTCCATTCTCGAAACGACTAAAAAACCGACGAGAAGCATAAGGTGAGTATAAGAAAGCGGCTGGTCGAAAAGAACAAGGTTTTGGACAATGTAGGCAACGAGCCCCGCAAAAAGATAGGCATTCCCTCTCGCAAACCAAAGAAGAACTCCCATGAACCCAATATAAAGTATGAGCCCCAAAATTCCCTGCGTCACCATGATGTCGAGCAGGTTATTATGCGAGCGGTCGAACCACGTCTCCCCTCCCTTATCAAGCCGCGGCTCAAAATATGTTGTGAGCGCCGGGAGGTGGTTCTCCGGCCCCCACCCAAAAAACGGACGCTCTTTCCAGGCGTTCACGCCCATCTTCCATGTAATGAGGCGCGTTTCCGCGGATGTCCCCTTGATTCCTTCGGCAAGCGGCGCGGTTATCCGCTCCGCGTGTGGAATCAATTTCCAAAATGAGGCCCTTGAGGTTGCCACGAAAAAAGTCCCTCCCAAAAAAATAAGGACAAGCAGTATTCCGGCCCAAAACGCTTTTCGTTTTTCGGTTCTTTCCGGTTTTTTGATATTCGCGACGCACACATACGCGAGAAACGCTACGCCTCCCGAGAGAAGCCCGAGCATTGCTCCGCGCGTGCCGGACATGAAAACCCCCAAAACCGCCAATGGAATAAACCCAACCGAGAACCATTCCCAAAACCGGCTTTTTGTTTTGTTCGCGTGGAGCCGCGCGAGGCAGGCAAAAATAATGAGAAAAATAAGATGCGTGGCGAAAAACGCCGAGTTTCCGACAAGCGAAACGACCCGCTCGGCAAGCGCGATTCGAAACGGCGGAAAATAGGTCACCTTAAAATATTGAAGCGCTCCGTAAAAAATAAGGACAACGCCGACTACAAGCGAGAATCGAAACATTCTGTGCAAATCGTCTTTCTTCCACACAAGGAGCGCGAGGACGAAGAAGACAATGTAATGAAACCAGGTAACAAGGCCTTCCCCGCGCTCAAGGTTGCCCCAAAGCGCTCGATACCTTGAAAACGCGAAAAGCGTACTTACGACAAGCGATACGGTATATGCCCCAAGAAGAAGAATCGCCGGATTCCGCCACGGAAATTTTATTTCCGGCTTCTCTCCCCTAAAAATTCCTACGCAAAAGAAAATGAGAGCGAGTTCAAGCACGCCTCTTAAAAAAAGAACCTTCCATACAATGGTGCCGAACGGGAGGTTCAGCGTGAGAAGCGGGGTAAGGACTACCGCAAAAAGAAGATACTTTACTATGCGTAGCATAAATTTCTAATTTCTAATTTCTAAATCCTACCTAATTGTGGGAAAAAAACAACACGAGCCCCTTTCGGGGCCCGTGTCGAGGTATTCTCCATACCCAAGCAAAACGGACTAGTTCGAGACGGTCAGCTGGTTGGACGGCAAGGTCTTTACGTAGCGTCCATTGTTCCAGTCAAGGGTTGTCTCGCTATGAGACGTATCCGAGTTGTCTGACCAGATGAAGGACGGCTGACCATCCGCCGTGGACGGACCGCCTGATACGGTTTCTATACCGAACCATCCAGAGGAAGTTTCGTTATCCGTCTCCTGCAGGTGCAGCTGGAACTTCCCGTACGCCTGACCCGCTGTCGCGTTCAGGCCTACGAAATCGAGTTCAGCATCATACTCTTCGGATTGTCCGGCGCTGATATTTCTCGCGCTACTCAAGACGAGAGATACGTATCCGGTTTGTCCTCCGGGTATGGTGTTCTGCGAGCTTGAGGCAGTTCCTCCAGCGCTGTAGGCAGAGACAACGTTCAGAGCGGTTTTCCCAATCGGCGTAATCTTCACGTTTCCGGTCGTGCCTGGCGCCGCGTCAACCGCGGACATGGTCGCCCCGGTCATGGAGACCTTCAAAGAAATCTTCTTCCAGGAGATTTTTTCCGCCGAGTCAGCCGCTATCTTGAATCGAAGCACGTTGTTTGCTCCGCTTCCAAGCTTTGCGCCCGGTACCGCGGTAACGGTAATGGCGGGCTTTGTCTTATAGACAAGTCTCTCCTGAGACGACGCTCCGTCAATCGAAGTGTCCTTCGCGGTCGCGCCCTGGGCCTCAAATTCCGTCGCCAAAATATGCGAGTAGACCGATGCGCCCGTATCCGCGCCTTGAGCAATCGTGTTCAAGAAACCTTTTATGGTCAGGATTTTGTTTCCATCCTTTGGAACCTTCCATCCAAGCTCGTTAATGAAGGCAACGCCGGATGAAGCGCCAGAGTTCGTGACCGGGTATCCGCCCGCGGCTCCAACCTGCGTTATGCCATCATAGAGTTTGACGATCGGCACTTCGTCAACCGCGTAATTCGTGGTTGAAGTCGGCACCGCGCTCGTAGACGAGGAGATGAAAATATCCATCTTGTTCACGGTGATTTCCTCGTTCGTGGCCGTGAACCGGAATTTACCGATTACCGATTCCGTGCCCGCGAGGATGATGCCCGCGTCGGATGAGGTCTCTTCAGACGCGACGTTCACGTTTCCAACGTCCGTTACGGTAATCACTACCGTGTTTCCGGTGTTCGCGGCGGTTCCCGCGATAGTCGCGGAGTTGCCGTCTGGGTCAGTCGCCGTGATATACGTCGAGTTTGCCCCAAGAACCGAGATGGAGTACACGTCCGAGGCGTCGGCATTTGCCGAAAGGTTGCCCTTTACGGTAAGCGTCTTCGTCTCTCCCTTCTTAATCGTAAGGTTTAGGTTGCTAAACGTTACGGAGAAGTCGGAGGCCAGGGACTTTTCATCCGAAACCCGTGTTTCTCCCTCGTAGAGGGCAAGGTTTTGAATCTCGCCAAGTCCCAAGGTTTGCGTGGTCGCGGTTGAAGTTACCTTCACGGACGTGAGCTTAATGTCAGCTCCGGTTGCCCGGAAAGAAAGCCCTACGAACGGAACCTTTGTGCTTCCCCGGACAAACGTCCTTGATGAAGGGCTTCCAGCAAGCTGGAGTGTTATGGTCGGCGCGGCCACAGTCTGAGTGTTTCCACCGAGAGCAGTGTTTGGGACAATGTCCCCTACGGCGACATTGGTGTTGTTGTCCAGGTTCTTAATGTCTCCGGCGACAAACGCGAGTAGCGACGTTACGATCGTGTCGCCGCCCTCATTGTCCGCGTCAACATCAACCGTGACCTTAAACCGACGCGACTCTCCGGCCGACATCTGAATGGTGTCGGTGAAGGTTACGGCAGTCGAGGTCGCGGCAACATCCTGCGCGCTTGTGATGACCGCGTTCTTTTCTACGTCCCAGACCTTGTAATCAGGGTATCCGTCGTTTGTGTTCCAATTCGTGGTTGTCGCGTAGAACCGAAGGTTCTTGATTTCAATGTTATTCTGGGTCGCAATCGTGAAGTCAAAGATGGCCTGGTCTTGACCGCGAAGCGGAAGGTCGCCCGCAATCGGACCATTAAAGGTCAGAGTCACGGTTCCTCCCTGAATCGTCAGGGTGTCCGCCTCGGAATCCGCATCAAGCGCGGAGATCGTCGACAACACCGGGTATCCATACAATTTTCCAACCGCGTAGATATCGGTTGCCGAATCAAGACGAAGGATAATCGTGTCGCTGGAACGCGCCTTGCCTCCGATGTCGCCATAGACCTTGAAGGTCCTTTGCTGGCCCTTCTCGATTACGTATGGCTTATCGAAATTAAAGGTTACGAGGTCCTTTCCTCCGATGGCATCCGCCTTCGCGACTACCACGTCATTTACCTTCAAAACGAAGTTTGTGAGGTGGTCGTTCTGAATCGTTCCGGTCTCGATTAAAGCAAAGCGACGGAGCTCAACATCTTCGGTGGAAGATGCCGTAAGAACGATTTCCTGCAACGGGGCTTCTTTCTGCCCTATGCGGGGGTTCGCCGGACCCGCGCCCGAGGTCGGGTCAAGCCCTCCCACGAGCTGGCCGGCGATTTCAAATTCGTTTCCCGCGAGAGTCCCCGTTGGCGTGGGGTCGCCTGCCGCGGAAACAAGTTTGAAGCTGTTTCGATTTCCGGTGGTCGCGGCGCCCGCGATGTCAGCCACGAGGGTCAGGGTCTTTACGCTTCCCGACAAGGTGATGCCGAGTTGCAAGAACTGAACTTCGTGAGTTGTGGAATTAATCGTCCTTCCTGACGTAAGGCGGGTGGTTCCATCAAAAAGATAGATGCCTCCGGAAACGAAATCACCGGCCGCGCCGATTCCTTCCCGCTTGAACACCAAGGAATCCACCTTGCCTGTTCCCGCGAGATTGAATTTCAAGACCACGACTCCGCTCGCGGCTTTCGGAAGCGCCTGTCTCGCAGGATTATCCGAAGCAAGCGTAATCGCGACTCCGGTTGAAGGAATCACGACTCCTGCCGGAGGAGGTGTTACTCCCGGGGTCGTCGGAGTTGTCGGGGTCGTTGGCGCTACTACCGCGCTCGCAAAGGCAGTCCGTGTCTTCGGACCAAAATAACCGACGGAAGGGGTGATTCCCTTTGCCGCCTGCCACTTTGCGAGGGCCGCGCGCGTTGCCGGACCGAAATAGGTGCTCTCGTTCCCTGGGGAACCAGCGCCCGAGGCCGCAACAGCATAGCCATTGGCGTTCAAGGTTTGCTGGAGACATTTGACATCATCACCCTTCGAACCCGCGGTGAGGTCGCGAGTAAAGGAGCATGACGATGCAACCGCTCCGGATGTTCCGCCGGACGGCGCTCCAATCTGCGCCTGAAGTTGCGTAATCTGCGCCAAAAGTTGCGCAATCTGTGCTTGCAATTCCTCAATGGTTGCCGCTTGGGCTACCGGAAGAACTGCGGCCGCGCCCGAGAGCCAAATTACGGTTGATACCGCAATGCCCACGGTTGTGGCTTTTTTCATGAATGTACTCATTTTTCTGTAATTATATTTATCGACTATTATTTTTGTGTATGTTTGCTCGACCTTTATATAATTTCGGACTCCCGTCCCCGCTTTCGACAGACAGGGCAAGGAGGGCTGGTGACTAAATTTCTAATTTCTAATTGCTCTAATTTCTAATGAAGACGATGACTTAATAACAAAAAACCCGCTTTGGAGCGAGACCTATATACCGACCCTAATCTACGAATGGTGTGTGGGTTAGGGTAAAGATGCCGGTTTGGTTTAGAGGTTAGGTGGTTAGTGTTTTCACCTTACCATTGCCCCCTTGCCATACTGGCTTCCTAGCCCTTACCCAGTATCCTTTCAATTCGTAGATTAAGTCAGCATCAAGACAAGGCCTCACTCCTGTCTTTTTGCGCAATTTTACTATTCTACCCTATGTTCTGGTGCAGTCAAGCTGAAAACCCTTTGTTTTCAACCTTTTTCACTAATTATAACGATGTAACATCAAATCATGTTACACCTCCCAAGAAGCAAGCCCCAGTATAGAAAGCATAATAACCGCAAACACAAGGATTTCCTGAAGTATATGTTTCATAGAGAGCTCGCCCTTCCGTGATTTCCTCATTATCTGCCTCAGAGTAAGAAACATAAGGGTAAGGGCCGCGGAAAGGGCCATGGGCTCCAAAGGCAGGTATCGCATAAAAAGAGACACCTCCCCGCATATAAGGCCGGAAACCCCGGCCGAAAGCCACACCCGCCTTTTTTCCAAGCCCTCCCGCTCGAGCCCATCATGTATGCAAAGTCCCACACCCCCTACCACAAAAAGGGTAAAAGCGAAAAAACCCAACTCCGCGTACGAAGCAAGAGAAAAGAACGCGAGCAAAAGCGCGGTCTCTCCCACCTCCCGCGCGCCTTCTTTTTTGTTCCACGCCGTAAAAAGCGACTTTTGAAGCGCGAGAAAGAGAAGCGCGGAGACAAAAAAGAAGAAGACACGGAAAGGCGCGCGCGCGAGGAGTATGTTCATCACGAACCAGACAAAGAGCGCGCCCCTCCCACCAGTGGACTCGCCCGCAAACACATACCAAAACGTACCTGCAAAAAACACGAAAAAACCAAAAAAAGTACCGCCGGAAAGAATGAAAAAAAGCGTGGCTCCGAGTTCTATGAACTCCCTACGCGCCGATTTCCACTCGATGTGTTTTTGCGTCCAGTGAGATATTGACTTTTTGACCTTCTCGAACATCGCCGCGTATCAGCTTATCCGCGAGCGCATCTACGATGAGCTTTTGGATGAGCCGCTTTATGGGCCGCGCCCCGTATTCGGCATCGAACCCCTTTTTTGCCAAGTGCGCCTCTACCTCCTTCCGCACCTCAAGTTCAATTCCCTTTTCTTTTAGGCGCGCCTTGACCGCCTCAAGTTCCGCGCGCACGATTTTCCGTATCTGCGTTGGGTTTAAGGGGTGGAAGATGATAATTTCATCCAGCCGGTTCAAAAATTCCGGCTTAAAAGTGTCTTTTAGGGACGCTTCCACCTTTTCCCGAAACTCTTCCTCCTTTCTTTTTACCGCGTCTCCCTCCTCGGCATCTCCCCGGAACCCGAGAGTGGAGAGTTCCTGAAAGTATTCGCTCCCCACATTTGAGGTAAGAATAATAATCGTGTTCTTGAAATTCACGAGCTTGCCCTTCGAGTCCGTAAGCCGCCCGTTATCGAGTATCTGGAGGAGGATATTAAAGACCTCGGGATGCGCCTTTTCTATCTCGTCGAAAAGGACGAGAGAGTAGGGCCTGTGCCGAATAACCTCAGTGAGCTGTCCACCCTCTTCGTGCCCCACGTATCCGGGCGGGGAGCCCACGAGCCGAGCTACCGCGTGGCGCTCCATATATTCGGACATATCAATCCTGACAAGCGCCTTTTCATCATTAAACATAAAGTTCGCGAGCGTGCGCGCGAGGTGGGTCTTCCCGACTCCCGTAGGCCCTAAAAACATAAACGAGGCCAAGGGTTTCCCGGAATCCGCGAGTCCGGCGCGAGATCGCTTGATAGCCCGTGCGACCGCCTCAATCGCCTCTTTCTGGCCCACCACGCTCTTCCCAATCTCTTCTTCGATTCTCGCGAGCTTGTGGAGCTCGGACTCGAGCATCTTCACCATGGGGATTCCGGTCCAGCGCGTGACCACTCCCGCGATATCCTCTTCATCCACGTATTCTTTTATAAACTTGTCTCCCTTCTCTCTTGTCACGTATTTTTTCTCAAAGGCCTTCACCTCCTTTTCCGCCCTTGGAAGTTCGCCGTACAAAATCTGGGCCACGCGCTCAAGGTTGCCCTCCCGCTCCGCGACCTCGGATTCTCGCTTCAGGTCCTCGGCCTTCTTCCGCAAGTTATGAAGATTCTCCACCGAAATTTTTTCCGCGTGCCATCTCGCGGAAAGTTCGTCGTTTTCTTTTTTCAAACGCGCGAGTTCATTCTCCACGGCCTCCAGCCGCTCTTTGGCTTTTTTGGATTCGTCGCTTGCGAGCGCGGATTTTTCAATTTCCAATTTTGTAATTTCCCTCCGCAAACGCTCTATTTCTCCGGGCATACTATCGGACTCAAGTGAGCGGGCCGCGGCGGCCTCATCAATCAAATCCACCGCCTTATCCGGCAAAAAGCGGTCGCTTATGTATTTTGCCGAAAGGTTCACGGCCGCGACAAGCGCGTCATCCGAAATTTTCAAACCATGGTGAAGTTCATATTTTTCCTTCAGGCCCCGAAGAATCGCGAGCGAGTCCTCAATCGATGGCTCTTCCACGTATATGGACTGAAACCTGCGCTCAAGCGCGGCGTCGCGCTCGATATACTTTTGATACTCTTTAAGCGTTGTCGCGCCAATGGCGCGAAGTTCTCCGCGAGCAAGCGCGGGCTTCAACATATTTGAGGCGTCCACCGCGCCTTCCGCGGCCCCTGCTCCCACAATCATATGGATTTCGTCTATAAAAAGAATGATTTTCCCGGCCGAATTCTGGACTTCTTTTATAAATGCCTTAAACCGGTCTTCAAACTCGCCCCGAAATTTTGTTCCCGCGATAAGCGAACCGATATCGAGCATCACGACCTCTTTCCCCTTTAGGGACTCCGGCACTTCTTCGGAAACGATTCTCTGGGCAAGACCCTCCACAATCGCGGTCTTCCCGACTCCGGACTCGCCAATCAAGACCGGATTATTTTTCGTGCGGCGGGACAAAATCTGCATAAGCCGACGGAGCTCTTCTTCCCTCCCCACCACAGGGTCGAGCTTGCCCTCGCGCGCGCGGTTCGTCAGGTTCACCGCGTATTTTTCAATAACCTGAAATTTTGATTCCGGCATCTCGTCCGTGACGCGCGTGGAGCCGCGAAGCGCGGCAAGAGTCCGCACAAGCACGTCTTTGCGCGCTCCGGCGCGGGCCAAAATTTCTCCCACACGCGAGGACACCTCCCCCAAAGCAAGAAGGAGATGTTCACAGGAAATAAACTCATCTTTCTGGCGCATGGCGATTTCCGCGGCTTTATCCAATATCCGCATAAGTTCATGCGAAAGGTAGAGCTGGCCCACCGAGCCCGAACCGATAAAAATCTTTGGAAGCTTATCAAGTTCAAGCGCGAGCTCCCCCTCCACAAACTGAATATCCACATTCGAACGCGCGAGCATGGGGCGAATCAGGGTGTCGGTCTCATCCAAAAGCGCGCGCAAAAGATGCAGAGCGCCGAGCTCTCCATGGTTCATGCGCGCCACGATTTCCTGCGCGTTCTGAAGCGCTTCCTGAGCCTTGATTGTAAACCTATGAAAATTTGGCATATTTCTTATACGCCTATTATGCCGTATTTTTCCAAAATTTGGAAGCCCTTTTATCTAATCTCGTATGTCAGTGTTACGTTCACTATCACATCCTCGCTCCCGGGCTCAATCGAGGGCGCGGACGCGCCTTCTGCCCCGTCTCCTCCTATTCCAAGGGCCGCGGCTTTTCCATAATAAATCGGATACCCTCCTCCCGATTCATAGATCGAGATAAGCTTGCCGACTCGGAATCCTCCGGCTTTTGCGATGCTTTCCGCCTTTTTTTGCGCTTTTTCTATTGCTTCGGCGCGCGCCGCGTCAGTAACGCTCGTCGGGTCATCTATCGTGAAGTTCAAGTTTGAGGTCTCATTTACTCCGCTTTTTACCACACCCGAGACAATATCTCCCGCTTTCCCGAAATCGCGAATCTTTACGCTCGCGGATTGCGTTATAACGTATCCCACAATCTTAGGCGGCGGGCAGGGTTCAACCGAAGGACCACCGACACCCGAATATATCGGCCTGCCGCATGAGTATGATTCATATCTGGGGTTTACACTATATTGGCTTGTTTTAATGTCTTCTTTTTTCACGCCCTGCTCTTTTAGAAAGGCTATTGCCTTATTCATCTTTTCCGTATTTTCGGTCTGAAGTTCGGCAAGTTTTTCTCCGCCTTCGGTAATGACTGAAAAGGTAAACTCCGCCACATCCGGCACTCCGGTTGATTTCCCCTCGGCCGACACCGAAAAACTACGCAGGGAGGAAGGGTTTATAGACTTCCCGACCGACCCCGCAATGCTCCAGATGCTGAATCCAAAGGCGAGTATCCCCAGAATGAGTGCGATTCCAAAATAATTTTTTATTGTGTTGTTCATGCTTCGCTGATATACGAATGTACGAATCTTTTCTTTTACGAATATACAAATTTGTATATTCGTATGCTATTTGTACATTCGTAGCTTATTTATAATATCATACGATAAATTTTCTATTGTGCAACGTCCCGCCTCGCTTCTTTTACCACTTTTGCCGCTTGTTTTATTTCACGTTCCGTCGTGCTACGCCCCAAACTAAAGCGGATGCTTCGGCGGGCGAGTTCCTCGGGTATGCCCATGGCAAGAAGCGCGTACGAGGCCTCCTGCGCGCGCGTGGAGCAGGCCGCGCCGGATGAAACGGCAAGACCCAGGGCGTCGAGGCGGGCGACCAAGTTTTTCGACGCGCCGGGGAAGGCGACGTTTAGAATGTGCGGTAGGGTCTTCGCGCCTGCGGCATGGCGGGTCGCCTGTGGCACTGCTTTTTTTATTTCCTTCCACAAGAGTTCTTTCAATTTTTCCAATCGTTTCGCTTCTTTTTCACGAATTTTCACGGCTTCCTCCGCGGCCTTCGCGAATCCCACGATCGCGGGAATGTTTTCCGTACCGGAGCGAAGGCCGAATTCCTGACCCCCGCCGGTCGCTAAGGGCGACAAATTCCAAAGTTTTGATTTTTGAACATTTGGATTTTGAATTTGTTTGTGATTTGTGGTTTGTGATTTGTGATTTCTTTTTATGTAGAGTGCGCCCGCTCCTTTCGGCCCGTATATTTTGTGCGAAGAAATGGTCATCATGTCCACGCCCAACGCGTTTACGTCGCAATCCAGATACTGAAACGCCTGAACGGCGTCGGTGTGAAACAATGGGTAATTGGAAATTATATTCCGAAAATTTTTTATAATCTCAAAAATTTTCGGAATATCCTGTATCGTCCCCACCACGTTATTCCCATACATCACGGAAACAAGAATAGTGTTTTCATCAAGCGAATTTTCAAATTTTTTCAAATCCACTCGCCCCTCCGTATCCACGGGAAGCTCGACGACTTCTACCACGTTAGAAATAGCCCGCCCGGTTTCGAGGACGGATTCATGTTCTATCGCCGAGACGATAATGTTCGGTTTTTTAATCCTTAATCCTTGATCCTTGATCTTTCGTATTGTTCCCCGTAACGCCAAATTGTTCGCCTCCGTTGCCGAACCCGTAAAAATAATTTCCCGAAATTCCGCGCCAATAAGCCCCGCTATTTTTTCCCGCGCAAGGTCGAGGGCGCTGGAAGCCTCCTGGCCAAAAGAGTGGAGCGAGCTCGGGTTTCCAAACTGCGCAGAAAAATACGGCTCCATTGCTTTCCGAGCCGCTTCTGAAACAGGCGTAGTTGCCGCGTGGTCGAGATAGATTCTTTTCTGAGCCATGCCCTCACCTTAAATCAAGGCAATAAAAAAATCCACGCCTGGCGTAGAAATTCCAAATCACAAACAATACCGAAGGATAAAATACTCAAAATAAAAAACGTCAATTTAGATGCGACAGCATCTAAATTGACAGAAATTGTTAAGTTTGTAATTTTTGATTTTTTTGTGATTTGGTGCTTGTGATTTTTGATTTTTTTGTCTCCCCAACCATCCCATACAGGTCTATCTTCCGAAGAATGACAAGAAGCACAGTAAGCCCCACGGTGCTGATTGCGGCAAAGGTCATGAGTCCAATTCCCGCAAGCACTCCAATCGCGGCCACAAACCAAACGGACGCCGCGGTGGTAAGCCCATGAACGCGCGAACCCTGGTGGATAATGATGCCCGCGCCAAGGAACCCAACCCCCACAACAACGTTTGAGATAATATGAAGTGAGGAACTATTGATAATCACCTGCAATGCCGTGGCCTCGTCCGGCGTAATAAGATACGGCACCATAATGCTCGCCATGGCAAAGAGGGCCGCGCCCGCGGAGACCACGATATCCGTGCGAATACCGGCTTCCTTGCCAACCACTTCCCTCTCCCATCCCACAATCGCGCCAAGAAAAATTGCGACCCCAAGGCGAATAAGCATTTCTTCTAATGTAAGCATATGTTTATTATATCAAATTAACCTAAATAATTAGAACAATTAGAATAATTAGACATTTTATCCTGGTTTTGTATTATACATTCCATGCCCACATTCCCCATTCAGCCCCGCGAGGTCTTTCTTTCGCTCAAACGCGGATTCCGGCCGGGAAGCCCTCTTTTTTATATTACGCTCGCAACCTGCTTTGCCGTGCTCCTTATCCTTCTCTCATACATTTTTTCCCAACGAAAGTTTACGGCGGAACTACCGCAAGAATTTCTTGACGCGCGAAAAGACGCCTCGGCCGTGAGCAAAGAAATTGTCGCGCTGACAAGCTCGGTAAACGAAGCGGTTCGCGCCTTGAATCTTTTGGATGTCGCGGAGCAGAAACCAAAGGCCCTGCAAGTGGTGAATCAGGCAAAAACGGATACCAAAAGCGCGAGTTCGCGGGCCTTCGAACTTTCGCGCCACCTCGAGAGAATGACAAAATCGCTCGCCTCCCTTTCTTCGGGTTCTGCCCAGCGGCTCGCGTACACGGCAATCGCGACGGAACTTTCTTTAGTCAGCGAATTTCTTACCTACACCGAAAACTTAAACGCGTTTTTGGCGAGCGTCGAACGTTCCTTTGCCGCGCGTTCCACCAAAGAGGAGCAAGAGGCAATTTCAAAGGCCTTGGACGAGGTAAACAAAAGCGCCAAAACCATCAACCGCCTGAACGACGATTTTCTCTCCAAAATGAAACGCTTTGATACTTCGCTGTAGCCGCATTTATTGCCTGAGCCAAGTCGAAGGCATACAATAAAAAGATACCCGCCCCCGTAGTTCAATGGATAGAACGAGGGACTTCTAATCCCTAAATCGAGGTCCGATTCCTCGCGGGGGCGCATAATGTATGCACAAAGGATGGTGTTTATCATTCTTTGTGCGTACATAACCGCGAGGAATCGGACGGGAAAGGGGTCGGGGAAACGGAAGTTTCCCCGTGGTGGAAGTATTGAAACCGCAAGGTTTCAAGGAGTCCCGCCTTGGCGGGACGACGTTCGATTCCTCGCGGGGGCGCATCAATTTTACTTGCTTGCCCCGTGGAAACACAAAAAGTCCCTTTGGGACTTTTTGTGTTTCTTTACGGGGTGCCGCGGGAGGGAATCGAACCCCCGACGCCAGCCTCTTCCAAGGCATGTTCCCAGATTACTCCGAGGTTCGGACTATATCATCCCCGCCCTCCGTACTTACCTTTCTCCTGAAGGCGGGGTCGGGCGCTATCTGCAAGATTATTGTTGGGACTCACTCGCTAGTCTCTACACCTTCCCCGCAACTTCCGCCGTCTGACGGATCCCTGCGGGGCTTGGCTCGGGATTGCCCCGCTATGGCGGGGTTTCCCCGAATTCACCCGATTTTTCTCATTCCATATTTCTATGGAAGGCCCCAAAGATTTAGGGCTGCGCTCTGCCACTGAGCTACCGCGGCCTACTTTTCTACTTCCCGTTTCACTCCCTCTATCCATCCAATAATCCGATGGAAAAGGTCTGTGCTGTTTACTCTAATCTGAATTGTGCCATATGGCAATATGTTAAATGGCCTTTTGCTTTTGCTCGACTTACTTACACCATAATACGTTTTTCCAAACTGCTCTCTTTTTAAATGTAAGGCGCGCGACCAAAATTCGATTAACTTTTCTTCGTTTAGATGTTCATAAATTCTTATATCCGCCCTTATTCTTTCTTTCGACACTTTGCATACTTCCTGCAGGAATCTCATGAAACATTGCGCCAACGACGGGTCGGAATTTGTTAAACTTACCGCGTGGCACGTCAGCTCCCGCCCATTCCTTTTCATTACGCGCTTATATCCTTCCGCCCAATAGAGCGCGACCCCTATCAGGAATATTTCCCTTTCCGACAAAGAACCTATTTCTTTTGC
>ERZ1292629.1714-Hain-H43-01um-R1-1714-length-20531-cov-6_pt1 | contig 20531 bp, 19 predicted proteins | sample MGYA00564399_ERZ1292629 | MGnify/ENA primary metagenome ERZ1292629 (study PRJEB36523, sample SAMEA6512636) | groundwater metagenome | collected 2019-01-08 | study: AquaDiva: Metagenomics assemblies of 32 groundwater samples | reverse complement strand
GTGAGCAATCATAAATAAATTGCCAACCACCCAGTAAAGAGAAATTGCTCCGGGTAAACCAAGAGAAAACAAGGTGATCATTACTGGTAAAAAATATTTGGCTTGGACATTCATGCTTCGGGCCAAATCCTCACTAAAAGTGGTTTTGCCATCACCGTTGCGGTCGGCGGGGGGAGTACCGGGCAAAGCTAATTTTACTTGCACAAACTGGGTAATTCCCGCCAAAATTGCCAAAATATAGCTGGCTTTAGTTAAATCAATGAAAAACAAAACATGATTAACTGTTTCTGGGGCAGACACAAATGAATAGAGGAGGTTGGGATCAAAAGCCAAGCTTTCGCGAAAAACACCATATAAAGCAAACAAAATCGGTAGCTGAATTAGCATAATACCGAACCCAGATAATGGGCTAATCCCGTGCTCACGGTACAAAGCCATCGTTTTTAAGGCTTCGGCCTGCTTATTACCAGCATTTTCTTGTTTGATCTTCTTCAATTCTGGTTCAATCGCCTTAATTTTAAGCTGAATTTTCCGTGTCTTATGATAAAACGGAAACAAGACCAGTTTAACCAATAAAGTTAAGATGATAATCGCGAGACCAAGATTGTGGGTTGGCACCATTTCGGCCAAAAAAGCCAAAAGGTTGTAGAGGGGGAGATAAAAAATCTGCTGATAAATAAATTTCATTTATAAAATAAAGGAGTTTGATAAATTAATTGCTTCACTTCAGTTTCTAAACCCCTTAATGTTACCGGGGTTACGCTTTTTTTCAAAAAAATGACCCCACCCCAACCGGCTTTTACTTGGGGCAAGAGATTTCTTAAAACCACCTTGATCAATCGCTTGATTTTGTTTCGTTCGTTGGCTTTTTTGGCCCACTTAGCGGCCACCACCACGGCAAAACCACTCAACTGACCTGTTCCTAATGGAGCATAACGAAAAGTAAGGTGATCAGAAAAAAAAGACCGCCCCCGAACCATAATTTCCTTAATTTGGCCGCGGTTAAGCCGATTTTTAGCTGGCAACATTGCTTAAACCGAAAGCTTGTGGCGTCCTTTGCGGCGTCTGGCACGAAGAACTTTCCTACCAGTAGCGCTTTTTTGTCTGACCAAAAAACCGTGAGTGGTTCGGCGTTTGCGTTTCTTTGGTTTATAAGTGAATGACATGGTCTTACATCCTAACTCAAAAAAGTTTGGTTGGCAACCAAGTTGCTCTTATCAAAATGAAGACTATACTTTACGCGATGATCGATACCAAAAAACTTTGGGTTGACGCTCTAGGGTTAATTGAGGTCAATATTTCTAAAGCTAATTTTGGCACTTGGTTTCGAAACACCTGTATTCTTAAACAAGATGGTGGCGTGGTGTGCTTGGGCGTACCAAATGCCTTTGCTAAAGACTGGTTAGCCAACAAATTTCACAAACTAATCGTCAAAACTCTCCGCGACTTATCGCCAGAGGTTAGAGGGATTGAGTATTTGATTCAAAAACCAGAAGAAAAGGACAAAACTAATCAGACAGACTACTATGACAAGCCGCCCTTTACCAATCAACTTAATCTTAATGACCTTTACGTCAACAAAGAAGACAATTTAAATCCCAAATATGTCTTTGACACCTTTATCGTAGGGTCCTTTAATGAATTAGCCTATGCGGCCGCCCAAGCGGTAATTAAACAACCAGGTTCGACCTATATCCCCTTATTTATTTATGGACCAACCGGCTTAGGAAAAACCCATTTAATTCAAGCGGTAGGAAATCATTTTAAAAAGACACATCCAAACAAAAAAGGATACTACATTACTTCAGAAAGATTTTCTTTGGATTATGTTAATTCTGTCCTTAACAACAGAATTCCGTCCTTTAAAGAAAAATATCGCAAATACGACATTCTGATTCTTGATGATGTTCAGTTTTTGTCCAATAAAGACAAGACCCAAGAAGAACTGTTCCATATCTTTAACAATTTTCAAGATAACAATAAACAATTGATCTTTTCTTCAGACAAAGCCCCAAAACATATCCCTAATCTAGAAGAACGGGTTCGTTCCCGCTTGGAAGGGGGGATGATGATTGGGGTCAATAAACCAGAGTTTGAGACTAGATTGGCAATTTTAACGGCCAAACTACAATCAATTAAGTTCGAATTAGACCAAGAAATCCTTGAATACATCGCTTCCTCGGTTCAAGACAATATTAGGGAGTTAGAGGGGGCTCTAAACTCAGTGGTCTGCCAAGCCTATGTAAAAAAGCGGGGGATTACCCTTAATGAAGCTAAGGTATTGCTAAAAAATAGCATTAAGCCTAAAAAATCTATCTCTGTCAAAAGTTTAACCAGTGTGGTGGCTGAATTTTACAATATCGAGGAGCAGGTTTTGTATGAAAAAACCCGAAAAAAGGAAGTGGTTAAGCCACGGCAAGTGGTAATGTACTTATTAAGAGAAGATTTTAGCAGTTCTTACCCTTATATTGGCCAAAAACTAGGCGGCAGAGACCATACCACAGTTATTCACGCTTACGACAAGATTCGAAATGACTTAAAAAATGACGCCAATCTCGTACAAGAAATTGAACAGATCAGGGGGCGGTTATATAGTGAATAAACTGTGGATAAGTTTATGAAAACCTGTGGAAGACCTCTGGAGAAATCGGATGTTTCTAAAGGTGTTTTAAGACAAACAACCAGTTTCCTTTTGGTTAATCAGGCTTTTAGACCTATTACGACCAACTTTCGTCTTAACTTTAATCAGACAATCCACTTATCCCCAGCCACATTACTATCATTTATTTAATTAAACTAAAGATATTATGAAATTAGAGTGTAAGAAAGATATTTTGCGGGACGCTTTAACTTTAGCTGAAAGATTAACCGGTAGAAATCTCTCTTTGCCAGTGCTTTCTGGGGTACTACTTGAAGTGATGGGAGAAATTTTAGTGATTAGAGCCACTAATCTTGATGTTGGAGTGGAGATTAAGATCCCCGCTAAGGTCGAAAAAGAGGGCCAGGTTGTAATAAAAGCTGGAACCCTGATATCACTCCTCAATAATCTAAAAGAAGACAAAATAAAACTGGAGTTGGTGAACGAGAATATTTTGGTTTCCTCTGTTTACCACACAATTTTAGTTAAAGCTTTACCAGTGGGTGATTTTCCTTCCCTACCAATTCAACCCGAATCAGAGGATGTGGAAATATCGGCCGAAACCTTGGTTGGGGGGTTGAAGTCGGTTTTTTTCTCTTCGGCTACCTCGAGTATTAAGCCAGAGATTAATAGCGTTTATCTGTATAGTGAAGAAAATCAACTTTTTTTCGTGGCCACGGACTCTTTTAGGCTATCTGAACGAAAAATCATCATGCCTAGTTTAAAATCCAATTTGGAAATGATTATTCCAGCAAAAAACGTGTCAGAAATTATTCGTTTGTTTGAAAATGTGGGGGATAAGGTAGTGCTTAACTTTAATAAAAATCAATTAGCGATTACGAGTAATAATTTTTACTTCATTTCGCGTTTAATTGACGGGGTTTATCCTGATTACCGACAAATTATGCCTAAAGAGGCAAAAACCGAAGTAATTTTGACCCGCGATGATTTGCTCGCTAATCTGAAGCTGGTTAATGTTTTTGCTAATAAACTCAACCAAATTGATTGCAAGGTTCAGCCTAATAATAAAAATGTCGAAATTGTGTCTCAAAATAGTGAGGTGGGGGAAAGCGCGGCAAGGCTTGGTGCCGAGATTACTGGTGAACCGATAGAAATGAGCTTCAATGTTCGCTATTTGCTCGAAATGTTTCAATCTTTGAGCGATCAGGAAGTGGTAATTAAATTTAATGGCAAAACCAAACCCGTGCTCTTCCGTGGCGCAGCCGACCCCTCCTTCTCCTACTTGGTAATGCCCATGAATCGTTAGAAACAAAAAAGACCCGCCCGAGCATTGTGCTCGTGCGGGCCAACTTCTTCCCCAAGGTCCCCGGAAGGCTCATTCTGTCGTTAGCCCTTGCCACCCTTTTCGTAGGGGAAGTAAGGAACAATACTGATCAGGTTAAACTCCTCCCAAGTCTCACCGTCATCGTCGCTTATGTAAGCGACAAGGTCGCCGATGGTGTCGAGAGAAATTCGAACCGTGCCGACTTCGGCAAGAGTTCCTTCTCGGTACGACTCGTCAGGAAAAAACCAGCGAACCAGATACTCGTAAGACTTTTCTGGATTTTTTCCGCCGATTGCCACCACGGTGATGGTTTCGTAGCCTTCCGAAGGAAGATATTGCCACGGACTACCACACATTTGGTAAGTCCCAACAAATCCGCCGAGGGTGAGTGGAAGCCATGGGCGATCTTCTGTGTTCCCGCCATTGCCACCACCGTCGCTGTTGCCGTTGCCTTGTGTTACGTCATCGATCTCGGCGAAATTTTCGTCGCCGTTCTCAATCTCGTAACCACCTCCATACCTCGTTGAAAAAGATTGTTCCTGACCAGCTTCTTCGGCCGGTATCTGGTTGGCCAAGGTGGCGCTTTCCATCGCCCCACACCCCACCAACCAAATCGCCAAACAACCGCTCAACAGAGCCATAATCACATACTTCATACTGTCTTCTCCTGTGAAAGAACTTCCACCCTGTCTCTCAGACACCCGAGAGTTTTGCTAACTTAACATAAGTAGTTTAATTAGTCAAGTAAGGCTATGCTTAAAGGGTGAATAATCTCGAGAAGTATTTGGCTAAGTTTAAGGTGTTGGAACCAGCTGATCGGCAGCAAAAAGAGGCTGTGGCCGAAGCTATTTTTCGTTTGGCTGGAATAGAATTGACACCAAAGCAAATTAAATTTACCGGTCGCAAGGTTTTTTTGACCCTAACGCCCATTGAACGCTCCGCGGTGTTTATCAAGAAGGAAAAAATTCTAACTTTACTGCGAGATTTACTGGATCGCCAAGCGCCCACTGATCTTTTTTAGTAATCTAACTTTAGGGTAATGCTAGTTTCTCCGCGGTTTCGCATTTTATCGTAAACAATCACTTTGAGCTCATTGCGTTCTTGGAGATTCTCTAATTCTGCTGGTCGGAAGCGGAAACTAAACGGCGCGCGATTGCTGGCGCCGAGGTAATTATTGTTGAGAAAGAAGGTGGCCTCTTCAATGGAGTACTCGCCATCGGTCTCAATCTCAATAGTGAGATTAGTGCTCGCTTCATAAGTTTGATTGCTATTGGGTGAGGTGATTTCGACGCGCGGAGCAAATTCTGGTAAGTGGACATCATCCTCTTCTTTGGGCAAATCAGATAAATTTTGTTCGATAATGTTTTTCGTTCTCGCCCAAGCGCGAACCGGCTCTTCCCAAAGGGCAAATTGTTGATCGCGCTCGGGTCGTGACGGCTTTGACCCTAAAGGGTCATTTTTGTCTAACCAATACAAGATTGAGTGCACCGAGGTTAAAACTTTTTCTTCCCGTAATTCGGTGGGGGTGTATGCCGTGGCTAATTTGCCCGAAATTTTATCGATAAAATAACTTTCGCCACCTTGCCAATAGCCACGGAGCGCGGGCTTGAGATCGGTAAAGGTGGGTAGGGGATCAGTAAAACTTTCGGCATTGAGATCGGGGAGAATTTTGGCCATTACTTCATGCCAGAGAGGGGCGATAATCATCCCGGCCACCCTTTTTTCCATCGGGGTATTATCGTTATTGCCCGCCCAGGCGCCGATTACCACATTGGGGGTGTAACCTACGATCCAGGCATCGCGATAATCATTGGTGGTACCAGTTTTGGCCGCTACTTCGCGATCGCCAAAAGTAAGTAAATTATTTTCCCCAAACAATGGAGTTCTGGCTTGGTTATCAGAGAGAATGTCAGAAATTAATCTGGCGGTATTTTCTGGTAAAACGCGCGTGGTTCTTGGACTAGCTTCTTCCAAAATTTTGCCTTCAGCATCTTCGACTTTTAGAATATTAAAATAAGGCGACCTTAGTCCATCATTAGCAAACACGCCATAAGCGCTAGTAAGCTCAAGGAGAGAAACTTCACCACCACCTAGTACCAAGGTTAGGCCATAGAGATTTGGATCATTTCCGAGGCTTTTTATGCCCATTTCCCGAGCCGTTTTGAGTGAATCATTGATACCGGCGAGATAGAGGACTTTAATCGCTGGAATGTTGATCGATTGAGCCAGAGCATTGCGGAGATTAATGGGCCCGCGGAAAAGGCTGTCGTAATTTTGCGGTTTATAACAATTACCTCCGTCACCACAATTAACATCAAACTGGGTCTCTAGATCAAAAAGAACCGTTTCTGGTGTATAACCTTTATTAAAGGCGGTGGCATAAACGAAAGGTTTGAAGGCTGATCCGGGCTGACGATGAGCGAGAGTGGTGTTGAAGTTGCCGTCATTGGAGACTTCAAAGTAGTCACGAGAGCCCACCATTACCAAAATTTCGCCGGTTTTTGGATCGATGGCCACGAGGCCAGTGTTTTTAGCTCTGAAATTAGCTTCATTTCCCGGGGCAATTTTATCCACCACCTCCTCCGCTTGCTTTTGCCACTCCCAATTGAGAGTGGTGGTCACTTTTAAGCCACGGCTCCGCACCACCTCTGAACCGTATTTTTCTTCTAGATAATCTCTCACCCAGAGAGAGAAGTGGGGTGCTTTAATGCCTCGATTTTGTGGGGGCAAAAAGGTGACGATTTCTGTTTGTGCCGCTTGCTCCTCTTCTTTAGTGATAAAACCAAGTTCGCGCATTCTAGTGAGGACCAAACTTTGTCGCTCCTTTAATTTTTCTTTATTTTGACCATAAGGCGAGTAGAAAGTGGGGGCCTTAGGCACCGAGGCAATATAAGCCGCTTCGGCCAGACTTACTTCTTTGGCGCTTTTGCCAAAAAAGGCTTGAGCCGCTTCTTCCACGCCGTAGATATTGCCGCCATAGGGTGTTTCATTGAGATAGAGATTGAGAATTTGCTCTTTGTTCATCACTTTCTCTAGTTTGACGGCGAGCACCGCCTCTTTGATTTTGCGGGAAAACTTTTTTTCTTGAGTTAGTAAAGTATTTTTAATTAATTGTTGGGTAATGGTGGAGCCGCCTTGTTTTAAGGTGCCAGCCCCCAAATTTACAAAAACGGCGCGGAGAATAGCCATCGGTTTAATTCCGCGGTGTTCATAAAACTGATCATCTTCAATGGCGACGGTGGCATTTTTGATATGCCGAGAAATGTTTTCCGAACTAACAATGTGGCGCCTCACTTCGTCTTGAACATTGTAGAGGAGAATTTTGCCCGTGCGGTCATAGATTTTGGTTGATTGAGCAATGAGGCGCTCGTCGAAAGAGCCGAAATCGGGGATGTCGAGCGTGGCGAGCCACAAGAGGCCGGAGCCACCAATTACTAGACCCAAGGCCACGGCAAATAAAAACACCTTTTTTATCATTGGTCTAATCCTAACATTATGTTAAATTTAGTCGAATGAGAGAAGAAATTTTGACTCGTGGGGTAGAAAAAATTTATCCTTCCACCGAGGCTTTAACCGAGCGTTTACGCTTGGGCCAGCCACTAAAAGTTTACTGGGGCATTGATCCCACTGGCCCCGATTTGCACCTTGGACACTTGGTGCCCTTGCTTAAATTGCGCGATTTGGCCGAAGCGGGGCACGAAACCTTGATTGTGGTGGGTGATTTTACCGCTATGGTTGGTGACCCCACAGATAAAAAGGCAACCAGACAGCAACTTACTGTGGGAGAAGTGAAAGAAAACTTGAGAGGTTATAAAAAACAGCTCGCGCGGATTATCGATCTCGCCAAAGTGAAGATTGTCTTCAATAGTAAATGGCTCGCTAAACTTAAATTTGCCGAAGTGCTTGAGCTGGCGAGCGAGTTTACGGTGGCGCAGATGCTTGAACGCGACATGTTCGAGAAGCGTTTTAAGGCGGGTGAACCAATTCACTTACATGAATTTTTTTACCCTCTGATGCAAGGTTATGATTCGGTGGCTTTGGGGGTGGATTTAGAAATTGGTGGCAATGACCAAACCTTTAATATGCTTGCAGGCCGAACTTTGCTTAAGCGGGCGGGGAAAGAAAAATTTGTTTTGACGACTAAATTATTAGTCGATAATAATGGCAAGAAAATGGGTAAGACCGAAGGTAATTTGGCCGCCTTTTCTGACTCGCCAGAAAATATGTATGGCCAGATTATGAGTTGGGGAGATGAATTAATTCCTTCGAGTTTCGAGCTTTTAACCAGATTGCCTGACGAGGAGGTAAAAAAGATTCTGGTCGGTCATCCGAAAGAAGCGAAGATGTGTTTGGCGAGCGAAATTGTAAAATTAGTTTATGGTGAAGCGAAGGCTAAGCGCGCCGCGCGCGACTTCCAAACCAAGTTTAGTGATGGTGCGATGCCGGCAGAATTACCGGCGACGCAGGTAGCAGTGGGAGAATTACTCGTCGACATTTTGCTCCGCGAAAAAATCGTAGAATCAAAAAGCGACTTCCGGCGTTTGCTCGATGCCGGCGCAATCAAAGAACTGACTGGTAACAAAATCACCGCCTCGGATTATTGCCTAAGCGGTGACCTTGATCTTCAGATCGGAAAAAAACGTTTTCTAAAGTTGCGGGTTTAATTTATTCGTCAGTGGCCTCTTCCTCGGCGTCATCGTCGTCGTCATCAGCGCCAGAAAGCTTTTCTAAATCGTCATCCTCTTCTTCCGTACCCGCTACTTCGTCTAAGTTCTCTGCTTCTTCCATATTTTTGCTTAAAATTTTACCAATAAATTGTTTCCGACCTTTAACTTTCGAAAACACCGCTAAGTTTTAGCACCCCGCTTTTATTTTTGCAACCCAATTGCCCGAGACTTGTGGATAAAGAGATCGGTGAGGGCCACGGCAATGGCGTCGAGCTCATCATCCTCCTTAATTTTTTTGTCGATTTTAATCAGTTTGGGGAGAAAATCTGCCACCTGCTTTTTGCTGGCGTGACCATAACCGGTAATGGTTTGCTTAATTTCGAGCGGGGTGTAATCAGCAATCTTGAGCCCATGAGCGCGACCAAGATAAGTAATCATGCCTCTGGCTTCTGCCACGGCCATCGCCGTTTTTTGATTGGTGGTAAAAAAAAGTTTTTCTAGCGCCAAACGCTCGGGGGAAAATTTTTTGAGAATTTTTTCAAAATCTTGACCAAGTTGGAGCAAACGATCAGCCAAACTTTCTTTACTCGAAGTAATTAGGCAATCAGAAAACAAAAGTTTTTCGCCCTCAATTATGGCCACCCCCATTTTGCCGTACCCGGGATCAATGCCGGCAATTATCATAAATGTGTTCGATGTCTTCGTGATTCTCGAGGGCCAAATGAAGCAAATTAATTTTGCTTTGATCGGCCTCAGATAAATCGAGCAAATTATTAGCTTGCCAACCCGCCGGTTGATTAGACAGACCTTCATTTGTTTTTGTAAAAGCCCAAGTGACCGAGCCTTGCGGGGCGAGGCTAGCGCCGTGCTCGGTAAGCAGGTGTTTAATTTCTTGAGAAGTACGGTTTTTGTTATCGGTAATACCGGTAATGAGCAGGGCGGTACCACCGGGACCATAAGCCTCATACACTACGGTTTCTAGTTCGCCACCCTCACCACCGAGGCCGCGGGCAATCGCCCGCTCGATATTATCGTTTGGCACATTGGCCAGCCGCGCTTTTTCGATCGCCTTTTTTAAACCCAGAGCATTGCGGTCGCCCTTAGCTTGCTTGGCTTCAAGGGTTAAGATGCGAGCGAGAATCGAGAAAATCTTGCTCTTTTTTTTATCAACCACCTCCTTCTGCCGCTTAATTTGCGTCCATTTATTATGCCCAGCCATGGCTTTAGCTTAATTAAAACATCCCTTCTTGTCGATTCTTAGGGAATGAGAGCTTGAGATGGTCATAGGCCTTACGGGTAATGAGGCGGCCACGGGGAGTGCGCTCGAGAAAACCGAGCTGGAGTAAGTAAGGCTCGTGCACCTCTTCAATCGTCGCCTCTTCTTCGAAGGTGGCGGCGGCAATGGTGCCGAGCCCCACTGGTCCGCCATTAAATTTGTGGATTACCGCTTCTAAAATGCGGCGATCGGCGGCCGTTAAGCCCAGAGCGTCAATTCCCAGTAAATTTAAAGTTTCGGCAACGACCCGGGCGTCAATATCAGTTTTATTAATTTGGGCAAAGTCGCGCGAGCGTTTAAGGAGGTGGTTGGCAATTCTGGGGGTAAAACGGCTGCGTTTGGCCACTTCGGCCGCCGCTTCTTGGCTAATGGGGATCTCTAGAATTCTGGCCGAACGAGAAATAATTTCTTCAATTTCTTGGAGAGTGTAAAACTCAAGGCGAAAAGTGCCACCAGAAAAGCGGGAACGGAGCGGGGCAGAAAGGAGGGCAATGCGGGTAGTAGCGGCAATGAGGGTAAAAGGGGGGAGATCAAGCTGAATCACTCGCGCCCCCGGGCCCTTGCCAATAATAATATTGAGGGTGCCTGATTCCATAGCGGGGTAAAGCACCTCTTCAATGGTCTTATTGAGCCGATGAATTTCATCAATAAAGAGAATATCACCGGCAGTGAGGTTGGTTAGGATCGAAGCTAGGTCGCCAACCTTCTCAATGGTGGGGCCAGCGGTAACCTTAATCTGCGCCCCCAGCTCCTTGGCAATGAGGTGGGCGAGGGTGGTCTTGCCTAGGCCCGGCGGGCCATAAAACAGGAGGTGTTCAGGCGGTTGGTTGCGCTCTTTGGCTGCACCTAGTAGTATTTTGAGGTTATCTTTGATATTCTCTTGGCCGACATAATCAGCCCAAACTGAAGGGCGCAGGGCGCTGTCGAGAAAGCGGTCTGGATTGGTATTACTTGACATTGGTTTTGTTTTATGCTAAGGTGTGGCGGTAGGTAATCGAACCTTTTAATCTCCAAGCAACTAAGTCCTTTTAGGACTTAAACGGGTTAGTTAGAAGGACGTTCTGGTTCTCCGCTTCGGCGGTAGACCGCTGGAACTATCCTTAATAACCAACCTAACTTTCAATATCACTAGCGAAAGGATTGCTTGGAGATTAAAAGGTTCGATTTTTTTATATTTCAAGTGGCCATAAGAATTTCTTCATTTAGGTCAATTACTCGTGCTAGTTCGGCAAAGGAGGTGATGCCGGAAAGAACTTTGATCACCCCGTCTTCGCGCATGTCCAACAGTTTTTGATCCAGAGCCGCGAGGCGCAGTTCTCGTTCATTAGGATTACCCGAAAGCAGCAGGTCGGCGATTTTTTGATTAACGATAATTGCCTCAAAGATCCCAATTCGACCACGATAACCAGTGCCATGGCAGGCCGCACAATTGTTTGAGGAAAAAATCGTCGGGTCGGGAGCGATAAATTCTGGACGCTTTTGTTTTACGGCCGCTAAAACCTTTTCTATTAAAGATTTTTCTTCAGCATTAGGAGAAGCGGGCTTTCGACAATCAGGGCAAAGTTTGCGGACTAAGCGTTGAGCCAGAGCGATATTAAGTGCCGAGTCGAGCACCTTCGGATTTACTCCCAGATCAACTAAGCGGGGGATGGTGCCGGCGGCATTGTTGGTGTGGAGGGTGGAGAAAACGAGGTGGCCGGTGAGCGAGGCATTTACCGCAATTTCGGCGGTTTCTGAATCGCGAATTTCTCCCACCATAATAATATCGGGATCTTGGCGCAAGGCGCTGCGCAAACCAGACAGGAAAGTATAATCTTTCTCTGGATTCACCTGCGTTTGATTAACCCCTTTCAAATGATATTCAATCGGATCCTCGATGGTAATAATTTTGCTGTCGGGGGTATTGATTTCTTTGAGGAAAGCGTAGAGAGTGGTGGTTTTTCCTGAACCGGTGGGTCCGGTGAGTAAAATGAGACCATTAGGTTTTTTGATCTCTTCGCCAACTCGGGCCAAGAGATCAGGTTCCATGCCCAAATTATTTAAACCCACGGTGAGGGTTTCTGGATTAAGTAAGCGCAAAACAATTGATTCACCATAAGCCCCCGGTAAAACCGAAGTTCTAATTTCAATATCACCTTGATCCAATCGGAGGCTAAAGCGACCGTCTTGAGCATTTTGCTTCACATTAAGTTTTAGGCCGGAAACCAGCTTCACGCGCGAAAGAACTTGACGGTAAAGCTTCTCGGGTAAATTAACGAGATCATTTAGCACCCCATCAAGACGATAACGCAAGCGCACTCCTTGCTCTTCTGGCTCAAAGTGGATATCGGAAGCTTTGGTAACCAAACCTCCGGCCAAAACAATTTCTAATAAAGACGAAATCCCGCCCTCTTTGAGCGCGAGGCTTCCCTCTTGGTCGAGGAGAGCCTTAATTGAAGGCAAATCTTTGAGTTCAGTCACAAAGCGTTTGATGTCCTCATTAGAAATGTCGATTACACCGGCTTCGGTTTTGGTCGAAACCGAAATTTCTCCGTAGCGACTCCAGGCGCGCTCTAGACTAGTGGGTGAACCAAGATAAACCTCAAGTTTGTAGTTTTTGCCCTGCAATTCTTCAAGCAGTTTTTTGGTCGCTAAGCTCTCGGGAGCCACAGTGAGCACATAAACTTGCTTGCCAGAAATCTTGAAGGCGGCCACTTGGGCGAGCCGAGCCTCACTTTCAGAAATTAAACGTAGCGCATCGGTATTGATGGGTAAATTGGAGAGATCGAGATAGGGGAGGCCGTGTTTTTTGGCAAGAATTTGAGCGAGTTCTTCAGCTTCTTTCCGGTGCAGCTCGGAAATTTTTTGATTTTGTTTATCTTCTTGGAACTCAACCATGATCTTATGGTTAGTTCTAGCACAACTCTTTCAAATAGCTAGCGTCACCTGTGGGAAAGTGGCCGTCGTGATGTTTTTTTGTTATAGTCGTTGGGTGAAAAAGCTTAATTTAAAAAGTGTGGTTTGGCGCGAAGGTAAGCATTATGTGGCTCAATGTCTTAATGTTGAGGTTTCGAGTTTTGGTGTGTCTAAAAAAGAAGCCCTAGCTAACTTAAACGAGGCGATAACGCTTTATTTTGAAGATGAAAAATCGCCAGAGATTATGGAAGTGAATCGCGCTGAAGTGGTGACACTGGCTCCGGTGTATGCCTAAGCGTTATTCGTCGAAGAAAAAGATTTTGAGAAGTAGCTAGCGCCACCTGTGGGAAAGTGGTAGGGTGGAAGTGGGATTGTTATTTGTCAGAGAGGAGGTAACACAATGGCAGAAGTTATTTCTCCGATCATTGATCGGCATGTCAAAACCCTGATCAATTTTCTCACTGAAGCGACCCCAATTTCAGAAATCGGATCAGCCGACGCAATTTTTGTTTTTGGAAGCAGTAGTAATGCTGATCTCCGGGCCCGGTTCGCCGCGCAATTATGGCGAGAGCAGAAAGCGCCGGGGATTATTTTCACCGGTGGTCCGTGGAAATTGGGGAGCGAGCAACCTGATTTCGATACTGAAGCAGAGTTTTGTTTTGATCTCGCGCGTCGCGAGGGGGTGCCAAGTGAGGTCTTGTTTCATGAAAAGCAATCGTCAAACACCAAAGAGAATGTGCAACTTGGGGTGCGAGTGTTACGTGAGGCAGGAATTAATCCAGAGAGTTTGATTTTGGTTTCGTTCCCACCGCACCTCAGGCGTGTTTGCGCCACATTTCGGCAACAGTTTCCGGAAATTGAAGTGGTAGGAAGCACTTGGGAGCCACTCGATCTTTCGCTTTTTGTGAACGAGCCGGCCCGTTGGATTGGGCGTTTGGTTGGAGAGGTCACTCGGTTGGGGACTTACGCCTTAAAAGGAGATATTGCTCCGGTGGAAATTCCTGCGACAGTGAAGCGGTCGTGGAGTTGTTTGAAGGCGCTTTACGGAGAACGGTAGTGTTTAGGGCTCGCTGTCTATACGGCGAGCCCTGTTTTTGTTACTTTGTAAGGGTGAAAGTGGTAACGAAGAGTGCAAAGGAGACGAAAGAGGCAGCCAAGGCATGGCTTAACCCTAAATTCGCCGGAAGCGGATCGGGCAAGGCGACGGTGGTGGCCTTAATTGGCAATTTAGGTGCGGGGAAGACGACCTTTACGCAGGCGGTGGCGGAAGCGCTTGGGGTGAAGGAAAATATTACCAGCCCAACTTTTGTGCTGGAGAAAATTTATAAGTTGAAGGGACAGAAGTGGCAGAATCTCATTCACATCGATTGCTATCGCTTAGATAAACCAGAAGAATTATTACATTTGGGCTGGCAAGAGATCAGTAGCGAACCGGAAAATCTGATTTTGGTCGAATGGGCGGATAAGTTTCCGGAATTATTTACTCACGCAGAAAAAATTTATTTTAATCATGGCGAAGGCGACCACCGAGAAATTAATTTTACTTGATGTCCACGCGATCTTGCATCGCGCTTATCACGCGATGCCGGATTTTACCTCGAAAGCTGGTGAACCAACCGGCGGGATTTATGGTCTGGCGACAATGCTGATGCGGATTATTAAGGAACTTAAGCCAGATTTTATTGCCGCTTGTTACGATTTGCCCGAGCCCACTTTCCGTAAAGCGATTTATGATGATTATAAAGCCGGAAGGCCAAAAACTGATGAGTCTTTGGTGAAGCAAATTATTCGGTCGCGCGATTTATTTACCGCCTTCAATATCCCCATTTTCGAAGCGCCGGGCTTCGAAGCGGATGATTTGCTCGGCACTATTGTGGAGAAAACGAAGGGAGAAAAAAGTTTGGAAGTGGTAATTGCCTCCGGCGATATGGATACTTTGCAACTGGTGGCTGGCAAACGGGTGAAGGTTTACACTTTAAAAAAGGGTATTAACGATACTATTTTGTACGACGAGGCTGCGGTAAAAAATAGATTTAGTTTCTCTCCCGAGAGTTTGCCGGATTACAAAGGTTTGCGTGGTGATCCGAGCGATAATATTATTGGCATCAAAGGGATTGGCGAGAAAACGGCCGGAACTTTGATCGGTCACTTCGGTACACTCGAGAAGATGTATCGCGCTTTGAAAAAAGATGAGGGAGAATTTAAAAAGTTAAAAATATCGCCGCGCATTATTGGCCTACTTAAAGAAGGCGAAGAAGAAGCCGAGTTTTCGAAAACCTTGGCCACAATTCGCCGCGATGCGCCGGTGGACTTTGTTTTAGACGATTGCCGATTTCGCGACGGTTCAACTTTACCCGCAGTGAAAGAATTTTTCAGCGAGCTCGGCTTTAAGAGTTTGCTCGCGCGAGCGGATCAAGTTTTTGCTGAAGATTCTTCGACAAGCTCGGAACAAGAAAAAAAATCAGAAATAGCGCTCGATCAAGAAACCAAGATCGCCGCGTGGCTCTTAGATTCAGAAAATAGCGACCCTAACTTTGAAGATTTAACGCGTTTGGCTGGCACAGAAAATTTGGAAGAAGCAAAAAAGTTTTTATTTACCGAGCTGGCAAAGCGCGGTTTAGAAAAAGTGTATCGCGAAATTGAATTGCCCCTGATTCCAATTATTGAAGCGGCGCGCGGGCGGGGGATTGTGGCCGATCTTAATTATTTCAAAAGTCTATCCAAAGATTATCACCAGAAGCTCGCGCAAATTGAGAAAGAAATTTATAAATTAGCGGGTCAAGAATTTAATATCAATTCACCGAAGCAACTCGGTGAAATTATTTTCGACAAGCTTGCACTCTCGGCCAAGGGTTTGAAAAAAACCGCCGGCGGCGCTCGTTCTACTAGGGAGAGCGAACTCGAGAAGCTCAAAGAGGCTCACCCAATCATCGCCGAGATTCTCCAGCAACGCGAATTACAAAAATTACTTTCCACCTATATTGATGCCATTCCAAAATTGGCTGACGAAAACCATGTGCTCCATAGCCACTTGCGCCAAACGGGCGCGGCGACCGGCCGGATGTCATCCGAGAATCCGAATATGCAAAATATTCCGGCCTCCGGTGAGCTGGGGCTCGCCGTGCGCCGGGGCTTTATTGCGCGGCCCGGGCACACCTTCCTCTCTGCCGATTATTCACAAATTGAAATGCGGGTTCTCGCGGCGCTCTCGGGCGACCCAGCGCTCTTAGAAATTTTTAAGAAAGGTGAAGATGTGCACACCGGCGTGGCCTCACTCGTGTTTGGGGTGCCGGGGAGCGAGGTAACTAAAGAGATGCGGCGGCGGGCCAAGGTGATTAACTTCGGCATTATTTACGGTATGGGCGTGACGCGCTTGCAGGCGACGCTCGGCGTGACGCGCGCTGAAGCCGCGGCTTTTTATGAAAATTATTTCACCACCTTTGGCTCCATCCGCGAATATTTTGAGAAAGTGAAGCGCGAAGCGCGCGAGCGGGGATACACCGAAACCTTTTTTGGTCGTCGGCGTTACTTCCCTGGCATCAATTCGCCCGTGCCGCTGATTAAAGCCGGGGCCGAGCGCGCCGCCATGAATGCGCCGCTCCAAGGTACGGCGGCTGATCTCGTGAAGCTCGCGATGATTAAAATTGAGACCAAACTCCGCGCCGCGGATCTTCAGAACCACGCTCACTTCCTCCTCCAAGTCCACGATGAACTTGTTTACGAAGTGGAACTCGCCAAAGTTCCCGAAACCGGCCAAATTGTGAAGCAAACCATGGAGACGGCCGCCGACATCGGCGTGCCTTTGGTGACCAATCTTTCTACAGGTCAAAACTTAGGGGAGGTGAAATAAACCTCAACAGAGCCATCCATCAGCTATTGACAAAATAGCCACAGAAATGATATGCTAGTGGCAGAAATGTTGCAATTTTAGATTGACCAAAAATCGACCTTAACGAAAGGAACGGTGAACTTTGAAAAGTGAACATTGTCCCAATGAAACTTATTTTGCTGTTCTTGCGGCGCAGGCCGGAGAAATCATGCGGAAAAACTTTTGTCTTGGGATGGAGCGAACATCTAAAGATGATAATACTCCGGTAACCGCGAGCGACACAAGGATCAATCAGCTTGTCATTGACTCAATTCGTCGTGATTTTCCGCATGTCCGTGTGATCGGTGAGGAAGGTAACTACGATGTGGCGGACGCGGAATACACGGTACTCTGCGATCCGGTTGATGGAACTATTCCGTTTTGCCGTGGTATCCCAATCGCAACCTTTGTTATCTCTGTGATCAAGGAAAATTGGCCACTTGTCGCTGTCATTTACGATCCGTTTATGAGTCGGATGTGGTCAGCGACGCGGGGTCAGGGAACTTTCCTCAACGGAAAGCCAGTGCGGGTTTCAACTCATGCGGAACTCAAAGGCACCAATGCCTGTTTGCTCTTTTGGCACGGTTCGGAGTTTAACCTCTATGCCGTTTGCCATATGTTAATGGAGGCGGGTGTCACATGGGGTAATCCTCTGACTGTCGCTTACTATGGTGGTTTACTTGCTTCTGGTGAGCAAGATGCGATCATTTTCCCCGGCCGTAAAGGTTGGGAGACAGCCGCGATGCAGTTATTGGCTACGGAGGCTGGTGGCAAAGCCACTGACATCTACGGCAAACCATTACAGTACGGCCCAAATGGCGAGATCAAGGGTCACATTATCTCAAATGGTTTGATCCACGATCAACTGGTCGAGATGACGACTCGCGCCGCCGAGATGAAGGGGTGGGAACAAGTCACTGAAATCATTCGCGGCACTTTGTTGCCTGGGTGACGGGTTGTGTAAAAGGAACTACTGTGGGCCTGGTGGCAATTGCTACCAGGCCCCTTTTATTATATTGTTTCCTTATGACTTACTCCCAAAAGCCACTGATTGAGTTAGTGAAGGCTGGCAAAACTCCTGGTGAGACTACGATACCAAAGCACATTGAAACTGTTATCTCCAATGTTTTTGTTTTCGAAAATTTGGTCTATAAAGTTTATAAAAACGACAATGATTTTTTCAACCAAGGTTTTCGTGATATTTCTACCACATCAGCACGATTTGACTTTACCCGGCGGGATTTCACTTGGAACCAGACCCTTAGTCCTTCGATTTATCTAGAGCTTCGAGGCGTGGAGGTGACAGAAGAAGGAGAGATCTCTTTTGTGGAGGAAGATCAAGCAGAGGAATTGGTAATGGTAATGAATCGGGTTGAAGCAAATGACGTTCTTTTTGAGAAAATTGTACGGGGAGAAATTGAGAAGTCGGAAAGTTTTACTATTGGTAAACAACTAGCTACTAGCTTGAAGAAGGTTCAAAAATCTCTTTCTGAGAAATTCAATTTCTACGAAGTGTTTGGTTCGAGAATCAGAGATCTTCGTGCTTGGATCAAATCCGCTGCAGATTATATTAGTGAAGAAGAATCAGGAAAGTATTGTGATTTTTTGGAAGATTATAGAAATAAAAATCGAGAATGGTTTTTGGGAGAACTCACTCAGGGTATTGTTGTGGACGGTGATTTTCATAGTCACAATGCTAGTTTCTTTGGTAACACTCTTTATCTTATGGACACTTTCGTACCTAAAGAAGAGTGGGGTGTGGGCCACCAATTTTTACCTCTTTATCGAATTGGAGTAGATGTCTGGGTTTTAACCGGAGACAAGAGTTTGTTTAAATCATTCGTGGAAGGTTATGAATCTGAAGCAGGTCTGAAGGTTGACAGGAAATTAGACATTCCTTTTGTGATTTATGTTTCAGCGATCATGGTGTCTTATCTTTATATGCTTCAAAAGACTGATCCGACCAAGAAAGAGTCAGCAGAAAGATTCCATAAGTTCCTTCGAGATTATTTTGAGAACGTACAGGCTCATGTCGGAATATTATAAGGGGAAAAGAACATGGGGGATTTTTCGGCTGGATTTTGTCTCTAAAAACACTAGAATGCGGGTATGGAATTCGACTTTGCCAGTGAGTTTTAAACCGTGGCTTCTGGTGGGACTTCATTGATACAAATATCTAAGAGATCCATACCACCGCCACCAAGTCCCGGGTCAAAAGAGCATCCACTGCCACCGTCACGAGTAAACACTTTCCCCCCAAACGCTTCGCAACAAAAATCAATTCTGGCTTGACCCTCGCGTTTTTCTGCCTCATCCACGATCCCTTTAAGTTTACCCAAGAAGTCTGGTAAGCCGGGAGAGAGGGCCATGGCGCTTTGGGAATTGGCAGGAGCCGCGGTAAACTCTAAATTTTTAATTAAATAGGTTGGGGTGGCCGTGGTTTTGGGGTAGTCTGTTGGGTTTTGCTTATACCAAGCGGCCGTAATAAGGCTACCGGCGATAAAAAAAGCGAGAGCAATTAAAACATTTTTTTTATTCATAATTTTTATAAATTAACTTGGTTTTATTTTACCACAATCGAGGTATGCTACAATCCGATTAATGTCGGAATATTATAAGGGCAAGCGGACAAGGGGGATTTTTGATCCGGCGAGTGTGGAGCCGTTTAAGTTGAGTCGGTCGAAGATTGAGCTCTTTCTCGAGTGCCCGCTATGTTTTTATCTCGATCGGCGGCTCGGCGTTGGGCGGCCGCCCGGTTTCCCTTTTAGCCTCAACGCCGCGGTGGACTTATTGTTGAAAAAAGAATTTGATACTCATCGGGCCAAGCAAGAACCGCACCCTCTCATGAAAGCTTATGGCCTCGACGCAATTCCTTATGAGCATCGCGATCTCGATAAGTGGCGCGAGAACTTTGTGGGTGTGCAATATTTGCACGCGCCAACCAATTTTATTATCACCGGCGCGGTGGACGATGTGTGGGTCAATAAAGCCGGTGAGCTCCATGTGGTGGATTATAAGGCAACGAGCAAAGACAGCGAGGTAAACTTAGATGCCGAGTGGCAACAGGGCTATAAGAATCAGATGGAGATTTACCAATGGCTTTTGCGGCAAAATGGTTTCAAAGTTTCTTCCACCGGCTACTTTGTGTATGTCAACGGCAAGCGCGACGCCAAGGCCTTCGATGCTCGGCTCGAGTTTGAGGTGAAGCTCATTCCCTACACTGGTGACGATAAATGGATCGAGCCCAAGCTCACAGAAATTAAAAAATGTTTAGTGGACGACAATTGCCCGAAGGCGAGCGGGGATTGCGATTATTGTACTTATCGTGAGGCCGTGCTGGCTGAAGTTAAAATGCCGGCGCAATCAAGTTTGTTTTAAAAGTTTATGAAGGGGGCAATTATCGTTATCATTTCTTTATTAATTATCGGCTTTGGTCTTTTCCGGTGGTTCCAGCCCAGTAGTGCGGGGGTGCCCAACTTGGTTTTGAGCGAAACGCCTCAAGCGGTGAGCGTGAGTCTCCACAGTGAGCGCCGTTCAGGGATTACCGGAACCTTATTATTGGCCACAGAAGGCGAAGAAACTTTGGCCACCATGAGTTTAAGCACTTTAACCGCCGCTTCTAGTACGCCAATTATGGTTGTTTACCGCGCCACGATTTATCGTGGTTCTTGCGCCTTCTTTGGTAAGGTGGCTTATGTTTTAAGTGAGGTGAAAAATAATCAAGCGGTTACCACTTTACCAATTAGTTTAACTGCCTTAGCTGAAGAAGGGCCCATGGCGATTGCCTTAGAAACAGGAGATGAGTCGGAAGCAAATCTGGTGGCTTGTGGAGAAATTGAGTTTTAATTTTTCTCTTTTGATATAATAAAGTGGATGGAAGTGCTCGCCTTTTATAGTGACCT
>ERZ1292629.1713-Hain-H43-01um-R1-1713-length-20535-cov-7_pt1 | contig 20535 bp, 19 predicted proteins | sample MGYA00564399_ERZ1292629 | MGnify/ENA primary metagenome ERZ1292629 (study PRJEB36523, sample SAMEA6512636) | groundwater metagenome | collected 2019-01-08 | study: AquaDiva: Metagenomics assemblies of 32 groundwater samples | reverse complement strand
CTCCACCGACTAGTGAGGCAGCAGCTGAGTTAATACAGCTTCCACCAACAACTACTAGGTTCTTTGAACCTACAGAGCTTACTTCAGCATCTGTTACAAGGACATCTCCAAGGGTTCCTCCTCCAACGACAGTTTCAGGCGAAGATAGGTACAAGTTCACGAATGAGTCGTCTCCTGCATATGTGAGTTTAACACTGTCATAGTCACCACCTGTAAAGTGGACTAGCTTTGTGGTTACATCTGTTATGGTGTAAAACTCAAAGTCGTCAGTGTTTGCAATCTCACTAGAAGCAGAATCAGTTGTAACTGTTTGTACATGAACCTTGTTTGTTGTACCGGATTCATCAACTGTTATGTTGAATGAATCACCAGCACCAAGATTGCCATCTCTGTCTTCTGAATCGAAGAACAAGTTGATACTATCATAGTTTCTGCCAGTAACGAATAACTGCGCCGATAATGCAGACAAGTTCACTGAACCTGTTTCGTTTTCTGCCGCAGCAGTTCCGTTAACTTCATGTGGCAGCCACATTTTCAGTCCTGCATCTGTGTACAAGATGTGTGTATCTGAACCAGTATTCACTGTGAAGTTAATTACTTTTGGCATTACTCCACTGTTTGTGATGTTCTTTATAGTTATCTCGGCATTTCCAAAGGATACTGTACTATCATTAGATACTACACGTGCGTCATTGGTTACCTCATTTGTAATCCTTGCTTTCCAGATGTTATCTTCTGTTATCGTATCTAGCTTAAGGTAATAGGATTCTGCATCCCTGGTGTTGTTCCAGGAAAGAACCATGTACTTATCACCGCCAGATTCGTTGAACACTCTGTACAAGCCAGAAGCAGATTTGTTTGAAAACAATCTGTTAGTGGAATCTTTACCAATTGTGGCAAATTCTGCTGTTGAGTTAGCTCCAAGTATAGGTATTGTGACAGCTCCATCTGTGATAGTTGTCTGTACCTCTATAGTATCAGAACCGCCGTCAACTTCTGTTTCCTCCCCTGCTCCAATAAGCGTGTGTGCAGTCATGGAAAGTTTCAATACCTCAAATCCAGGCATTGTCAGGGAAGATGCGGGAGTTATGTACTCTTCATCTTCGGTTGTCCACATAAGTGTAATCTTGTCAAGCTTCTCTGAAGAATCCTGTACCAAGAAACCAACGATTTCCTCAACTGTATTATCATTGAGCTCTATGCTTGATCCATGGTCAACCTCAAGCTTTCCTGTGCCTATGCTGATTTCAACCTTGCTGATACCAGCTTCCTTGGAATCGTAAAGAATGTCTTTGATTCCTACGTATGTTCCGTCAGCCAGTTTGTATGTTGCTCCTTCAGCCAAGCTGTTTGTGATTGCTCCGTCTACATCCAGTCTTACCTCTGTTGAAGAGATAAAGTTAATGCCAACAGATTTTCCACTAACTGTTGAAGTCTGACCTTCTGTTATTACAGCAGAGTTTGCGCTGTCCAGGAATGTTGTCTTGTTTGTTGTACCATTTGTAACATCCAAAACATAGTAATCTCTTCCCATCAAACGCATAGTTGTTGTTTCAAGTGTTGCAGCGTTGTATGCAGGGTGAGTTGAAAAATCCAATGTATAGTTCAATACATGGACACTTGAAGTCATCCTGATACCTACTGTAGGTGTCCTATCGGATGCACCTATAATATCATCATAATCGCTGTCAGAAAAGTGCGTAACATCAAGATTTGTTCCAAGAGTGACTTTTTGGATGTAGTCATATTCTGTATTGTCATCATCTGTGTATGTTCCGTCAGCTAGCAAATCTACTAGTTCATCTTCATCCACAGTTGTTCCAAATTCAGTATCAACTCCATCTCCAAGGTTTACTTCATCAGAACTTTTTCCTAACCTCGCACTGTCTCCTCCACTAACTGTTGTTCCAGTTCCTGTTACAAATCCGCTAAGGCTTGTTGCAATACTTCCTGCAGCAGTCATGTCTGAAGGTGCCGCACTAGCTCCATATACTATAGCTACGTTTGGCGAACCTCCAACAACAAAAGGTGCTGGATAGTTTGCAGCAGCTGCGAGTCCTGCAGTCATACCAAGCATTAAAACGCTCGATGCAATTGCAGCGATTTTCCTAAAATTTAATTTCATATTTCTCTCTTTTCAACCTCCTTTCAACTCTATAAAGAGTTGTCAAGGACAACTTCCATCAACAAGATAGCCATAGGGTTAGCTACCGTGTCGTGAATATGATATTCTTAACCCCTATTGAGAACACCCCCATGGGTGTCGTCGGTGTAAAAGGGAAAGCCAAATTTTCTTTAAAAAGCTTGCTATTCAGGATTAAGGTTTCTCCTCCAAAACCCTTGTTTTTCCTGGTTTTATTTATAAACGTTATGTTGTTACTATACCATTAATACAGTGATTGAAGGTTTTCAGAAACCAGCGAAAAGAAAGATTTATTAATATATATGGTTTTATCAATAATATATATTCAAAGAACCCATATATAGGGGATATACGCTAAAACGCCGAGGAAATATTCAAAAGACAAAACTTTAATATGGTCGCTTCAAAAACCAGGGAAATTTCAATAACCCAGTCAGGGGGAGCTTTTTCATTGCTGAAAAAAGGCTTTTTCCTCTCCAAGGAAGACTACGATTTTGAGGGCCTTTCTGCTTTAAGGAGGCTTCTAAGCAACGAAAGGGCAAGGCTCTTGCATGTTCTTAAAACCCAGAAACCAGGATCTCTCTACGACCTTGCAAAAAAGCTCGGAAGGAACTTCAAGACAGTAAATGATGACATAAAGCTTCTTGAAAGATTCGGATTCATAAGGCTCGTGCAAGAAAAAACCAAAAACAGGACAAGGCACAAGCCTGAACTGGCCATAGAAAAACTGACTATAAATCTGGAGATTTAATTTAATGTTATTATGAAAATCATTTATTATTAAGATGTAGCTATTGGCACTGATTATCTACCTTTCATTAACTATTCTCTGACTATGTTTATTATAGCACTAAAAATAACATTAATAATAAAGGTTGAACAACACTTTTATGGGAGCTCTTCCCTTTGAGAGCAATTGCTGGGCTCCTTTATAGCTCGAAGTGATGTTCCCTTCTTCAATAGACAAAATTGTGCTTTCTTCTGCAGTAATCTCAAGCCTGTAGCCCTTTGCAGGGAGATTGTAACCAACAGGCCAGCTTTCCCTTAAAATGTCTTTTAAGGTATTGTTCAAAGCAGCGCAGGAATCTTCCTCACTTTCACACTTTTTCCCAGTATAACATGAAAAAGCCAGGTCCTGAATCTGGAGATATCTTCCGCTCTCTGAACAAGTGCTTGTGTAATGCAAGCCCGTTTGCAAAAAGCTTTCAGCTTCATAGCTGTCTGCTTCTGTCTTGTCTGACAGCGAGAAAACAAGGAAAAAAACCAGGATTATGGAGACTATTATCACTATAAGCGCAAATCCAACTATCTCTTCCTGGCCTCTTTTACTTTTTGATATCATATCTTATCAAATCTGGTTTACCATATTTATTTTATTATCAACATTTATTAGCATTACCACTTTAACATCCCTCTATTCCCATTTAACATTTTCCTATCAATTATTATTTTAACCCCTATTTCAACTTCCATATGTGATAATTATCCTCCCTATTTCGCATTTTCCGTAAACCAGGCTGCTGTTTTCTTCCTGCTCGTTCCTGCAGAGGGAAACAAAATTTGAGACTCCTGTCCCTGCACTTGGACTTAAGATGGTTATTTTTCCGCAGTCAGGATAGTTTTCAGGATTGCATTCTGTTCCTGCTCCTGCCGCAGTGCCTGTATTTTTAGGATAGACTTTCATTATCTCCAGGCCATCTATTCCCCAAAATCCAGAATAATCCCGTAATCTGCCTTTCAATGCCATTGCCTTGTCCATGTCTATGCAATTGCTCATAGTTGTTCCAAAGGCATTTCCGCATGAAAATTCAGGGCTGTCAGCAACCTTTGACACGAGCAAAAGGGCGTTTTTTTCTTCCAGCAATCCGGCTGTATCGCGCAGGCTTGAAAACCTTATTACAAGAATGAACATGGCTGCCATAACAAGAAAAATTGTGACAGCTATGAGCATGAATGCCATCTGCTGCACCTTCATCTGCGCCTTTTTGTTAGTTTTTTTATTCTTTAATTTCATATTCTAATAAGTCCAACCTCATAATAATTTATTTTATTATTAACATTTAGCATTTATTGTTCTTATCACCTCAGATAATTTTTCTATTAACATTTTTATTTTTTATATGACATTTTTTCCATCAACATTTTTTTCACCACAACCCACAATAAGCTCTTTTATTTTCCTCCTCTGCATCGTCTGCGGCAAACTTCACAATCACAAGGTCAGAGGAATCTTTTAGGGAAGATGCAGAATCTGCCAGAGACAAAAGATTGACATCTGCAGGGCATCCTCTTTCTGAAAGAACAGCCTCTTTATCATTATAAATCAGAGAAAGCCATTTCAGCCTTTTCATTAATCTCTGAACTTGGCATTCATAAATCTCCTTGTCGGCGAAGACAGCAGCGTACATCAAAGCGTCTGTTTCAAAATAAACTTTTCCATCGTTCTTTTTTACAGACTTATCATTTAAGTCTATAGAAATATCGCATTCTCCTGATGAAGATTCAAAGCAAACATTTATGCCGCCTGAAGGGCAGTTCTCTGTGAAAAGGTTTGCCTGGTTCAAGCTCGTAAGTTCTTCCTGGATTTTTTCAGGAGAATCAATAAAACAGTATTTCTCTTCTGCAGAAGTCAGGAAAATAAGATCAGTAACCTTGAAAGGAAACTTAAAGGGCTTTGAAAAGATGTAAAAATTCTTTCCCTGGACGCTTTTGTTTGAAAAGATGTATTTGTTATAAGAGGTCTGTTCTATGTTTGTATCCACAAATTCCCTGCCTTTTTTCTGCGAAACGCTTATCTTCTGTTCTCCAAAATTACCAAAATTTTCGCAGCCGTTGTTCAGCCTGCTTTCAACAGCTATTGATAATTGGGTTGTCCTTTCCTCGCCAAATCCTGTTTCCAGGGGATTCAGGAGAACAGAAATCTCTTTTCCTGTTTCTGTTCCAGAGACAGTCGTTTCTGTCTTTATCAGCCTTACAGAAGCGTAAATAGCAAAAAACAAGATTATTGCTCCAAGGATTATTGCAAACAGCCACGCGTAAGATATCTGGATAAATCCTTTCTTATTTTTTTTGCCTCTTTTTTTATCTAAATTCCGCATTTTTTATTCATCCTCTTTCATTGGTTCTTTTGACTTCCAATCTCCTTTTTATACAGCTGAATAGTTTGTCAACAGTCTTTTTAATTTCTTCCTGATGATTTATGTAGAAATTTCCACTTTCTTTTCTTCCGTAATAAACAGTTCCGTGCCTGAATTTTCTCATCTTATCTAGAATTTCGATTTCTTTTACATTAAATTCAAATTTTGATAAAAACCTTATCAAAGCAATGTGGCTCAATGTTTTATAACCCTCGAGATACATTAAAGAAGTCATGAGCTGGACAGAGATTTCATAATATTCTTCCAATAATTTATAAGGAACACTTTTGGGAATTGATGCTATTATTATGTCTGATCTTTCTTTAGCCATCTCAAATAAATCTCTCGCTCTTTCCCTGTCCTTGCTTGTTCTGAATATGTCACTATCAGATTCTTCCATATAAAATCCACCCGTTTTTTATATTGCTCTTTAAATTTTCCCCAAGATTATTAATGTCTTTAACAAAGGTAATGTGTATTTTTCTCATAATATTCCCCTCATATTTTCCAAAATTGATATCTTTTTTTATCCTGCTGACAACGAGTAGGTCTATATCGCTATTCTCTATGTCTTCTCCTTTCTGATAAGACCCAAAAAAGATAATGGCTTTTGGTCCCAAGTTATGAATCAGTACCTTTTTTAGATTATTAAGGGAATAAAGATTATAAGCTTGTTTTAAAGAAATAAAATCTTCATTTTCCCTGTTGGATACAAATCCATCAAAAGGTTTTGATTCTTTTTTTATTATTAATCCTTCCTTTTCCATCTCATTGATATAATTCCTGACAGAGGTCTGTGCAAGTGAAATTTTTTTGCCTATTTCCCTGATAAAATGAATTTTCGTGGGTTCTTTAAAGAAGATTTCTAAAACTCTAAGATAGTTACATTTTTGTATCATATGATATATTAATATTGATATGTCTATATAAATGTATCTACCTTTCTATTGTTATCAATGCCTCTCCAAGTTCTTTTTTCAGCACGAGAGAAACCTTTCCATTAACGCTCTTTATGCACAGAGGATTTTCTTCATCCGTGGTCTTCCCTATATCTAGATGTGTTATTTCCTTTGATTCATGTCCGTTGATCTTCACAGGATAAAACACGAGATTCTCATTTTCATAATCTGCCCTTTCCAGTTCCTGATAAAAAGCAGAATTTTCTCCCTTTGAATCAGAAGAAAAATCCACAAAGCATACAAAATCTGCCCCTGATTGTATAAGGTACTGCTGCTGTTCAAAGCTTCTTGAGCTTCTCCATACCCTGTCTGTATCTGACTGAAGGTCTGCAAAGAATTTTTCCGCCTTTGCATTATTTTGAAATGCAAGGAAAGTCTTTATCGCGTAAAAGGCAAAAACGAGAAAGGCGATGATGAGAATTATGGAAACAATCATTCCAAAAGGAAGCTGCATCTGCCCCCTATTTTGGCCAAGCTTGGACAAGATTCCTCTTTTATCTCTTTTATTCCTCATGGGCAAAAAAGCCAGAATAAGTTTATTAATTTAATGCTGAAAGAAATCTCGATCGAAAAAATTTGGATAAATCACCCGAATTTATTAAAATTGTTACTACTCTTAAAAGACATACAACAGAAAGATTTAAATATGGGCTTATGTTTTATATAAAATGGGTATTGAAAAAATATTAGGCAGAACCGGAGGAAAGATAGTAAGCGCTGGCCTTGCAGGAATTTTTGGATTATATGCTATTGGAGCACCTGTTCCAGCTTATGCGCAGCAAGATACAAACACAAAAAGTCCATCTGCAAATGTTGTTTATGTTCCATGCACGCCAGAGCAAAAAATGGCCATGGAAAAACCCAACAAAGATGAAGGATTGGGAATAAACAGCACACTTTTAAGTTTCTTTGGATGGGCGATTCCCGGATTAAGCAATAAGCCCGAAGGCCAAATTGTAGGAGGTTGGGTTTCAGAATTGGCAAGAATGCAGCACGAAAAAGAAGTTGCCCGTGAAGGAAGATCTCAAATCAATGTCAATCAAGGACAGCAGCAGCCAGTGACTTATGTTCCTGAATTTGGCTGCAAATGGACAAATTCAAATGATAAAAACAATCTTAGTGTAAAAAAAAGAATTGGAGTACCTCTTGCAGCAAATAATTTTGAAGATTTTAACAAAGATGGCGAAGTAGATATTAGTGAATTTATTGGAATAAAAGATAAGTTTTATGATGATGAAACTATGTTCGTTTTTTTATATAATCCGCTTAAGGAAGAAGGCATGAGGGAAGTAAACTGGAAACTTTATACCCCCAAAGGAGAGAAACTTCTAGAGGATTCAATAACTTCCCCGCCATTTAAAGCAATATACATTGGAAAAGGATTGCTTGCAAAGGAGTTGCCAAAATATGCAGGATATGGAATTTATACAGTTGTTTGGAGTTCTCCAGGAGGAGACCCAGAGAAATTTGAATTTGAAATTCGTCCCGCATCAGAAAGGCTCGAAAAGAAATAATAAAAACTTCTTATAAAATTCTTTGACATCCCGACATTCTCTGTGCTGCTTTAATTATAAAATTATTTCCCAAAAGGCCTGGCAATTATGCTGCATTCGTTAGGCAATGGCTGGTTTCCGAATTCATCCTCGCATTTTATGTAGAAAGTCTTGTCAGGATCCCATGCTATCTGGTGCTTGTTGTTGTCTTCCAGTGACTTCATTGCAATTCCGTCTTCGAAAAGATAACTGCAGGCATTTCCCGATGAGGTGCTATAAACACAGCTGGATTTTTCATCAGTTATTACCTTCAGGAAATTCTCTTCCCTGAAAACCCTTACTACTATGGGAGCATCTGAATCAGACTCTACCGAAAAGCTTGTTGCCTTGTTGTCTGTGTTTCCTCCAAGGTCTGTGCATCTTATATAGTAAGTGTAATCTCCTTCTGGAAGATATAAGTCCTGTGAATGTTTATTAGTTCCTGTATTGAAGAATTCCACAAAGCTTCCCTCATCCCCTGTTTCGCTGAAAAAGCACAATGCCATTCCCTCGCTGAATCCGGCAGAGGTTTCTGCCTCAAGAGTGACTTTTACGATGTCTGTGGAATCTTTTATTGTTCCGTTTGGTTTTACAGAATCAATCACGAGAGACCTTGTTCCCACAAGGGTGAATTTGTACGATTGAGTATTTACATTCCTGTCGCTTTCATTGGCTGTTCCTTTTAATTCAGGCTGATCCAAACACCTGAAATAAAACTCGTTCTTTACTCCATCGTTTAATCCTGTAAGGGTTGTTGAGCATTCATAAAGCATCTGTGAATTAAATTCAAGGACATTTGTGTTGCAGGACATTTGGTTTTCCATTTCATCATAGTTTTTGTCAATCCTGCTCCACTTGCATTCTGCAGGCTCGTTAACAAATGCCTGCAAGTCGACAGAAGTTTGCCCAAATGCTATAGGGAAACCGTTAAGGATGCTGGTCGTGACTATCAAAGGTGGAGTTGTATCAGGCCCTTCATCCAAACAGAACTTGAAGACGAAGTTTGCGGTATTTGAATTTCCATTTGCGTCCTGGCATCTGGAATAAATCGTGAATTGCCCTGAGTTTTCAAGAGTTATGTTTTCTGTAGCCAATGCCTGGGGGCTTGGAAGGCTTATTGTCTGGCTGTGGTTGTATTTGCTCGTTGAACTCCCTCCGAAGAAGAAACTCATCTCGTCAAAGTTTCCTTTGTTGGAAAAATCAGCCTTGCATTTTGCAGCTTCATTCAAAGTAACTCCGAATCTTATTGGCGTGAAAGGAGCAACGCATCCATTGTTGTTGTTTTCAGGAACAATCTTCACTCCCTTGTCTGGAGGAGAAACCGTGTTGTCTGGGATGTATTCATATCCCGTCGTAAGAGTTTCTGTCCATGGCTGGATGATTGGAGGAGTAACATCTCTGGGATTTTTCCAGACGCAGAGCTCTTCTGTTGTTCCTGCATTTTCAAGCTCGCATGCCTGCCCAAGGCTTCTGCACGAGTATTCTGTGCATGGAAAATCTCCCTTGTTGCATTCTACGCAGTACTTTCCTCCTATCGGAGCTTCCCATTGAGAGCAGGTGAATGCAACAAGGTCATATCTTGTTTGCTTGAATGTAAAAATAAAAACAAGGGCTGCGACTGCAAATCCAATTCCAAATGTTACCCATCCAAAATTAGCAACCATTCCAAATAATTTAGTGCCTATTAATTTAGATAAACCAAGCTGGCTGGATATCTTAGCTGCTAAAAAACCAACAGAGGCTCCAGCTGACAGTGCGTTTGACAGTTCAGGGCTTGCTCCAAATAAACCTGTGATAATTTTCATACCCGCATAAATACTTGCAGCCCATGCTACTGTCCCTAACAATTCTCCGATAGTTAGACTATACCCTTTGAATCCAGGTATTGCTGTTTTTCCAAGAAAACCTCCCACCTTAGCAGTTCCTGCTGCGTTCACAGGAGTTCCGTCGCTTTTCATTAATGGAGAATTCCCTGCAGGAAATGTGTCCCCTGGAGATACCCCATACAATGGAGGTGCTCCGCCTCCAGCCGCACCTTTTCCCCCTGCAGCTAATGAAGCTCCTGTAGATGCAATCTGAGACAATCCTGCCGCAGGATTAGGGGTGCTTGCAGCTGGTTGAGGTGTTAAAGATGAATAATCATTTCGAGGATTAGTTGGGAGATTAGATGGTATTTCTATTTGCGTACAAGAAATTTGATAGCATGGCCAGCCACCCTTTATATAAGGCTCACAATATTCAGTAACAGTCATCCCAACTGGCAACTCAATAGTTTGAGGAGATTTACTAGATTCTTTTGAATACACACATATTCCACTTGTCTGCGCCCCAACGACGGGAAACGCGCTGGCAATAACATATGCGAATGCTATCGTGCTTAATATGATGCTGAATGCCTGGCTCAGTGCCAGGGTTTTCCCCTTTTTTTTCCTTTTCAAAATGCTTGCAAGATTCATTTTTTATTGTGATGGTTTAAAGTCTTTTGTTATTTTTATTGCGCTTTCATTGTTGAAACCTTTAATACCAATATAATTTTCAGCAGCTCCGCAGTCTCCAAGTGCAAGGCATACGTTGTTCCTCTCTTTTTCCCAGTCTTTTCCAAGGCACTCGCAGTTTTCCTTGCAATCCCATCCGCTGAGCAATCCTTTTTGGAATTTTACTATGCAATTTTCATTTGCAATCATGCACAATTGTTCAGCTTCTCCCTGAGCATTCCAGAAATCAAATCCGGGAGGATTTTTTGGAACGCATGCCGCTCCCTTGTATCCTTTTCCCTGAACAAGCTCTCCGTCTTTATTTACGACAAATAACTTTCCCTTATCATCTCTCAAAAGGCTTTCTCCTTCCAGCCATAGACAATCTCTCTGGTCTGAATTTTCACAATCCTTCTTGTTTTCCTGAACAGCGCAATCCTGCCATTTATTGACAACGCACTGCGCAACTTTGAATCCATCTATGTCATCTTGCAAACAGACTTCTCCTCTGAAAGCCGCACATTGCTCAACGCTGACTTCTCCATTGTAACAGACAAGCCTGAAATCAGAGCTTCCGGGACTGTTTTTATTATCCACTGATTTTGCATTGCTTCCACACCATGTCTCCCCATGCTCGTATGTTTTTCCCTGATATTTGCAGCTTAAATCTGCGCAGATAAAATCTCCAACGCTCGGCCTTGTAGGTGTCTGGGGATTTCCCCTTTCATAAGCCTTGCACGTACTTCCAAGAAGATAATTGCAGTTACCACATGTTGCAGAATTAGCATTGCTTGAATCAGGGCTGCAGCTTTCTGTTTTTTCCTTTATTGTGCTCCAATATTCCTTGTCATTTATTTTTGAAAAATCGTAAATGTTTCCAAGATTTCCGCAGCTGTCAAGGAAATGCACCTCGTCTTTATCCTGGACGCAGGCTGTCTTTTGTGTCGGTCCGCACATTGTTCCCAAGCTTTCTGCAGAACATAAAAGCCCTTCATGAAATTCAATGCTCGTGTTTGTGGAGCCAGCCTCTAATTTTTGGCAGTCATCTCTTGTCAAAAGCCTGCAGTTTCTCTGGAATCCATCGTCAAGAACACATGCTCCTTTGACCGATGGAAATGCAGACGCAATGCAGGCAGCCTCGCTGTTTATGTCTGTCCTGAAATTTGTTTCAGTTCCATAGACAGAAGCCAATCTTTTACATCTCGTTTGCGTAACAAAAGCAGCATTATCTCCTATGAAACAGCATCCGAGCTGGCATTGAGGAATATCTTCTGGTTTTCCATCAACCCATACTCCTGAATTGTCCTGGCAGACTTTTTGAGGAGTATTCTCCAAGCAGGTTCCTTCCTGGCTGTCAACACAGGTTCCTAATTTGCAGTAAGAAGTAGATTCGCAGGATGTTGGAGCTTTCCTGAAACCCTGAGCACATTCTGCAGGCGGCGAATTCTGGCACCATGCTCCTGTCGTTGTCTTTTCGCAGCAGTATGTGATTTCTCCGACAGCAGAAACTTTTTGATTTGCAAATATTAAGAAAAAAATAGTTAATGTTAATAGAACAAATATTATCAACGACCAATTTCTTTTTACTTTAACATTTTCACCCATTTTTATATTAAAATTTTCAAGCCTCTTTTTATTTTCATCTTAACCTGTCGCTACTCCCGATGCTCCGTAGCCTGGAGGAAAGGCAACGCTCCTCGATGCAAATTGGAACTTATCATCGTTGTTCCTGTCTGTCAGGATGTATATTGTTGTTCCGTCCTGCTGCTTCTTTTTCTCAACTTTCAGGTCTTTGTAATATGTCATGTAAACCGTTGTCTCCGCATCCCCATAATTTGATTCCCAGTCAATTATGCTATTTGCAATGCTGGTTAATTCATAAAGATTATTGTTCAAAATCACATTAAAAGAATCATACCTTGCTGTTTCTCCCTTTGATACTCTGAGAGTATAATTCTCAAACCTTACAACAATTCTCTTTGGAAGAAGCTCGACGACTGTTTTTCCTGTTTGCATATCGGTTGTATATCCCTCTCCCTTGTAATTTTCCTGGAGAGTGCTGAAGCAATTGGCAACCTCATCAGAAATATCTTCTTTTATTTCAGTTTCTATATGCTGCTTGAGGAGCGGCCTTTGTACAGAACAGGTTTTGTAATATTCTGAAGTATAACAAAGATATTCCACTTTGCTGTTTTCATAAAGAAGGTATTGTTCAGGGTCAATGCTTCCGCCATTCAGGGAAAGAGTTTTCACAGTGCTTTCTATCTGGTCTTGGAGACAGGTTTGCATAAATCCGGCAGGATTTTTCGCATCAAAAACAGCTCCTGTCTCAGCTTTTGGAACAAGGAAATAAATGGCTAGAACAATACCAATAATTATGATTGCAATGATAATAAATATAGTTACCTGTCCGCCTCTTTCTTTCAAAACACCCATTTATCCATTAAGATATCTTTATTTATAAATATTATACTTTATCCTCTATTCAAACCATGTTTATCACCAATATTTAGAATTAGTCTCGGTTTCAGTCATCTGTTTCCACACGGGGCGCGAGAAGGAAAGAAATCTCAAGAAACTCGTTCTTTATATCAATCTTCAAAGGATGATCATTTGCAAAACGCAGTATTGTTTTATCAGAAAGCTTTGATGCTTTCACAAACTTTTGCAGGTATTCCAAGCTGTATCTGGACTTGCAGTTTTCTGCAGAAATCTTTGCCTCGTCTCCTGAAAACTCAGACATTGCGCTGTTTAGTCCTTTGGCCTCTATGAAAAACTTTCCGTCTTTTACAACAAAAGAGCAAGCGTCTGCAACAACAAGGCAATCTTCAACAGAATCTATGAAATCATTGGAGTCAAGTTCTACGACAGAGCTGAACTCAAGGTGAGGCATTTCCTTTTCCTCGCTCTCTATGTCTATGAGGCTGAGATTGAAAGTCCTTCTTATTTTGTCCAGAATTTGTATGTTGAGAAGATTGTCCTGCTTTTCCATGACCAAAGAGCTTCCCAGACTGCACCTTTTGAGGATTCTTTTCAGGCTGTCGAGATTTACTCCGAGAACCTCGTTTCCTGTTTCGAATTTTGAAAAAGATGTTTTTGGAAGTAAAAATCTCACCATTGAAACATTTGCAGGATCCATTGCAGTTATGTTCAAACCGGAATGATCAACCTTTATCTTGACTTCTGTTACCAGCTCTGAAATTATTTCCACAATCCTGGAAAAGAGAAGCGGATTCTCAAGTTTGACTAACATTTTAATTTATATGATTGCAAAACCATTATTCTTAAAAAATTAGTTCTGCTTTTAAGTATTGTTATTATTGACTATATTTAAAGGAGATGGTGCGGAAGAACTTTGGTTCTTCTGGATAGAGTAATTATATAAATGTTCTCTAACTCGCAATAAAATTGACAAAATGGGAGAAATCGAAGAGGAAAAGAAGCAGGAAAGCCAAATGGAATCTTCTGAAAATTCTTCAACTTCAGAACAGATAAGGTCAATAAAAGAAGAAAGGATAAGAAAAATAACTCAGCTCTATTATTCAAGGAAAGATATACAGAAGGCTATCTTTTCTTTTTCCTCAAACAGGGAAATAGCTCCCAGCTACATGATGGAATCTTTCGGAACTCGCCCTGATTCCTTCCAATATCCTGGCGATATTTTTGAAATGGTCAAAAAAGGGACAACGAGCTTTCATTGCTCTGAAGAGCTGTGGACAGATCCATTGAAAATTTCCACAGGAATGAATGAAAAGCAGGCAAACGAGCTCAGAAGCGGCTGGGATTTTCTCATAGACATTGATTCCAAATACCTTGATTACAGCAAGATAATGGCAGAACTCGTGATAAAAGTCCTGAATTTTCATGGGGTCAGAAATTTTGGGCTGAAATTCTCTGGAAGCAAGGGTTTTCATTTTATAATACCCTGGAAAGCATTTCCGCAGTCAATCCACAACAACAAAACTTCAGACATGTTTCCAGAATGGCCCAGAATAATCACTAAATACATCATGGAGACCATAAAAAAAGAGCTTATAGAAAAAATAACAGAGATGACAAAGCCGAACAAGTATGTGAAGGATTTTCAGGCGCCAAAAGAAGTGATTCCAGACTTGATTCTTGTTTCTCCTCGGCATCTTTTCAGGATGCCCTATTCCCTCCATGAGAAGACTTCACTCGCAAGCATTGTCCTCAAGCCAGAAGAACTCCATGACTTCCAACCGAAAGATGCAGATCCATTCAAGGCAGAAATCAGGGATTTTATGCCAAATTCAAAGCCAGGAGAAGCTTCAGAACTGCTGAGAGAAGCGCTTGATTGGTATAAAACACAGCATCCTGAATCAGAGTCACAAGGAGAGAAAAAGAGCAGGGACTTCAAGCCAATTGCCCTTAAAGAGATCTCTGAAAAAAACTTTCCTCCAAGCATAGCAAAGATTCTTCAGGGAATAAAAGGCGACGGAAGAAAGCGTGCATTATTCATAATTCTGAATTTTTTCAGGTCAATAGGGATGGACAGGAAAGATGTGGAAAAAGCTCTTTACGATTGGAACAAAAAAAATGAGCTTCCGCTTAAAGAAGGATATGTAAAATCACAGCTGATTTCAAGTTACAGGGGCAAGCCTGTTCCTCCCCCGAATTATGACAAGGACTATTACAAAGGCATAGGCATAATCCCGACAGAAGAAGAAATTCGTTACAAAAATCCTGCGAGCTACATGGTCAGAAAAACATTGATGCAGCAAGGCGCAAAAGAAAACAAAGACGGTTTCAAAAGCAAAAAAGGCAGGAATAGAGACTAAACAAATGTCTTATCATCTCAAAAATATTTAAAAATAAGCTTTGTGTTCATATAACATGAAAAAAAAGAGGACTTCGGCCAAGCATGGACGAAGTAGAGGCTTGGTATTCTTATGCCTATTTTTGGTTTTAAGCATTTTCATACTCTCTCTTGCTGCTGCGCAAAACAATGACACAGAGCAGGAAAAAGTTAACCTTGCTTATCAGTGCCTTAAAGACAAAGTCTCAGGAAAATGCTCCACTCTTTCTTCAGAAGAAAAAGTTTTTTCAGCCCTTGCGACAGGAGATTGCAAGAGTGATCTGACTTCTGATGCAAAATTCAAGACAGATGTGAAATACACGGCACAGGCTGTTCTTGCTTTGAAAGGAAACAGCGACGGTGAAAAATGGCTGATTTCCAGGAATGTTACTCCAACAGAACTTGTCTGGTTTTTGGAGATTGAATCTCCCAACCAAACGAGCTGTTCAATAAAGTATTCCGGCCAGTCTTACAACGTCGATATAGCAGCAGACAAAAAAATAAGCAGCAATGCCGGAAGCTGTCTTGTTCTTGCCCAGGGCGATTACTGGCTGCGTGTTTCCCCTTCCTGTTACGGAACAGAATTCAGCATTTCCTGCAACCAGGATTTTTTGACAACCCTTCTTTTCAAGAAATCTACAAGTTCAACAATCCATGTTCTTGACAAGACAAATTCTGCAGCTCCAGGAGGAACAACAAAGGAAAAAGTTGAATCTTATTGTTTCACCCAAGGAGCTTCCGGAGCTTCCTGCAATTACGAGGCAAGTGCCTGGGCAGCTCTCGCATTTGATTCATTAAACAAAGATGTTTCTTCTTATCTGCCTTATCTGATTACTCTCGCAGAAGACAATCAGAGGTTTTTGCCAGACAGTTTCCTTTACGCACTGACAGCAAACACAGAATTTGAGATTTCTCTTCTTTCAAAACAGAAGAACAACCAATGGTGGATGGAATCGGGAGACAAATTTTATGATACTGCACTCGCGCTTTATCCTCTTAAAAGTGAATCTCCGCAGGAAAAAACAAATTCAAAAAACTGGCTTTTAACCGTTCAGGACACAAACGGATGCTGGGGAAACAACATAAGAAATACAGCATTCATACTTGCGGCTTTGTGGCCCAGATTAACAGGCACAGGCGGAACAGGAGATCTTCCAGACTGCGAAAATTCAGGTTATTATTGCACAACAAATGCAGAATGCAGTTCAAGCCAAGGAGAAACCCTGGCTGAATTTGATTGCCCTTCTTTATATAAGTGTTGTACAACTCCGGCTCTTGTTCAGACCTGTTCGGAAATAGGTGGAAATATATGCTCTTCTAATGAAGAGTGCATCGGAGGAACAGATCTTGATAGTTCTGACTTAAGAACAGGAGAAACTTGCTGCATTGATGGATCTTGCAGCGTCAGGAATCAGGAAATTTCTGACTGCGAATTGAACAGCGGAACATGCAGGATAGGACAATGCTCAGGCGATGAGCAGGAATCTTCTTATTCTTGCACTATTGGCAGTGATGTTTGCTGCATCCAAAAGAAAGGAACAGGCATTTGGAGAACATGGTGGATATGGGCTTTGTTAATTCTAATCATCCTGGTTGTTTTGGGAATAATTTTCCGGGACAGGCTGCGAATGTCCTGGCACAGAATGAAGTCTGGAAGCAGCAAGCCCGGGCAAAGACCAATGCCTCCGCATTATCCGCCATTTTTTCCAGGATACCAAAGGCCAATGACAAGGCCTCCTGAAAGAAGAATTTTACCTTTCCAGCAACAGCCATTAAGAAGACCCCTGGCAAGGATAAAATCAGGAGCGCAGAAAGAATTGGATGATGTTCTCAGAAAACTGAAGGACATGAGTAAATAAGATGAAAGATATAACTGATTTTGATACACAAAAGATGAATTTACAAATGCATGGGAAGGCTAATTTTCGAGATGTTATACATTATAGAGAAATGTTAAGAAGAAGGAGAATATTTATTTTTTTAGATTTTATCGCTTTAGTATCTTTGATTGTAGGCTATTTATTTTACAAGTCAGGCTTCTATACTAATTCTTATATTGCTTTTGGTATTGCAGGTCTAATCATTTTTTATTTTATTTTTAGAAAAATGGGAAAAGGAAAAAATAGAGATAATGGAAGAAATTTCAGACGACATCGTAGATTTAGACGACATCGTAGGCGAAAAGGATAAAATCTATTAAATAAAACTTTATTAACCTCTTTTATTTTAATCGTTTATGAATGGTTCAAATCTTTTTCCATCAAAATCTTTTTTATTTCTTGCAATTTTCTTAATTTTAATCCTCCCTAAAATTTCAGCAGTTGAAACAGACATGAAATCCCAGTTTTCACAGGGAGAGACTCTTCTGGCAAGGATTTCAGGGAATTTCATAGACCAGATAACAAGCAGCAATGTTCTTTTCTACAGGAACACTGTGAAAATACCTGTAATTTATGATGTTGTCAAGATAGATGATGAATTTTATATCTATGCGCTCTTACCAGGAGAAAGCCAGGCTCAAACTCAGGGAAATTATTCTCTCTACATTGGAGGAATAAGGTACTACAAAGCAACGCAGATTGTTGATGACAATATTGTTTTGAACTTCACTATTTCCAATGAAACCGCGATTTTTTCAGTCAATCCAGGGGTTGTTTCCACAAAAGGCGATTTTTCCGCTGAAATCCAGAATCTTCAGGACAGGAAAATAACAATAGGAATAAGCGACGATTCTCCATTCATGGCTTCTCCAGCTCCCTTTGAGTTGAAATCAGGAGAAAAAAAGAACCTGTCTTTCAGCGTATCGGAAAATTCAGAAACAGGATTGGTTGAAATCTGGTTTTCTTCAGAAAACTTTTCCTACCTTCTTCCTGTTTATCTTAACACTGGAAAAACTGCAGAAGAAAAAAAAGCAGATCTTGAGTTTAAGCCGTCTGCGGTAGAAATCTCAATTGCCACAGATTCCAATTCAAAAAAAATACTTTACCTTACAAACACAGGTGATGAACCATTAGAGAATATTATTCTTGACGTTTCCCCTTTGCTTGATCCTTACATAACCATTTCCCCGGGAGAAATAGATAGTCTTGATGCAAATTCTACAGAACAGATTGAAATACAGATCTCGTCAGGCCAACAGGAAGCAGTGCTTGAAGGAAAAATAATAGCACATACGGGAAATATGTCAGCCCCCCTTACTCTCGTTCTTGATTTTGTAAAAGATTATATTCCTCCTGCAGGGGAAGAAAATATAACTATTGTCACTACCTGCGATGAACTGGGAGGAAAGATTTGTGCAGAAAATACAGAATGCACAGGCGAGTCTGTTTATGCAAAAGACGGGGTTTGCTGCCTTAGCCCTTCAGAATGTGCAGAATCTGGGGGTTCAGGTTCAGCGAAAAAGTGGATTGGATGGAGTCTTCTTGTTGTGGCAGTTATTTTTATTTACTGGTTTTATAAGAATAAATACAAAAGGGTTGCTCCAAAAAAGCCCTTTTAATTTTGAAAATTATTTTTTATTTTTAGAATCTTTCTTTTTTGGTTGTTTATCGCTGGTTTCCCCGGTTTTCTCACTAACTTTCTTTTCTGTTTTCTCAGATTTCTCATCAACCTTTTTTCCAGAAGTGAGCTCCTTGATTTTCTTAAGAAGCTCTTCCCTCTCAATCTGGACTATTCTCGCGACTTCATCATAAGAATGAAGCTTTCTCACAAGCTCGCTGAGGATTTCGCTCCATCCGTTGTTGGAAAGGGAAATTTTTTCAGGGGAAATTACTTCTACGTGTGCAGGCATGTACTTGAACATCAATACGGCAAGATAGAGCATGTCTTCAACTTCCACTTCTATTTCAGCGAAAGTCGTGAAAAATTCTGCATTTTCTTTCATTGTTGTTGGGTCTTTTATGCTCTTTGATTTTACAGCAACGCCTTTCTCCTTCTCCATTTCTTCTATTATCTTTTCCAGGTTTTCTACGAGATATTGCGCAGGCCTTCCTATGATGTCCAGTATCAGCATTGCCTTTATTCCTTTTCCATCGTCATTCAAACTCATTTTTCTTTCTTTTTTCTCTTGCCAGGTTTTTAATTAAGAATAAGAGACCAAGCATTATTCCGAATGCAAACAATCCGTAAATTGCGTAATCTCTTCTGTCTTTTTGAGAATTTTCCTCGCTTTTTATAGCTTTTGGATTTAAATCCAGATATTTTAATTCTGTTTCTTCGGGAGGTGCTGAAATTTCAATTATAGCAGAGTCTTCAATAGAATTATTGTTTTCTGTGCCTGTTTCATTAACATTTGCTTCCTCATCTTCCTCAGCAGTTTCTCCATCCTCGACGCATGCGGTGGGAGTATGTGACTTTATTCCCCCTAAAGTTACTTCCTTAATACCAGAAACTTTTGTTAAATCATTAATAGAATTAAACATTCCATAATCTGTTCTATAACTAACTATTGATTGTGCCTTAGAAGGGCCTATTCCATAAAGACCCTCTAATTCTTCCAAAGATGCAGAATTTATGTCAATCTGGCCTTCTTCGCATGAGGCTGAAATTCCCGGAATGAGTAAAAATAAAAGCGTTAATGCTAATAATAAATCTGCCCTTTTCATGATTTATCAATATAAAATTAAGTTATAAGAATTGTTATGATTTAATATACTTTTCTGCAAAATCAATGTATTCTATCTCGCCGCGCTTTTTTCCTGTTTTGGCAACCAGAATTCTGGAAAAAATCCTGTGCTCTAGCAGCCAGTGACACATTCCTCTTTCAATCTTGTCCAGATAGCCATTTCTCTTGACCTCAAGGCCAATGGCTTCATAATTTCCTGAAGAATCTCTCTTTAAGCAGATAAAATCAGGAAATCCTGTTCCCATGCTCAATGCTCTTAAGAAAGGATTGAATTTCCTTTTTGCAGGAACCAGCTTTCCGATTTTTCCCTCTTTGTCATAATCAACAGTATTCATCCACTTGCTGACTATCCATCCTTTTCTCTCAAGGTCTTCCCTGACCTTTCTCTCAAACCTCGCTCCAGATGCCCTGCTCTTTTTACCTTGCTTACTCCTCTTTCTTGATACGCTCTTTTTTTGCGTTGGCATTTTGTTGTTAAGATATAACAATCTTTATATATAATTTCTTCTTTTTCTGTTAATGTTTGATTTAGAATCAAGAACAGAGTCTTTTGAATATGTCCTTTCAGATTATTTTGTCCTTTTCAAAGCCACAAGACATATGCCAAAAATACTTTCAGAAAAAGATAGTGTAATAAAATATTATAAATTATTTCTTAATGCTTTGATTACAGGCATGCAAATAGGTATGTATAGCAGTTTTTATGATGTATTTTTTAAATGAATCTTTTATATCAACCCAACCTTCTCTTTTATATTTTTAATGCCTTCTATTGCAATAGTGAAAAATTCCTCAAGAGTCAGGCCAAGAGCCTCGCATTCCAGGATTATCTTCCTTTCAACTTTTGCAG